>Ga0268280_1001152_pt1 | contig 18579 bp, 19 predicted proteins | sample saktaG_9_FD_190139 | JGI IMG/M metagenome (GOLD analysis project Ga0268280, IMG submission 190139) | Saline water microbial communities from Sakinaw Lake, British Columbia, Canada - sak_2011_5_24_40m | ecosystem: Environmental > Aquatic > Non-marine Saline and Alkaline > Saline ... | reverse complement strand
TTTCAATCGCAGAATTATGCTTTTCAGATTTGCTGATCCCCGATAACCCGATAAGCCACCTTATAAGAAACGCAATAGCAACCGCAAATATAACCCAGAAAAAGATCATTACAATAAAACCGACCCAGCCGAACGGTCCATAACCATAACCCATCATATTATTATATCCGCCCCCAGACCAATCATCCATCATCCATTGAGCAGAGGCGAGCTGTGGAATAAAAAACAGGGCAGATAATATTGATAACAACGTAATATATTTTTTCATAATTTTGCGCGATTTGCGCACTATTTAATTATATGTATTTTAATCACGACCGTTTTATTCACACCCCTACCTGGGGTATAGGTCCATTATATCAGATTAAAGACCCGTGTCAAGCCCTTAACATTGAAGGGGTCAACGTCGTTGACCCCTTCGTTTATACAATTATGCCACCGCCGAGGAGCTCTTCTCCTTTATAAAACACAGCTGATTGGCCGGGGGTTATGGCTCTTTGGGGTTTTAGAAAAATAATTTTCACTTTACTTTTTCCAAGCATAAGAAGTTTGGCAGAAGCTAATTTTGCCCCATACCTTATCTTTACCTCAACCCTCCAAAATTTCTGCTTTGCAGAAAATTTAGGCGGGCAAGTCCAATTCACGTCCGTTACAGTTAATTCCTTTTTATCTAGGTCTTTCTCATTTTTAGAAACAATTAAAATATTTTTCTTTAAATCCTTAGCAACAACAAACCATGGACCTTGCTGAATTTCTAATCCCCTTCTCTGCCCAATAGTATAAAACCAAAGCCCGTTATGTTTCCCTATAATTTTTTTTACCCCGTTTTGAGCTTGCTTAATTACGGGGCCGGGTTTTGTTTTCAAATATTTTTTTAAAAAATCATTTGTTTCGTTTTGCCTGCCTGCCGACGAGGCAGGTATAAAACAAACTTCCTGTGATTCGGGGGTTTCGGCTGTTGGTAACTTAAATTTTTTAGCCAGCTTTCTTACTTCGGGCTTTGTGTATACTCCAACCGGAAACAAAACACGGCTTAACTGTTTTTGATTTAACTGCCACAAAAAATACGACTGGTCTTTTTCTTTGTCCTTTCCCATAAACAAGCGAGGCAATGAATTTTTAAGCGAGACAATAAACTTTTTGTAGTCCCTGGTCCACTTGTGCCCGCAGGCACAAAGGGGGTTACCAGCAGACGGAAAAAAGTTTGTTGCCGAGCGTAAATTACTGCCGAGTGAAATACGGGCATAATGCCCCGTTGCAACAAAATCCGCGCCAAGCGATAACGCCTTTTTTATTAAAAATCCAAACTTAATTTCTTTGTTGCACACAACGCAAGGGTTTGGAGTGTTACCCTTTTTATATTCTTGTAAAAAGTAATCTACAACCTTCTTCTTAAATTCTTTCTCCACATTTATAACATAAAATGGAATACCAATTTCTTTTGCAACCAGCCTGGCCAGATTTTCTGACTCAACAGAGCAGCATCTATTTTCGCCTGTTTTATCCGACGAATCCTTCCAAAACTTCATCATAATTCCAACAACATCAAAACCGGCTTGTTTTAACAAGACCGCTGCGACCGAACTATCCACTCCTCCAGACATTGCCACAACTACTTTTATCTTTTTACCTACTTTGTCCATTTTTCGTACCTCTTCTCTATAATTTCTTTTGATTTTTGTATTATGTCGTGTTTTTTTTGCAAATCAGTCGGTATTTCCTTTTTTGTCTTTAAAAAATAATCATAAACAGCCTCAATTAAAGCATCTACAGCCAAAACAGAACAATGATATTTTATTTTTGGCAAACCGCCCAGAGACTCTATGACATTGTCTTTTGTAGTTTTGAGGGCCTCTTTTATTGTTTTTCCTTTTACTAAATCTGTAATAATGGAGCTGGTTGAAATTGCCGCCACGCATCCAAAAGTTTCAAACTTTATATCCTTAATAATTTCTTCGTCATTTTTATTTTTAGCGATTTTAACATAAAGCCACATTACGTCTCCGCAGACAATGTTGCCCACTTTACCAATTCCGCTGGCATTTTTAATTTTCCCGTAGTTATGAGGATTTTTAAAAGTCGACATAACCTTTGGAGTGTATAAAGCCGAACAAGTATTATTTATTTTTTTCATATTATTTATATGGTGATATTTCTCTTATTTTTTCTACTATACCCGGAAGGACTTTTATTAACTTATCAATTTCCTTTTCTGTTGTGAATCTTCCCAAGGAAACCCTTAAAGACCCATGAGCTTCTTGAGGCTTTAATCCCGTTGCCAATAAAACTTCGCTGGGCTCCAATTTAAAAGACGAACACGCAGAACCCGTTGAGCATGCAATTCCTTCCAAATCCAACCTCATAATTAAAGATTCCCCCTCGACAAATTTAAACCAAAAACTTGCATTATTTGCCAGTCTATTTTTGGGGTGTCCGTTTAGGTGTGCGTCCTTTATTTTTAGAATTGATTTTATTAATTTATCTCTTAATTTTGATAATCTCTTATTCTCTACTAACATTTCTTTTTTACAAATTTCAGCTGCCTTGGCAAAACCAACAATTGCCGGAACATTTATCGTTGAACCACGCAAACCGTTTTCCTGGCCTCCGCCATGTAAAATAGGCTCCATTTTTACCCCGCTTCTTATATATAGAAGGCCTGCACCCTTTGGCCCATAGATTTTATGAGAACTAGCGGTTAATAAATCGATGTTCATTCTTTCAACATCAATTGGAATTTTCCCAAAAGACTGTGAAGCATCTGTGTGAAAATAAACTCCCTTTTCATGACAAATTTTTCCAATTTTTGCAATGGGTTCAATTGTCCCAATTTCATTGGAAGCATGCATAACCGAAACTAAAATTGTCTTGTTGGTAATGGCATTTATTACATCTTCTGGGTTTGCCAAACCATATTTATCAACTGGCAATTTCGTAATCTTAAACCCTTGCTTCTCTAACCATTTAGCTGATTCAGCAATACAAGAATGCTCTATCGAAGAAATTATAATGTGAGGACGAGACAATAAATTTTTTCCTTTAAAAATTTGATTGCCGAGGCCGAGCGCAGCCAAAGCTACTCCTTTTAAAGCCAGGTTATTGCTCTCTGTCGCAGAACTGGTAAAAACTATTTCATTTACTTCGGCATTTATCATATTAGCAAAAATATGCCTGCTACTCTCTAAAGCAAGCTTGGCTTCCTGCCCAAAAGAATGCAAAGACATTGTATTTCCAAACTTTTCAGATAAAAAAGGCTCCATGGCTCTTTCCACTCTCTTATCAACTGGCGTTGTAGCTGCATAATCCAAATAAACCCCGTTAGAAATTTTATGTAACTTTGCCATAATTATTAGTTCCCCCTAGAAACAATCCTAAAACTATATTTCTAACGGGGTAAATATTTTTCATAAAATTATCTTATCAAATCTGCCAATGTTATTGAGCCCAACGTTTTACCGATTGCCATATTTACCTTTCCCCAAACGTTTTTGGTAAGGCACTTTTTTGATTTTCCACAAAGCCGACAATCCACCGTATTTATATTTTCCAATAATCCGACAATATCTATGACAGTTATTTTGTCCGGATTTTTGGTTAAAATATAGCCACCATTAGCACCAAATTTTGACTCAACCAATTTTGCTTTTTCTAGAGTCAAAAAAATTTTACATAAAAAAGCATAAGGCACGGCCTCAATATTTGAAAGCTCTCTCACCGAGACCGCTTTTCGGCAGTGCTTACTACTTTTAGCCTTTTCATTTCTGGCCAAATGCACCATAGCCGTCAACCCATACTGCGCTCTTTTAGAAATTTTCATAATTATCCTTTATATCCGACTAAATTAGTCTGATATGTTAGTTTAACAAACTATATCCTCAATGTCAATATAATAAAAAACCCGAGGTTAATCGGGTGAAAAACGCTTTTTTCTATATAATTAAGACTCCAGTGGTTTTATATTATACTCTAGAACCTTGTCCCCTTCTCCAAACAAAAAATCTGCTTCTACTTTTTTTCCGGCCAAAATGTGCGGAAGCCGATGAATATCGTCGGGCCACATATCTTTATATGGAATTTCGTTAAACAAAAACCATTTTGGCATCATCTCTTCTGATTCTGCGAGTTCCCCCTCCCATTCTTTAGATATAAATAGATGCACGTCTTGGTCCCACTCCTTTTTATTCTCGTCGGCAAATTTAAAATGAAATAAGCCGGCTTTTTCTGGATTTTTTATCTCAACCCCAATCTCCTCTTTCGTTTCACGTATAGTGGCGTCAACTATTGTTCTGTCACCCTTGCCTTCATCAAATTTTCCTCCTGCCCCATTCCATCTACCAACCCCAAAACCACGCTTCTTCATAGCCAAAAGAATTTTGTCATCTTTGAATAATAAACAAAGGGTCGTCTGTTTCATTTTTAAATTATTGTTGCTGTCCGCCGATTTTTTTCTTGCTAAGGTAGAAGATATAGATAATCTCCAAAATACCCACCGTATTTACTACAAGCAAAGCTATATACCAGGGCTTACTTCCATTTCTCGCCGCCTTCCACAAAGCAAATCCCTTCCAAATAAGAGACCAGACTGTCAAAACCATAATTAAACTAAAAAGCTCCGGAGAAAGTGAAGAATACCCCATTACATTTATAAATTGTTCAAATTGCATATTTTTTATTTTTTTAAATATTATTTTCTATATTTAATAATTTCGTATCCTGCGACCCCGAAGGCTACAGAAACATTTAACGACTCTTTTTTACCTACCATAGGTACTTCAATTATTTTATCACATTTCTTTAAAATATTCTTTGAAATACCTTTTACTTCGTTGCCGACCATTAGAGCGGCGGGAAATCTGGGTTTTAGTTCTGTGTACTTGGCAGATCCTTTGTCCTGCTCTAGCGCGATAATTTGGACTTTTTCTTCTCTTAGTCTGTCTACCAATCTAGAGGTTTGCTTATAATACTCAAAGGGAATTGTGTTTTCGGCACCTAACGCAGTTTTTGAAATCTTGGGATGCGGAGGTCTCCCCGATATTCCACATAAAAAAATCTTTGAAACACCTAAAGCATCGGATGTTCTAAAAATAGACCCGATATTTTCTAAACTTCTTATATTGTCGCAAATAATATAAAATTCTTGCTTCATTTCTGCATCAAAGCAACCTGCTGCGTCAACATTTGTATCAATTGGGTTATCAGGGCAATCAGCTGTTGCTTTATCTCGGCAATCTTGGCAGTGGTTTCGGCTGGCGTCATGGGCTGAACAATCTGAACTACGAGTGCTTGCGCGGGCATACCTCCACCACAAACGGAAGTAGTAGCATCAATCGTGTCAGAGGCTTCACTTTCCCCCACATCTGAATTATAAGCATGCACAACAATAGAATACAAAGTATTGGGTACCAACCCCGTGGCCTGATAAGTCAAAACGTTTCCTGAAGAAGATTTCGTTGTTTGCGGATTAAGATCGTCGACGTCTGTTCCTGCGCCTGTTATATAATCAATCATGTATGACTCTTCAATTTCTGAATTATCTGTCCAAGACCAAGTAATGGATGTACAAGAATTTAATGTGGCGGTTCCGATTGTTGGGGCGTTCAAACTTTCAGTTCCCGACACTGTCAATGACACCGCATTGGACACAGAAGACAAGCCCGTAGAGTCTGTGGCCGTAAAGACAACTGCTTCTGTTCCCGCCCATTCCGCCGGCTGAGAAAAAGACACTACATTATCGGCTCCGATTAATACATCAATGTATGGATTGTCAGCTGTTGAGGCCGTATATGTTACTGTTTGTTTTCTAGCTGGAACAGTGAAATTATTGGAGTCAGTGAAATAATCGTCCAGATCGAATGCATTAACCTCTGATGAACCCTTGGCCCAGGATTGATTTAAAATATATCCGGTAGAAGAATAAATATAAACAGAACCGGCACTAATAATCTCATTTGGGTCAGCATAAGGAGCCCCCACTAAAACATCACCTTTCCCGTCTCCATCAATGTCTGAGATGGAAGATACAGAATAACCAAAAGCGTCATTGGTTCCACCATTGTATTGTTCTATAAGATTTCCAGTGATGGATGAATATAGATAAACATAACCACCAAAACCAATTATATTTGCCCCCACCACAATATCTTCCTTCCCGTCTCCATCAATGTCTAAGATGGAAGCGACCGAAGAACCAAAATTATTACCAGCTATTACGCCATCATACTGCTTGAGAGGGACTGTTGTGGAGCCAGTGGATGAATAAACATAAGCAGAACCGGCGGACAAAAGACCACCTGGGTCTGCATAAGGAGATCCCACCAAAATATCTTCCTTCCCGTCTCCATCAATGTCTGAGATGGAAGATACAGAATAACCGAAATAATCACCAGCTACTGCGCCATTATACTGCTTAAGAGGGACTGTTGTAGAGCCAGTGGATGAATAAATATAAACAGAACCGGCACCAACAAGCCCACCCGAACTAGCCCTATAAGCTCCTACTAAAATATCTTCCTTCCCGTCTCCATCAATGTCTGAGATGGAAGATACAGAATAACCAAAATAACCACCAGCTACTACGCCATCATACTGCTTAAGAGGGACTGTTGTGGAGCCAGTGGATGAATAAATATAAGCAGAACCGGCGGACAAAAGGCCACCTGGGTCTGCGCTGTAAGCCCCTACTAAAATATCTTCCTTCCCGTCTCCATCAATGTCTGAGATGGAAGCGACCGAAGAACCAAAAAAGTCATACTTCGCTACACCATCATATTGCCGGATAAGATCACCCGTGGCAGAAGAAAAAATATAAGCAGAACCGGCGCCCAAAATCCCACCTGGGTCTGCGCCGTAAGCCCCTACTAAAATATCTTCCTTCCCGTCTCCATCAATGTCTGAGATGGAAGCGACCGAAGAACCAAAATAATCATACTCCGCTACCCCATCATATTGCCGGATAAGATCACCCGTGGCAGAAGAAAAAATATAAGCAGAACCGGCGCCCAAAATCCCACCTGGGTTTGCGCCGTAAGCCCCCACCAAAATATCTTCCTTCCCGTCTCCATCAATGTCTAAGATGGAAGCGACAGAATGACCGAAAGCATCACCAGCTCCTACGCCGTTATATTGTTTGAGAAGCCATTTACCAAAAATTGGTATACTTTCGGGATCAACTGGGTCTAAACTATTATCAACTTCGTATTTATCATCATAGCCGTCATCATCTGTGTCTGAGTCGTAAGGATTAGTATAATATGTAAATAATTCATCGTAATCAGATAGACCATCACTGTCTGAATCAAGGGCCAAAAGGGTAGTATCGTCTGGAAGGTTAATAATAATAAAAGAGCTTTGGTCGGAATAAGAGATAATGGACGGAGTTTGACCAGACCCTCTTAATTTTACCACAAAGTTGTAGACAGCATTTCCTAAAACAGATGCCGGGGAAGAAAGAATTTTCTTTCCAGCGTAAAGATAATAATCCCCCACCTTATTTGGAGAATTAAGGGCGTTCACTGTGAAATTTTCATTGGTAACGAAATCATAGCTGCCCGTTTTGTTGTAGCCCAGTATCCCCTGGTCATCTGCAGTTTTCCACCAGGTATGGTAATAAATATTATTTATTTGATTTGTTTGAGTATAAGTTCCATTTTCGTCAAAATAGAATTGAACCCAGCCGGTGCAGTGCCTATTTTCTTTAGAGCTTGGCGCAATCCTGGAAAAAGTGCCGATGTCACGCCCATAACTACCAATTATATCTCCGTCATTCTGATAATGAGTCTGGGGGTCGCTTCGAAGATAGTATATGCCGTCAATGTCAGTTTCAGAGTGAGAAGCAAAAATTTGGAAATATAATGTGTTTGTAGGTCCGTCTAAAATGGTATCTGATGAGTTTTTGGTGGTTACTATAACCTGATAGTTGTTGGCAATAGTGCTGGTATTAACTATTTGTTTGTCGCCTACTTCTCCAGAGGTGGCATTATTGCCTATTTCTACTACCACAGCCGAGGCAGATGCTATTGTGCCCGTGCCGGAAGTAATAGTGATTATTTGGCCCGATATGGAGGCTCCCCAAGTAACTCCTGACGCTGAACCACCCAAGGTTAAATCTACTCCATCATCAGATAGGTCGATGTCGGTATAATCTAATAAATTATCTGCTCCATTCACATCAAAACCAGCCGGAAACTCAATAAGAATCTTACCCCCGGCTGCAATATTGGTTGCTGTTACAAAACTGACCGTGTAGCTACTATTGGCGCTTGCTGTTACATCCGATGGGGTAGCAGTGATTTGTTTAAGGACGCCTGCGGCTTGAACAGCATTAACCCCAAAAAAAAATCCGGCCGTAATTAAAAAAAATATAGCAAAAAAAATTTTACCCTTTAATCTCTGTTTCATTTAAATAATTTTATAATCTAATTTCAAACTACTTTATTCTATCGTTTTAATCGCAAAATTACAAGTAAAAAACAAGGTTTTGCCCCTGTTTTTTATAATAAAATCACTATTTAGTAAATCTGCTCTCCACTTCTTCCCAATTCACAACATTCCACCAGTTTTCTACAAACTTCGCCCTATCATTTTTGTAATCTAAATAATATGCGTGTTCCCAAACGTCTAAGCATAATAATATTTTTTGTGCCGGATAAAGGTTAACATTGTGCTTTTCTATTTGTACTATTGAAAGCCCGCCATTAGGTTTGTCAGAAACTAAGGCTGCCCAGCCCGATCCCTCAACTGATTTTGCTGTTTCTGAAAACTCTTTTTTAAATCTTTCGAGGCTCCCAAATTCTCCTTCTACAGCTTCTAAAATTTTCGGGGTACCCTTTGGGTCAAGCTTATTTTTTCCAGAGCTTTCGGGTGCCATAATTTTCCAGAACGTTTTGTGGAGAATATGCCCACCAATATTAAACGACAATGATTTTAAAACTGATTTAAAATCTAACTCCGAATCATTTTTCCTTGCCTCCTGAATTTTTTCAATTAAAGTATTTGCAGCGTTGACATAACCGGCATGATGTTTATCGTGATGTAGAATCAAAACCTCTTCTGATATGTAGGGCTCTAAATCCTTATATCCGTATGGCAACTTTGATAAAGTATATTTTTCCATAAATAATTTGGCGAGGTAATAAACTTTTTGAAGTCCCTGGTCCACTTGCCCGCAGAGGCAAAGGGGGCTACCAGCAGACGGAAAAAAATTTGTTACCGAGCACGGTTAGCATCCACAATCTCCTGGCGCAACCTTAAATTCTGCCCTCTCACCATATTCTTGCTTTTTCCCTTTATGCCACTGCTGAACTGGTCTTATATACCCCACTACTCTTGAGTATACCTCACATTCCTGAAAGTTGGTAAGCGCAGGGCTCTTCGAATAACAATCATTACACTTAAAAATATTTATTTTGCTGTCTCCGTTTTCGTAACTTAGATATACTCCATTCTCAATCTCCTCTCCATTGATTTCGATATTTTTGCCACAGTCGTGACAGGCGCTCTCATTTTCAATTTTTGTTTCCATAATTATTTTATTAAATTTTTATTATTTACAATTTTTACAAACGCCGTAGAAGTTAATTTTATAATGGCTAATCCTTCCGACCTTTGTTGTTTTATTTTTTAAAATACCACACCTCGAACATTCGCTTATAACGTCATACACATTTCCACATTCTTCGCATATAAAATGCGCATGATCTGATATATCAGCGTCGAAATGGACGTTATTCTTAGTATCAATGGCCAAAATCTCGCCCTTATCTTTAAAATTGCTTAAAACCCTATAAACCGTGCCCTGGCTTATGGTGGGCAACTTTTTCTTTACTTCTTTATACACGGCTTCTGCTGTCGGGTGACTTTTAACGCTCCTCAAATACCCAAAAATAAAACTTTTTTGAGCCGTTAGTCTTTCTTTCTTTGTTGCTGTCTTCATAATATATCTTAATAATATTTATTCCTTATTACATTTTATTACTATTAAAAAGCGGGGTCAATACCCCACTCTGTGTATAACTGTAAAGTTTATATCTCCCCTTTCTTTATCTTTTCTCGGATATTTTCTACAAAAGTGTTGAAATACCAAAGGTTATGCTGGGTTAGGAGTTTCATTCCCGTTATCTCCCCCGCCTTCAATAGGTGGCATATGTAATCTTTTTTATAATTTAAACAAACGCTGCAAACGCAATTTTTATCCAGTGGCTCGTTTTTTTTGAGAAATTTTGTTTGTTTTAGATTTAATTTTCCTTCGGATGTGAAGGCGATTCCGCGCCTGGCGTAGTGTGTGGGCACAGTACAATCAAATAAATCAATCCCGGATTTTATTATATCTTCGATGTTTTCTAAATATCCGACTCCAAGCATGTGGCGTGGCTTTTTCTCATTAAGTTCCGGGATAACCCAATCTAAAACCCTATTTGTCCCGCCTTTGTCTCTCCAAAGATCGCCACCAATTCCAAATCCGTCAAAATCTAAACTATTTATAAATTTTGCACTCTCTAATCTTAAGTCCTTAAACTCCGAACCCTGGACTATGCCAAAAATCGCCTGGTCTGATTTTTTAAATTTTAATGATTTATTTGCCCAGTCGTGCGTTCTCTCTAAAGATCTTTTCACATATTCGTAATCAGCTAAGGGTGGCGTACATTCATCGAAAGCGAATATAATATCTGCTCCCAATTTTTCTTGTATTTTTATGGATTCCTTAGGTCCGATAAATAATTCGTCACCGTTAATAAACGATTTAAAAAAAACTCCATCTCGTGTAATCTTTAAAGATTTTGGCCGGCCATATTTACCAATTGTTTTTTTGTTTTCCATGCCCTTGCCTAAAAATTTTGTGACCCCAAAATCCTTTCCAAAACCCAGTGAAAAAACTTGAAACCCTCCAGAATCAGTCATTAATGGTTTTTTCCAGTTCATAAAATTGTGAAGACCCCCAGCTTTCTGAATAATTTTCTCGCCGCCTTCGCTCACTAAGCTTCGGCGGGCCAAAGCGGGCTTTAGGTGTAGGTGAAAAGTGTTGCAAATTAAAATTTGGGATTTTGTGACTTCTACTTCTTTGCTGTCCAACGTTTTTATAACAGCTTGCGTTGCAACAGGAACTAAGCACGGAGTTTCAACAACTCCGTGTTCTGTTTCTAAAAAGCCTAATCTCGCCCTACTGTTTTTCGATTTTTTTAATATCTTAAAATTCATTTATATTTTTTATGGTTGTAAAATGCCTTCCGTTCTGCCATCTATAGAAATAACAACGTCCTCAACGGTTGGAAATTGTTTTAATGTTTCTGTAATTTGCGCCCTTATTGCTGTTACTCTGCAAGACCCGCCCATTTGATAATCTAATTGTTCATCAAAATCAATATAAGCTGTTCCATTTTCTATTTTCAAATTTTGGATTTTCACATCCGGATTTATACTTGTACCATATACCCCTATCTCCTGGTCAATGGGACCTTTTAACAGTTCGTTTATTGCTGCAGTAGCTACTGCTTCGGTTTTTGGTATTGTTCTTTCTACCGAAACAACATGCTCACAGGTAGCGCTCTCGCTGTTTAAACTAAAATAAACTTTAACGATCGTAGTTTCACTGGCTAAAATCTTAACCGGTAAAGAAAATGTTTTATCATTTGTCAGATCCCCACTTGGATTTTCATTATGAAAAATTAAAACTCCTTCTGTGTCCGCTGGAGGCGCCTGAAAATCTAAACTTGCTTCAAAATTTATTGGATTTTCAGTCATCCAGTCGGTCTTTGCGACTAAAATAGCTTGCCCTAAAAACGTATCGTCACCAGCAATTAGTTCGACTGTCCCAACCTGACCCTCAAAACCAATCCAACCGTTGCCGTTTACTATACCCGTAATTTCTATCGGCGACGAAACCTCTAGGCCAGCCGTAGGAGAAATTACTTTTATGCCCACGATCCCCTGGTCTTGAACCCTCTCTGGGGCCTTTGCCGTTTGAATTAAAATAACTGCCAGAAAAATTATTACTACAAAAAAAACTAGAACCAATATTTTTTTATTCATATTTTTAGCGCTTAATTACTATGTTTAGCATAACACAATTATTACCCCCTTCAACCTTGACATACCCATAATAAGGCGTATAATAGAGCTAAGCTAATAAGTCGCGTAATTAAAACGACTTTGAAGCAAAGGTCGTTTTAATCGTCAAATATATAACACAAATGTTCGACAGAAACAATAACGATAGAGGTTTTGCACCAAGAGAGATGATCAAAGGAAACTGGAAATGCTCCGAATGCGGAGTAGAAATCACAGAGCTTCCTTTTGAACCAGCTCCTGACAGACCAATCTATTGTAAAGAGTGCTGGTCAAAAAAGAGACCTCCAAGATTCAGCAGATAATATTTTCTGAATTTTAAAAAACAATCCCTTAACCGGGGTTGTTTTTTTGAATATTTATATTTTAGTGATATGATAAATAAAATAATTTATTAAATGGAAATTTATCCACCAAAAAAAATAAAGATTGCAGACGTAGCCGGCAAAGGAAGAGGCGTTATTGCAACAGAAGATATTAAAGAGGGCGAAATCATAGAATTTTGCCCTGTTGTATTTATCTCAGAAAAAGAGGTTTCTTTTTTCGAGAAAGAAGAAACTATTTTAAAGTTTTATTATCTGCAACAGCCGGAAATAAAAAAGGTGTGCGTAATGCTTGGCTATGCATCTCTTTATAATCACGACAAAAATCCAAACGCAGAAATAGATTTTGATGAGGTTTCCCCTCAGGATCATGTGTATTTTAGAGCTATAAAGGAAATTAAGGCTGGAGAAGAAATTGTTTACAATTACTATTTTGATAATGATAAGGAGGAATTTTTATAAATGGAAAAGGTAAAACAAAAGATTTTAAAAAATTTACAAAATACTTGTTGCAGACTAAAACCCTCAAAAATAGATGGCATAGGAGTTTTTGCATTTAAAAATATTTTGAAAGGGAAAGATCCCTTCTATGGAACCAATCTTGGTAAATGGTATAAATTTTTGCCATCCGAATTAAAAAGAGTTGACAAACCTGTTTTAAAAATGGTTGATGACTTTTTTGCGCGTGAAAAAGATGACTCTATCTACATTCCCGAAAATGGGTTAAATGGAATCGATATATCTTTTTTTCTTAACAGTTCTAAGTCCCCTAGTTTAAAAATTGTGGCTAACAAAAAGAGCGGGATAACTAGCTTTGTAACAACAAGAAAGATAAAAAGTGGTGAGGAGCTGACAATATCATATGAGGATTTTGAAGGCATTTAAAAAATAAACAAATAAAAATGGCGAACGGACAAAATAACGAAATAAATAACGGGAATAATGGTAATAATGGGGATGTAAAAAATAATACTCCCCCCATCGAGACAACAAAAAGGAAATTCTTATTCGTGGGCGTCGAAAGCTTATCGGGAGATTTGGCGTGGCAAATAAAAAAAGAGGGGCACGAAGTAAAAATCTATGTTAAAAGAGATGGTGATAAGGATGTTTATGATGGATTTCTGGAAAAAGTTGATGATTGGAATCAATTTGTTGATTGGGCAGATGTTATTATTTTTGACGATGTCGGCTTTGGAACTGTCGCCGATGAGCTCCGTAAAAAAGGCAAGCTAATTGTTGGTGGAAGTATATATACTGACAAGTTAGAAGAAGACCGAGAATTTGGACAGTCAGAAATGAAAAGGGTTGGCATGTTAACTCTACCGCATTGGGACTTTAGCGATTATGATATCGCTCTAAAATTTATTGAAGACAACCCCGGAAGATATGTTTATAAACCCTCCGGATATACTCCCTCTGACTATAAAGGAATGTTATTTTTAGGAAAAGACGAAGATGGCAAGGATATTCATGAAATATTAAAGTCTAACAAAAAAGTTTTACAAAAAAGAGTAGGACAGTTCCAATTACAAAAATTTGCGTCAGGGGTAGAAATAGCCGTAGGCGCCTTTTTTAATGGAAATGATTTTATTTATCCAATAAATATTAATTTTGAGCACAAAAAACTTTTCCCCGGGGATATAGGTCCATTTACGGGCGAGATGGGCACATTGATGTATTGGTCACCCTCAAATACTATTTTTCAAACTACCCTAGAGAAAATAAAACTAGATCTCCAAAATTCGAAATATGTCGGCTATATTGATATTAATTGTATCGCAAATGGAAGAGGAATTTATCCTTTGGAATTTACGGCCCGCTTTGGCTATCCTACAATATCAATACAAGAAGAAGGCGTTATAAGTCCGTGGGGAGAATTTTTATATTCTATTGCCAAGGGAGAAAATTATCCTCTTAAAACAAAGAGGGGCTTTCAGGTAGGAGTTGTTGTGGCCGTTCCTCCCTTCCCTTTCGATGATAAATCTGAGATGGATATATACAAAGACCTGTCGGTTATTTTTAAAAAACCAAACCTTGAGGGCGTACACTTAGGAGATGTAAAAATTATTGACGGCGCATGGAGAATTGCCGGAGAATCAGGGTATGCTTTAGTTGTTACGGGATCTGGTACTACGGTTGAAGATTCTAGAAAGCAGGTATACGGTAGGATAGAAAATATATTATTGCAAAATATGTTTTATAGAACAGACATAGGGCTTGGATGGTCAGAAGATTCAGATAAATTACAAACTTGGGGTTATTTATACTAAAAAACAAACGAAAAAGCGCGCCGATGCGCGCTTTTTTTGTGTAATGCTTATACCCTTTGTAACTTTGGAGATATAATGGCCAGATAGATGGCCGACAAACCAACCAAAACATAAACTACTGCCTCAGCTCCGGGAATGGATCCCAAGATTGCGGATACGAGGTTGTAGTTAAATGCTACAAGCCCCCAGTTTATTCCCCCAACGATTACTAAAACGAGAGCGATTATGTCTATTGTGTTTAATTTCATGTTATTTATATAATTCGATTTTAACCTTAATAAAACCGACCTTTAGCTAAGTATAACATAAAGTGGGTTGTCAACCTATTAATTATCCAATATTTCTCCCGTGCTAATTTTAACCCTATCCCCTACGCCTAAGCCAATCTGGTCACACATTCCACCGCCTATCTCCAAAACATATTTCGCTTTTTCCTGGGGGCCCAGGGCTGGACAAATTAGACCACTACATGGTTGCGCTTTTTTGCTGATAAAAATAACCTTACCATCCTTATCAATCCATATTATATCCAACGGAATTAGCGTATTTTTCATCCAAAATGATTGACGAGATTCATTTTTAAAAATAAAAAGCATTCCTTTATCCTTATCCAGCTCCTCTCTGTGCATTAGTCCCCTTTCTATTTGCGCCTTAGTTATAGCTAATTCAACACCAAAGCAATTCTTTTTGAAACACACCGAGCCCGTTGTGTTGCTAGGAAGGCCAGGAGAATACAACGTTTGCGCAAAATAAAGAAAAAAGCAACTCAAAAGTGCCACAACCGAGATTAGTAATAAAATTTCTAAGGTCATTCTCATTAATTTACTTTTTGTCGGGATGCTATTTTTCTGTACTCTAACGCCACAAATACGACTATAATAATATCAACTACAGTTAAAATTAGAAGTGTAAAGGAGTGAGTATAAAAATACCTATATGCTTGGTAGATAATAAAAAGTCCGAAAATTACAATAGCCACCGGATACGCCCAAAGCTTTTTTTTAAATAAAGCTATTGCTATTGCAGTATTAACCGCCCCGTGAAAAAGCAAATAAAATACGGCAAAGAGATTAATACCGCCGGAAATGCTATTTCCAAGTCCTACTAAATAGTTAGCAACTATGTCGTGCGGATCTTCTGCAATTTCTTCTCTGGTTAATACAAAAATGGCATTATTGGTTATCGCGCGCCAAGGGGTAATTAAAAAAATCCCCGATAAAATTTCGGAAAATCCATGAATGAATTTCAGTAAAATTCCTATATCAAATCCTCCGTCTATAATTTTCCTGAAATTTATTTTCATTACAACTTAATTTTTAACACTTTATTGATAAATTTTGTTAAATAAAAGTTTTAGAAGGTTTCCTACTGTAATTTGGGATTCGTTGTCATCCTTACTATCGGTAAACTCCTGCCATTTAGAGAAAATTTCAGGATCGCTTATGTCTCTTACTGCGTTCTCTAATCTTAACCGGTCGTCAAAGCTAACCGTCCCTTGGCTAAGCAAGACCTTATCTACAAACAATTTGGCAAAAATTGAAACTTTCTCGTTGTTCTGCTGTGCCTTTAATTGTTTCTGTACTTGCAACAAGCTTTGGTGGTCTAAAAAATACATCACGGCAAGATACACACTAACTGCTGCCAAGAGGGTAATAATAGTTATTATGAACAATCTTGTTTTTTGCATTTTATTATGAGATTTTTTAATTTTTAAAAATTTAAGATTGCGTTTTTAATCTTTTCCCTAACATTATAACTAAAAATATACTAGCCAGCAAAATTATAACAACGACTAACATTATTCTCTCTATTGTAAATAATCTCCAGAACCAATTCTTCGGCCTTAGCTCAATATTTAAATGCACGCCCGACCCCTCCGTAACCTTAAACGACCCTCCTTGGTATGTTAAATACTCTTGGGACGTAGCCTTTAGATAATATTCTCCAACGGGCACCAAGAAGGAATACTTACCTGTTACATCGGTTGTTTGAGGATTTTCCTGCTGAAAATCTTGAGCTGGCCATAATTCATACTCGTTTGTGTCGGGATTTAGCCAGTAAATAGAAACTGTGGCGTTTGGAATGCGGGCCTCATCATTTCCAATTTTTCTGAAAATATAACCTTCGGGGTCAACAACCATAATCATCGATAGGTTTTCTGTGCTTTGTTTTTGCTCTGCTTTCGCAGGATAATTTATAGTTGTTCTTATTTCATATTTTCCACCTATTACAGGAGACTGGATGGTTGCTTCCCAAACACCATTATCATTTCCATCTTGGTAAGAAAATTCTGCAAGAACAATATCTTTGGTCGCCTTTATTTCTTCTGATCCGTTTGTCGAATTTATTACTTCCTTTAGGTTTGTGGCGTCTAATAAAGATGCCGAAAGAGCAGATGGAAGCTTGCTGGTAAAATCAAGGAAAGCTGACAGAGAATTAGCTGATTTAAAAATAACATAACCCTGCACGGTTTCTGCAACCGCATCTGGCTTCACCACTAAATACAGTGGCTTATTTTCTATTGTAGTTATTGTTTTAATTGGTTCACCTAACTCAGAAAAGGAAACCTTTGTTTTAAAATCAATATTGTCGGCTCCAGTTTTTGCAAAAACAAATCCGGTTGGTATCTGTGAAATTTCCTTATCTGTAAAGACTCCAAGAGGAGACCCCGCAATAGCACCAGAAGCCTCTGCTAAACCTGGGAAAGTAAGCTTTGCCACCTGAAGTTTCTGCACATCCTCCGGTTTTGAAACGCCCACTTTTTCAAGGGTCTCTGCAAATTGCGGAAACTTTAACGCTAAATTCTTAAGCGCCTCTGGCAAAGGAAGGATTGCAATCTTTGCCAATTCTTTTTTAGAAATAACAGTTCCTCCCCTAAACACTGTTTGAGGTTCTACCGGCACCGATTCTGCCAATGGCGGATAAGAGCTTTCGGGCTGTTGCTGGTTTCCAAAAATACCGGCGGCTTGCTGTGAAATCCATCTAATCTGCAATGCAATTTGTTCGAAGGATTTTTGTATATTTTCTGCAACGACGTTAGAAGAATCAGAAATTACGTTTATAATACTGCCTCCGCCAGGTACCCCTACTGTGAACGAGGAAACGGCCAGCGCTGAAGACGGGTTGCCGGTTGCATCAGTGACAGTGATCGTACAGTTTGTGTATGTACCCAGGGAGAGATAGTCAAAAATAATTTCATTGTTACCACTCACAGCTTGGACTGTGGCAGATGAACAATCGCCACCATAGGATATGGTTCCCGCTTCGCTTGAACTGAAGGTGTAACTTGGAGTAGTGTCGCCTGTCGGAGTAGATACCGCTGTTACTTCGGCGAGGGTGGGGACGATAGTGTCTAGAGTAAATATTCCCATTTCTGTCCAATCTGAGGTTAGCGAACCGTCGTTGTTCTGCGCACACCAATAATATGTGGCGTCGTCACCTATCGAAGAACTTGGTGTCCAGGTAGTGTCTTCGTCTTCATCTGCTGTTTCGCTGGAGGCTCCCCAGGCTATAACGTTGTCGTTGGTAACACAATCAGCTACCGAGCTGGTGGAAATTCTGTAATTAGTGGTGCCTACGTCACCCACGTCAGGGTCAGAATAATTGGCAGATAAAGTTGGCGTAGTGTCATCCGTACTGGAAGCGTCAGTTGGTGAAACTAAGATTGGTGCGCCTGGGGCGACATTGAAAAGCCAGTTTAGGTTGTTGCCCGAGTTGGTAGAATTTGTTTGGGCTATAGCTTTGCCCGCCGACGCGTCTGAATCCATTACATCAACATAATCAACTGCTAAGGTTGTGCCCGTGCTGTTTACGTTAAGGTTCCAGGCTGAGCCATCTGTTTGAGTTCCACTTGAATCACAAGAACGAATTGTTAAAACTTTTCCCGATGCGCCCTTTAATGTTAGCGCTCCATTGGCTGCAATTGA
>Ga0268280_1001151_pt1 | contig 18594 bp, 12 predicted proteins | sample saktaG_9_FD_190139 | JGI IMG/M metagenome (GOLD analysis project Ga0268280, IMG submission 190139) | Saline water microbial communities from Sakinaw Lake, British Columbia, Canada - sak_2011_5_24_40m | ecosystem: Environmental > Aquatic > Non-marine Saline and Alkaline > Saline ... | reverse complement strand
AAGATCGCCTTCCTGGGCGGGATCGACACGCAGGGCGTCCTTAACCGGGGCACGCCCGGCGAAGTCAAGGCCGAGGTCCGGCGGGTCAAGGCCCTGCTCGGCCCCTGCCTCATCGTCAGCCCCAGCCACGAAGCCATCCTGCCCGACGTCCCTCCCCGCAACGTCGTCGCCATGGCTGAAGCCGCGGCGGAGTGACGCCGACCATCCGTCTACGGCGCCGCCCGGAAGAAACGGTCCTCGCATCCCTTTTTTGCAATGTCCCGCGGAAGCGTGATAAAATAATAATAAGATAGAATTCCTCTCAGGGGGCGTGCCATGGGTCCGAATCCCAGTACGAGGCCGGGACGGCCGATTTCTTTTTTGGCAACGGCTCTCGCCGCCGCCATGCTCGTTTCCCTGTCGCCCGGGATCGGCGCCCAAGCCGGACCCGACAAAGCCCTTCAGAATCAGGTCATCGTGACCATCAAGCTCGTCCAGGTCTATGTGACGGCCAAGGGAGGGGCGCCGGTGACGGATCTGACTCCGGGGGATTTCGAGGTGACCGATAACGGCCAGGTCCATCCCGTCACCCATTTCGAAAAGCATTTCCTGAATGCTGAAGAGACGCCGGCCTCGCCTTCGGCCATACCTCTCACGAACAGGAAATTTTTCCTCCTCTTCGATTTCGCCTTCATGGACGCCCGGGGCGTTCTCAAGGCGAAGAACGCCGGCCTGCAGTTCCTGTCGACCGAGATCCAGCCCACCGACGAGATCGGGTTGGTCAGTTACTCGGCCTCGCGGGGGCTCGTCGTCCACGAATACCTGACGACCGACCACGAGCGGATCCGCAGGATGGTCGACGGCTTCGGCTTGCGGCGCTACGTGGGGCGGGCCGAGAACCTGACGGATTTCGTCTACACGGCCGCCCTGACCGAGGAACGCCCAACCACCGGTGATTCCGGTGGTGCCCTGATGGAGAACGCCCCAGACGATCAGTTCTTCTCGCAACAGGCCAGGCTCCAGACCGGCCAGCTCATAGACGATGGCCGCCGGCAGAGCTACGTGGATCAAGCCAGGGAAATGATCCGGGCTCTCAACGTCCTGGCCAGGGCCCTGCGCTCCGTTCCGGGATTCAAGAACATCATCTTCTTTTCCGGCGGGATCGCCCGCCAGCTCATCTACGGCAAGGCCGGAGCGGTGGAGGGCCTTGGCCAATGGCAAACGCCCGAGGAGCTGGCCCAGGCCATGAGCGCTTATGACGCGGCCCAGGCGAACTCCGGACTGCGGGACGATTTCACGGGCATGCTCAAGGAATTCAAAGCCGCCAACAGCCCCGTTTACGCCGTCGACGTTTCCCGGGTCGGGAGAGAGGTCGACGCCTCCATCCAGGAGGGGTCGGGTCCGAATCTCCGGGGGATCGGCGGCGCGGACTCTCTCAAGCAGTTCGCCTCGGGAACCGGGGGAAAATTTTTCGCCAACACCATGGAGGCGGTGAAGATCGCCAGCGATATCCAAAACAGCACCAGCGCTTATTATGTCCTGGGCTACTCCGTGGACGAAAATTGGGACGGCAAGTTCCATAAGATCAAGGTCAAGGTCAACCGGAAGGGCGTCAAAGTCAACGCCCAGGGCGGCTACTTCAGCGCCAAGCCGTTCAGTGACTACACGAAGTTCGAGAAGCTCTTCCAGGTCGTCGACCTCGCCCTGAGCGAATCGCCTCAAGTCCAGGTCCCTTACGAGATCCCTGTGGCCGGCATGTACGTTATGATCAAGGGCTGGCCGCAGCTGCTCGTTTTCGGCCGGGCCTCCCTGGCCCTCCACACCGAAGTCTTAGGGAAGAAGTCCGAGGTCTACCTGATGCTCTTCGACCCTAAGGGTGATATGGCCTACATCAAGAGATTTTCACCGGCCATTCCCGAAACAGGGAAAGAGACTCTTTTCCCGGCGTTCCTCCTGGCGGTCAAGCCGGGCGCTTACGACTGCCGGATGGTCGTCCGGAACCTGGATACGGGCCGGGCGGCCCGGGGCGCGGTGTCACTGGCCATCCCCGCGGCGGGCGCGGGCGCGGCCATGACGCTCGACCCGCCGCTGCTGCTCGGCTCCAGCACGAGTTCGCTCGACCTAGCGGCATCGCCCGGGGGTTCGCTGGCGGAGCTTTTCGCCTATGACGCGAACGCCTACGCGCCTTTTTTAGGTGATGTTCCCGTGGGGCTGACGAAGCTCCACGCCGCCCTGCGCCTCACGGGGAGCTCAGTGGCGGAGGGGCTTGGGATCACGGCCACACTTGTCGATTCGGCGACGTCGGCGCGGATGGAGCTTCCGGTTTCGGTCCTCAAACAGGGTGCCGAGGGGACGACCATGCTGCTTTTCCTGGAAATCGCGACAGGCGAGCTCAAGCCCGGCCGCTATACCATCGGTTTCGCGGTGAAAGACCCGGGGACCGGCACGACCGCGGTCTCGTCCGCCGCCATCACCGTGAAGTAGGCGCGTTTCGTTTATTTCGGGACCCGGCGGATACGGGGGTCGGTGAAGAGGTCGTTCTCGTCCGTGCTCGTCGAGGAGAATTCCGAGACGATGGCGCCCTTGTCGCCCGCCTGGAACCAGTGGAGGGCGTTCGGGCGGAGCGTGTACTGGTCGCCGGGCCTCAGAACGATCTCATGCCAGGCCTTCATGAAGGTTCTGTACTTCTTCGGAACCTTTGCCTTGGGCTTCGGCGTGGGCTCGCCGGCCACATAGAGATAGATTTCCCCGTAACGGCAGCGGAAGGTTTCCTTTTTCCCGAGGATCCGGTCGTTCACCCGCGGATGCCTGTGTTCGGGGCATATCTGGCGCGGCAGGAAGATGAGCTCCTTGGCGCAGTAGCGGTCGTTGTTCTCGTAGACGATGACCTCGAGACCCATGCGTTTGATGTCGCCGAGGCCGAGGTCGGCAACCTCCATCGTCTCGAGCTCGTTCCGGGTGACCGAGATCCGGGCTTTCCGGAGCATCGTGGCGGCCCAGGCCCTCGCTTCTTCGATATCCCTGGCTTTCATAGCACGACCTTCTTTCCCGCTTTCCGGAGGGCGTATTGGTCGGCGATCCAGGCGTAGGTCTTGGCCATGCCGACGCGGAGCGGCGTCGACGGTTCCCAGCCGAGGGTCTTCCGGATCATGGTGTTGTCGGAATTCCGGCCGCCGACGCCCTTGGGGGCGCCGAGGTCGTAGCTCCGATTGACCTTGAAGCCGGCGATGCCCTCGATGATACCCAGGAGCGCGTTGATCGAGACCAGTTCGCTCGAACCCAGGTTGATGGGCGTCGCGGTGAGCTCGTCGCAGTGCATGATCATGTCGATGCCGTTAAGGCAGTCGTCGATGTACATGAAGCTCCGGGTCCTCGTCCCGTCGCCCCAGATCTCGACGGCGAGGCTGCCGTTGTCCCGGGCTTCGATAACCTTCCGCGACAGGGCGGCCGGGGCCTTCTCGCGCCCGCCGTCCCAAGTGCCGAAGGGGCCGTAGACGTTGTGGAATCTGGTGATCGCGGTCTTGAGGCCGCGCTCGGCCCAATACTCCTGGCAGACGATCTCCGAGAAGAGCTTCTCCCAGCCGTAGCCGCGCTCGGCGTTGGCCGGGTAAGCGTCGGATTCCTTGAGAGCCCGGGACTGGGTATCCTGCTGGAGGTCGATGTTGTAGGCGCAGGCCGAAGAGGAGAAGAAGTAGCGGTCTGCGCCCGCCCGCTGGGCGGCCTCGATCATGTGCGTGTTGATAAGGACGCTCCTCAGGCATTCGACGCGGTAGCGTTCGATGAAACCCATCCCGCCCATGTCGGCGGCCAGGTTGTAGACTTCGACCGCTCCCTCGCAGGCCCGGACGCAGTTATCCCGGAAGCTGACGTCGAGAACCAGGTCCTCGACGCCTGACGTCCTCTGGTACCATTCGTCGAGGGGCTTCTTGTCGACGGCCCGGATGCGGGTGAAACCCTTGTCGTGGAAGTAGCGGACGAGGGACCCGCCGATGAAGCCGCCGGCTCCCGTGACGACGAGAAGGTCGTCGTTCTTTCTGAAGTCCTCGATCCGTTTGCGCTTGTTCTCGGCCATGGCCTGTCCTTTCGTCAAGGTTCAAGGCCATTATAATGCGGCCGGCCGCCGGGCACCAACCGATTTTTTTAGCCGGCCGGAGATCCGCCGGTGGGGTTCAGTCCGCGATATAGCCCAGACGATGGGTGACCTTGAGGCCCTCGCCCTTGACCCGGATCTCGATCTTCTGGAAGCGGCCATCGGCCCGGTAATTGAGCGGCCGATAATACAGGAGATAGTAGTTGCTCGAAGCTTCGGCCGCCTGCCGCAGGGCGAAATTCGGATTGGTCGTGCTTTCCGAGAGGCCGCCCGTCGCGGCCGCCATGGCCTTGAATGAAGCGAAGATATCGGAAGAGAGGTCCTGGGGACGGGCGGCCGGATTCGTGCGGAGCCGGCCGTTGGGATTCTGGGCGAACCCCGGCATTTTGGTGATATAGAGGCAGTGGATCGTGATGGAGGCGTCCGCGAAAATGCGCTTGATCTTCTCCACGTCGAACTCCACCGGCTTGAGCAGCTCCATCTGCCTGTCCGCCGCGAACTCGTGCTCGGGCAGGACATCCCTTTGAAAGATCAGGAAAACGTGTTTCTCCCCTTCCTGGGATTTCAACGAGTCCGCGAAACCCGTCAGCTGCTTTTCGGTGACTTCCGTCAAGTCCCGCATCTGCTTGGCCATCTCGAAGAGCATGTTTTCCTTGACCTCCGCGAGGTCCGGCGGGTACGCCTCCTCCTCCAGATGATAGAAGTCCCTCATCAAGTTCCGGTACTGGGAATTCCCGAGCTGGATGTCGGTTTTGAGCTTGGACTTGAGCTGGCCCGCGATCTGCGGTCTCGGCAATCGGGATAAGGCCTCTGGCTTGAACCGGTATGTCTTGGCGGGCGTGATGACGGCCAGGGTATCCTCGGGGCCGAGGACCTCGGTGAAGAAGAAATCCAAGGCGTTTCCGATCTTCGGTAGGTATTCCTTCAGGTCGAGCGAAAGGATGTAGTGCCGGATGTTTCGGGGCGTCGGCAGCGCGGCGCCGCCCGCCCTTTCCTCCCGGAGGACCTTCTTGTCCCTGATCAGGTAAACGGCTTCGAGGGGCTGGAGGACGCCGTCTTCGTAAACCTCGAAATCAGCGAGCGTCAGGCCGTCGACGAAAACACCTTTTTTCAAGACCCGGACAGGGACTTCGATGTTCACGACGCCGGATTCGTGCTGTTGGGGAGGGCTCCCGGTCTGGGCGGCGAAGGATGCGGAGAAGGATAGAAGCAGGAAAAAAAATCCGCCGAGCCCGCGCGAGGTCTTCATTTCACAGCCCGCCGCCGCGATCTCGTCGTTTCCCGACGCCGAAACCGGCCTTTCGCCGGTATCATATCATAGCGATGGTCAGGCCCGGAAGACCGAACCATTGATAAATTTATCTTAAATTTTCCCGGTCCGCGCCTTTGATGAGCTCGATGGCGGTTTCCATGTAGACGTCCTTGCCTGCCAAAAAATTCCGGTAGGTTTCGCGGACCGGATGATCGGGCATGATGGGCTTGGATCTGTCCATCCCCTTGACGTCCGCCGCGAAGGAGCTGCGGCCCAAGGTCAGGATGATCGAGGTCCTGTCCAGCGTGACCTCCGAGTTCTTCCCGGCGTTGCATACGTAGGTCGAACCGCTTGGCGTGCCCACGAACCTCCCGATGCCGTGGTATTTAAGCAAGGCGCAGAAGTGCCCGTTGGTGGAGCCGCAGCGTCCGTCGAGCAGCGTGTAGAGGTTGCCGTTGAAGTGGTCTTGGGGAAGCGGAACGGGCTCGGCCAGCCCGGCATATTTTCCATAGGGTTCGGCGAAGTAAGGAGCGGGTTCGTTCTCCAGATAGGAATACAGGATGACGGCGCAAAAAGGGTCGCCGCCGTCGTTGCCGCGAAGGTCCAGAACGAGGTTCCTGATCCCTTTGTCCTTGATCCGGCGCAGCTGTTGGAAATCATTTCGCATGTCCTCCACGGAGAAGAGGGGGGCCTCGGGGCGCCCGCCTTCGGCAGGCCTTCCTGCGGTGCCCGGATCACGGGGGGTTGCCGGAAGCTTGGCCGGGAACGCGGCCAGCCCGGACGCGAGGGCCAAGATGATGATCCTCCCCCCGATTGTTCTCAGGGGACTTTTCATGACTGGCATCCTTATCACGGATTCCATCCTACGCCCTCGGCTTGAAGAGCGACGGCAGGTCGATACGCCTCTGGCCCTTCTTCAATTCCTCGGCGAGGTTCATGACCACGACCTCCTCGAAATTCCGGAGGTTGTAGACGTAGATCGTCCCCCGCTTCAGGTCGTAGATGTTGGAATAAACGGTCAGGGAGTTCCCCTCCTGGTGCGTCTTCTCGAGGACGTCCCGAATGAGGTCCACGCTGAGTTCCTTGGCGCCGGACATGATCTTGTCCGCGGCACGGTATCTCCGACAGGGGTAGTTCCCGTCCTTGACGTTGGACATAACGAAGTTCGTCGCGATCTGGTACCAGGCGTCGCTCCTGACGAACTGGACGCGGCCCTGGCCATACTCGACGACCATGGACGCCCCGGTCCGGTCGGCGACGGGAAACCGGGCCTGACCGAGTACCGGGAAGTTGGATTTTTCGAAAAAGGCCTTGACGTCATCGCAGGTCGCGCACGTCGCCAGGATGACCATCATGGTCATTCCTTGGAACGTCGGCTTGTCAGGGTCGGGCGTCCAGCCCGTCGGCGCGAGGGCGTTCCCGTCGATGAACAGGCCCTGGTCGTTCATGCCGCCCTGGACGAACGCGTCGTCATAGCCGAAAACGACCCGGCCGAAGTAGGCCCCGGACGCGGGGATGAAGGTCACGATCGTCTTGGGATGGTTCCGATCCTCGTTGTTCCCGGCCAGGACGAGGCCGTTGCGGGCGGCCATGACGATCGTGCAACCGTAGGGGCCCGAGATGCCGACCCTCGCGCGAAGCCTTTTCAGGGCTTCCGCGGCGAAGAGTCGAACCTCACGATCCTCATCTCGAAGCGCCTTTTCCAGCGTCGCCAGAGCACGCTCGGACCCGATTTTGAGCAGAGCCACGACGGTCGACCGACGGACATGGACTTCCTCTTCCTCGAACCTTGCGAGCAGACGATCCAATGCGGTTTCCGAACCGATCTCTCCCAGGGCGTCCACGGCGGCAGCCCGGTCCCACCAGTCCGGGCTGTCCAGGAAGCCGAGCAGCGGCCCGATCGCATTCCCGGAGCCGATCCGTCCCAGAGCGACGGCCGCGTACCGGGAGAGGTGCTTGGTCCGGCTCTCGAGGATGGCGATGAGGGGCTCGACGGCCTCCTTCGACCGTAACCTCCCGAGGGCCTCGACGGCCTTGAACCGGACGTCGGGATTCTCGTCGGAGAGCCTTCCGATGAGCGGCCCGGCGGCCCGGCCTGCACCGATGACGCCAAGAGCCCGGGCGGCCTCCTGGCGCGCTTCCGGGTCCGGATCGTCCAAAAGTCCGATTAGCGGATCGACCGCCGGCCCGCCGATATCCGCAAGAGCGTCGGCGATCCGGTTCTTTCTTCTCCAGTCCTTCGTCCGCTTCATCTCCTCGACGAGTTTCTCCACACGCCCGGCTTCTGATGCGACGACCCCGACCGAGACGGCGATTTGAGCATATCGGCGATGACGGGCGTATAAATGGGAAGAGATCATGAGTAGGGCGGTGGCCAGGACGAGAACAATGGCGATCTCCCCCTTCCGCTCCGGGAAACTCCGGCCGAAGAGAAGCCGGTTCGGATTGGCGAAGGCCGATCGGAGGAAGCGGGGCAGGGGAAAGAGGAACGAAGTCTTTTTTTTGTAGGCGGCGTAGGCTTCCCCCGAGAGGCGTTTCATTTTTCTTTCCTCAAGAAGGGCGACACCGATGATGACCATCATGGACAGGAGCCAGGGCAGGCTGGCCGGGATCCCCCAGGACCGCCGGGGATAACGGACGCGCTTGAGGGCCAGGAGCATCCCGTAGCTCCAGATGATCCAACCGAGGTACTGGGGGTGACGGGAAAGGCGGTAGACCCAGAAATCGGCCACGTCCCGTTTTCTTTGGCGGGCGACGAACCAGGTCAAGGTCCCAAGGACGAAGAGGAGAAGGCCGGCGCCGATCGCGGCGTAGACCAACGGCTCATGGACGTCGATGCCCCAATGGCCGAAAAGCGAGATCAGGGCGTCGTAGGGCCAATAGACGATATCGCCGAGCCGGCCGACATCGAACGAGACGTCCAGCATAGGCAGCCAGGCCAGGTTCAGGAAACCCAGCCCGGCCAGGAAGAACATGACCCCGGCGAATTGGGCGAATACGGGAAGGAACATCGCGGCCGCCCCGACGGCGGAGAAGCCGGCTTTTCCGGAGACGAACCCGGCCACGATGAGAATGATCATCAGCCCGAAGCAGGCGTAGCCGATGAGCCGGAAATGGTAATGTTCCATGAAAAGCTCGGTCCGAAAGACCGTCGTTTCGTCGCCGTGAGAATCCCCTTCGAGGGCCGGCGTGGCCTTGACCAGCGCCGAGTTCAGGAGCCTCGGCAGCTCGACCGAGGCGAACGTCAGCCCGATGCTAAAGACAAGTGCCAGGACGGTCAGATAGATCCCGAAAGCCCATTTTTTCTTTTTCATACTCCGCCACCTACCGGGTTTTCCAAATACCGATCCCCTTTTCCCGGGCCTCCTTCTCCAGGTCGACATAATGTTTCAAATCGTCCGGGAGATACTTGAGGTCAACCCGGGCATATCCCTTTTTCAGCATGACCTCGTTAAAGCTTACGGCTGCCCTCTTCCCATAAAAGATCTGGACCAGGGGGTATCCCTTGTCGTCGTGGACGATGCCTGCTGCTGTGTTGTCCGTCGTCCAGGTGAACAGTTTCACCGTCTGGCCTTCGAGCTCCCTTTTGGTGAAATCGTAGATTTCCTGGCCGAGGGTTTCGCTCCTCTGGGGCGCTTTTATCCCGGTCAGCCTGGCGACGAACGTGTCGCCGATCTGGACCAGGTCCCCGCTGAGAACCTTTTTAACGAGTCCGATGTTGCCCGCAGCCGTAATCGCTATGGCGAGCACCATGGCCGCGATCAGAAAGCCGCTTTTCGTTTTCATGGACATCCCCGCCTCCTTACGGCGAAAGCGCATCCTCCGCCCGTTCACGGGCGGGTTCATCACCGGCCGATCAGCTTGACTTCGCCCATTCGGGTTTGGGTCGTGGGGATGGTCAGGGTCATCGGGCCGGTGACGGAGATGATCATGGTTATGTACCTCTGGCGTTAATATAGGGGCACCCGGGGGCCTCTGTCTGTAGACAAACATCCTATTTTCGGGGATAGGACATCCGCCCATCGGGTTCCGCCCCTAGAGCGCTCCTCGTGCCCCTACTCGTAGCGCAATGATTTCACGGGGTTGGTGAAGGCGGCTTTGAGCGATTGGTAGACGATGGGGACGGCCGCCGCGAACAACGAGATCATGCCGGCCAGAAGGAACACGTCGAGGCCGAAACTTGTCCGGTAGGCGAACCCCCTCAACCATCGGTGCATCGCAAAATAGGCGATGGGCCAGGCGATGAGGTTGGCCGCCAGGATCCATAGCGAGAATGGCTTGGATAGGAGCGCGACGATCCCGGGGACCGAAGAGCCGAGGATCTTCCTGACGCCGATCTCCTTGGTGCGCTGCTCAACGCTGTAGGCCGCGAGCCCAAGGATGCCCAGGCAGGAGATGAAGACGGCCAGGAAGGCGAAGGCCGTGAAGATCCTCCCCAGCTTCTCTTCGGATTCGTAGAGAGACGCCGTTCCCCGATCCAGGAAGGCGGCCTCGAAGGGATAGTCCGGGGCGTATTTCCCGGCCGTTTCCCGGATGGCGCGGAGCGTTTCCGCCAGGCCGCCCGGAGAAACCTTGACGAAAATGTGCCTGATCCAACCCGTGTAGAAACGCGTGTTGATCGTGAATACCTGCGGCAGGATCTCCCGGTGCAAGGAGACGTGATGGTAGTCCTTGACGACGCCGACGATGCGCCCTTCCTGTCCCCAGAATTTGAGCCGCTGCCCGACCGGATCCTTCATTCCCATGTAGGCCGCGGCCTTTTCGTTGATGACGTAGTTGGCGCGGTCTCCCGGCAGGTCGGGGGAGAAGCCCCGCCCGGCCGCGAATGTCATCCCGAACGTCTCGAAAAAGTCGAAGTCCGTGATGGAGTACCGGACGAGCGGCGTCAGGGCGGGATCTTTGCCGTCCCACTCGACCCCGTTCGTCTTGTAGTCTTCGTTATAGGGCACGGCCTGACCCCGCGTCACGCTCAGGACGCGGGGATTGAGGAGCAGTTCCCGCTTGAAGCCTTCGAAGCTCCGCAGTAGGGAGGGATTATAACGGATCTGAAGGACGTTGTCGGACGTGATGCCCAAGGGCCTGTTGCGGATATATTGCAGCTGACGGAAGACGACTGCCGTGCAGGCGATGAGCAGAACGGATATCGTGAACTGCCCGACGACCGAGACGACCCTGAACACGGAACGGCGGGATTTGAAACTCGAGGAGACTCGAAGCACGTCGACCGGCCGGCGGGCAGACAGGAAAAACGCGGGATAGCTGCCGGCCACGAGTCCGACAAGGACCACCAGGCCCAGGAGATATCCCACCAGGAGCAGGCCGTTCCCGGAGAATAGGGCCAACGCTTTTCCTGTCAGGCTGTTCAGGAACGGCAGAAGGAGCAGGGCCAGCGCCAGAGCCAGGCCGAAAGCCAACGCCGACATGACGAGGGCTTCGCCCAGGAACTGCTGGATGATCTGTCCCCGCCCCGCTCCCACGACTTTTCTCAGGCCCACTTCGCGGCCCCGGCTGCCGGACCTGGCCGTGGCCAGGTTCATGTAGTTGATGCAGGCGATGGCCAGGATGAAGAGAGCGACGAGGGAGAAGATGTAGACGTAGGTCATCCGGCCGAAGCCGAGATGGATCTTGGCGACGGGGAGAAGCCCGACCTTGAACTTGCCGGGCAGAGGCTGGGGCATATTCTTATTGAGGGAGCCCTCGATCTTTGCCTCGAAGGAAGCGAGGGACGTCTTCGGGTCCAGGAGGACGTAGGAGGGATCCCGCCAGTTCCAATCCTCGGCGAGCGTGTCGGTGAGGGGGGCGACGAAATCCGGCCGGAAATGGGAGTTGGCCGGGACGTGAATGACCCCGCTCACGACGAAGTCCTGCCGGTTGTTGAACGTCAGCTTCTTTCCGAGCGGATTCTGGTCCCCGAAATACTTTTTGGCGGCCTCATCGCTGATGACCAGGGAATTGGGGCTCTGTAAGGCGCCGGCCGGATCGCCGTGAACGAAAGGGTAGGAGAACATGGAGAAAAAACCGGCATCGACGAGATTGACGGAATCCTCATAATGCATGACCGGAAGTCCATTCTCGGGCAGATAAGAAAACGAACAGGTCGTGATCATTCCCATCCTAAAGATCCGGGAGTAGCCGCGGATCTCTGGATATTCGCGGGCCAGGGCGGGGGGGAGGGCGTACGGCACGTTCGGGTCGAGCGTGCCGTTCGGGTGTTCGATGGTAAGCAGGTAAAGATGGTCCCTGTTCGTCAAGAATTGATCGTAGCTCAGTTCGTCCCGGACCCAGAGGGAGATCAGGATGCAGACGGCCAGGCCGGCGGCCAAGCCGAGAAGGTTGATCATGGTGCCGTACTTCTGCCGTTTGAATTTGCGCATCGCGACCTTGAAGTAATCCCAGGCCAAAGCCGGGACGAAACGGGGCGCCCGCCAAGCCGGACGTCCCGACCGGCGCGGCGTGTAGACTTTATGGAACTCGGCGCCCATGTCCTCGGCCCGGCCCATTTCGGCGGCGATCTGGCGGAACGAATCCTCCTCTGTCATTCCCTGCCGGACCAGCTCTTCCACATCGTCACGCAGGCTCACTTCGAGCTCGGCGATGAACCCCGCTTCAAGCGAGGGGTTTGATGCCAATCCCTTCTTCCATGTCTGGACGGCTTTTTCCAAGTCAAACATCGTCAAGCTCGTTTTTCTTTACTCGGACGATTCGACCGACGCCCAGAGGTTTTGAAGGGCGTCATGGACACTGAGCCATTGTTCTCTCTCAACGGCGAACTCCTTTCGGCCGAGGCTGGTCAGGGAGTAATACTTCCGCATCCGGCCTCCATCAGAAAGCTTCCATTTCGACCGGATGAAACCGTCCTTTTCCAAGCGGTGGAGGACCGGGTAGAGCATGGCGCTCGACCAGGCCAGCCGCCCGCCGGTCACCTGCCGGATCCGGCGCAATATTTGGTAGCCGTAGCTTTCTTCCCTGTAAAGCAGGGCCAGAATGATCGGCTTGGTCGAGGCTGCGATGAGGTTTTTCGAGATCATGACATATCTCCGATATAAGAATAACTAATGCTGTTAGCTATGCAAATTATGTGCCACTCCTTCTCTGGCATCTCCTCAGGCGATGTTATTCCTAGAGCGGGACTCGATCTCGATTGTGTCCGCTAAAGAGACGCGCGTGTCCGGAGATGAACAATTCCACGAGCCTGCCCGAAGCTGTCCCGGTTAGAGCCTATTCCGCGCGTCCTTGGCTATCCGGTTGATGAGCTCAAGGCGGTTCCGCACGCTGAGCTTCTGGTAGATGTTGTAAATGTGGTTCCGGACGGTGCTGGGGGAGATAAAGAGCTTCCGTTCGATGTCCTTATTGCTGGCCCCTTGAAGGACCTGATGGAGGATCTCCTGCTCACGCGCGGTCAATCCGTATGTTCCGATCACGTCGTCCAGGCTTTCGCCCGCGGCCAGGGGGGTCGATCTGACCTTCTTCCAGGCTCTGGCCGCCATGACGGTGCCGGACAGGAGGAAGGCCGCGGTGATCAGGATGAACGCCGGCGTTCTCCAGAAAGGGGGAACGATCGTCAGCCCGATGGCGATCCCTTCATCGTTCCAGATCCCGTCCGGGTTGGAGGCCTTGACGCGAAGGGTGTATCGCCCCGCCCGGGTGTTGTACAAGGACACTTGGTGGCCGGGGACGAGCGTGGTCCATTCCGTTTCTTGCGGTTCGAGGCGGTAGGCGAAGGTGTTCAACTCCGGGGCCGTGAACAGCAGGGCGGCGAACTCAAAAGAGGCCAGTCCCGTCTTGTAGGTCAAAGCCAGGTCCCGGCTCACGTAGGTCGAGCGAGGGAGCCTGGACTCTTCGTTGTTCCGATAAAAAGCCGTCCAGACGACGGGAGGAACGAACGCGTTCTTTCGGACAGCCGCGGGATCGAAACCGTTGAAACCGTTGGTTCCGCCGAAGAACATCCGTTCGCTCGCGTCCTGGAAACAAGCTCCCGGATTGAAGGACAGGCCCTGGATGCCGTCGTGAAGTCCGAAGTTCGTGATCTTCCCCGCCGCCGGGTCGAGTTTCGAAAGCCCGCGGTTCGTGCTCACCCATAACGCCCCGGCCGTGTCTTCCAGGATAGCGGAGACGACTTCGCTGGCCAGGCCGTCCTTCTGGGCGAAAACCTTCCATTCGCCCTTGGTCCGGTCGAACCGATTGAGGCCGCCGTCCGTCCCCACCCAGAGAAGTCCGTCGCGGCTTTCGAGAATGCAATTGACGATGTTGTTGCTGATCCCCGTGCCGGGGGGATTCTCGAGGCGGTTGACGTAGCGTTCGCACCTGCCCGTGGACTTGTCCAGCCTGCTCAGACCTCCCCGGGTCCCTACCCAAAGAAGGCCGGACCCGTCTTCGTGGAGGGCCGTCACGATATTGTTGACTAGGCTGTTATCGTCCCGCGGGTCATTGAGAAAATGGCTCCAACGGCCCGTCCGAGGCTCAAAGCGGTTCAAACCCTGTTGTGTGCCGACCCACAGGACATCCGCATTGTTATTGTTCCGGTCCGCCCAGAGCGCGTTGACCTTGTTGTTCGAGAGGCTGTTCGGGTTTTGTCGGTCGGAGCGGAAGTTCGTAATGATCCCCGAGACGGGATCAAGCCGGACCAAGCCACCGCCCTCAGTCCCCAGCCATATCCGGCCCCGGGAGTCCCCCTGGATGGCCGAAACACAGTCATACCCGGGACCCGTGGAGTCCTCGGGTCGGCGCGGAAAGCGGATCACTGCGCCTGTTTTTCCTTCGATACTCTCCAGCCCGGTCTTCGAGCCCACCCATAACGTTCCCGCGCCGTCCGCCCACAAGGCCCGGACGTCGTTATGGCCGAGGCTCCTGGGATCCGAAGAACTGTGCTTGTAATGCTCGAACTTGGCCAGGGCGACCAGGCACTTGCTCAGTCCTCCCCGGACCGTCCCGACCCACATGATCCCGGACGCGTCCCGATAAACCGAAGTGACCATATCGCCCCCCAGCGATTCGGGGTCCTGGGGATCGTGTTTGCAGACGACGTACTCGCCGCTGGTCCTGTCCCAGATCCGCAGTCCGTCCGAAGACGTGCCCAGCCAGAGCCTTCCGGCCTTGTCTTCGGAGACGGCCGTGATCGTCCGCGCCGCCAGGTCGCGGGGGAAGTCGCCTCCCCCGTAAAACCGGGCGAACGTGTTCTGCCCGGGATCGTAACGGTTCAAGCCGCCGCCCTTCGTTCCTGCCCAGATCGTCCCCTCGCTGTCTTCGAAGACCGTCCAGACGTTGTTGCTGCCGAGACTGTTCGGGTCGTCGGGGGCGAAGCGGAAATTGACCGCGGCTCCGGTCTTAGGATCGATCCTGAACAGTCCGGCCTCAAGAGTGCCGACCCAGATGTCGCCTCGGCTATCGGCCAGCACGTCCCAAATGCCCTCGACGTCCGGCCCCAAGGGAAACCGGGCGAAGCGGCCGCTTTTCCGGTCGAGCGTATTCAGGCCTCCCAAGCGTGTTCCCACCCAGAGATCGCCCTTCGCGTCTTCCTGGACAGCCATCACGATGTCGTCACCCAGGCTGTCGGGATCATGGGCGTCATGATGATACCTGACGAACGTCTGTGTCTGCCCGGAGAACTTAAAGAGTCCCTGCCCGCTCGTCCCGACCCAGATGTCCCCTGACCGGGTGACCATGATCGGATAGACGCCCGCAGCCGCGAGAGGGGCTTCGTCGCCGGAGGTCAGGGGAAAGAAGACGAACCGGTAACCGTCATAGCGGGCCAGGCCGGCGCTGGTGCCGACCCAGAGGTAGCCGTCTCCGTCCTGGCAGATGCTGGAGATGCCGATGAAGGAGGTTGTCGGGGCCTGTGGGTTTAGGCGCTCGTATCGGTGGTACCGTCCGGGATATATGGACCCGGAGACGGCCGAAGCGGTGATGAAAAGAATGCCAATGAGACGGAAGGCTATTCGTTTCTTCATCACCAGGGCATCATGATAATTGCTCGCCCCGGCAATGTAAAGTCGGCCGGAAGACGGCGCGGCGGCGACCGCTTACCGGAAGGCGGCGATCCCGGTTTCCCGAACGGTTATTTTTTACCGGCCAGCTTGACCTCGGCTTTAGTTGTCTGGGTCGTCGGGATGGTCATCCCCGCGGCGGGGACGTCGATGGACATCTCGGTCGTCGATTCGGACATCGTCTTGACGAAGATCCCCTCCTTGACCGCGAAGTACCAGACGTCCTTGCCCTTGCTGGTCCCCGAGAAGGTCAGGTCTGTGCCCATCTGGCTCCCGGTGCCGGTGATGGTCCCGGTGACCTCGGAGGAGATCCGGGCGCACTCCATCCCTTCGACCGTCTCGAAGCCCTCGAGCGTGTTGACGTTCTGAAAATCGATCCGGATGTTCATCGAGGTTGTCTTTTCATCGGTCCCGGCGCTCGAAGGCCAGGTGTCCCCGACCTTGACCGGCTTTCCCGGCAGGTCGGGGAAGAACATCTTGAAGCCTGAGGAGAGATTGCGGATATCGCCGGCGAGATCGTAGGTGATGGCTTCCGCGCCGGAGACGTCCACCTCCGATCCGAGAGGGGAGAGGACCATGTCGAAGGACTTTCCCTTGACCGCGTCCATGTTAGGGGACATGTCTCCCTGGGCGCTGCTGACCATGGTCGCGGCGACGTCGTCGATCGTCACGCCCAGGAGGAGGTTCTTGTCCTTGAGGCCTTTCGCCTTGAAGGTGAAAGTGCCCGAGTTTGTCGATTGCGTATCCATCGACTGTCCCTGGATCTCCATGATCTGCGTCTCCTCAGACTTGCTCAGATATGTCAGGGCGCGGCCGGCCGGCATCTTGTATTCGAGGACGAGTCCGGCGGGCGCCGTTACGGCGGTTCGGGCAGCCGGCGTCCCGGCGACGCCGGGCGTTGTCGTCTTGGCGGCGCAGCCGGCCAGCACCAGAGTGGCCGCGATGCCTGCGGCCCAAACGACCCGTCCGGTGAGAGCGTTCTTTAGACTCATGAGCGGACCTCCTTATCGAAATCCGTTAGATTCTACCACGAATGGGTCCGTTTTTAGCATTTCTTCTTGGCGGCCTCATGAGCCTTCTTGATGAATTCCCAGACGTCCGCGCCGAACATCCTGTAGTCGTCCGGCACGGCCCCAGCCGTGTAGGCTTGACCGATCCTGGCTTTGAGCTCCGGGCGGTCGCCGTAGGCCTCGTTGAGGAGATCCTTCCACCTCTTGCCCAAGTCCTGGGCTTTCTCGCTGGCCGGATCGGCCTTGATGTTCTGCTTGACCTCCTCGATGAGCTCGGCCCAGCGGTGCTGGTAGGCCGCCGCCATTACGGGGGTGTACTTCTTCCCGACTTCCTGGAACTCCTTGAGCTCCGCTTCGGAGAAGAACTTTTCGTGCCAGTCTTTCTTGACGTCTTCGCCCATTTGTATGACCTCCATGATTTTAATAAGTTTTTGCTTGTGGATAAGGCCTTTGGTCTCGAGAAGGCTCAAGACCTGATCGATGGCCCGCGACGCCTGACGCAGCCGGGCGATCTCGTCTTTGACCGCGCCCGCCTGGACCCGCAGGGACTTCACCGCCTCGTAGCCCTTGCTCGCGAGGAGTTTTCGGATCTGGCCCAGGGAAAAGCCCATGAACTTCAGAGTGACGATCTGCTGAAGTTTGAGCAGGTCCCGATCCGTATAGATGCGGTAGCCGTTCGGCTTCTCGAAGCTCGGTTTGAGCAGTCCGACCTGGTCGTAGTAGTGGAGCGTCCGGACCGTCACCTTGGTCAGGTCCGCGAACTCCTTGACGAGATATCCGTTCTTCATGGCCTTGTCCACGGGGCCATTATCGACTATGACGTAACGTCAGAGTCAAGTGTTTTTTGAAAATATTTTGCGATTTTCCGGGCGCGGGCGAAAACCCGATCCAAGTCGGGTTAAGCCAGATAAACCTAACAATCGTTAAAAAGCGACCAGTCCGGCTTTCTTGAGCACTTCGAGATGGCCGATGACGGCCTCGAGGGATGTCTCTTGGCGGAACTGGGTGTCGAGCATCTTCTTGATGTCCAGCGCGCTGTTCTTGCCGTCGCAGAGAAGCTGGATCTCCGAAGCGCTGCGCGAGGCCGAGCGATCCGGCGCCGCCTTGCCCAAGGCTTTCCGTGCCTCCTGGATGGCCGCCTGGTAGCCCTGATAGCCGTCCGCCTTGATCTTGGGCAGGGGCTTGGGCACGAGCGCGGCGGCTTTTTTCTCGGCGTCGGACAGCCGGAGGTCGACCGGTTTCAGCTTCAAGGACGCCGCTTGCCGGCGCATGGCCTGATCCATCGTCCGCAGCTGGGCCGCCTCGAGGCCGGACACCGAAGCCTTGAGCTCTGACAGGTAGGCCCCGAATCCCGACTTGTCCCCGGCGAGCTGGAGAACGGAATTGAGAGTGGCCCTCTCATTCCGGGCCGAGGCTTCGATATAGCCATGGGCCCGCTTGTAGGCTGCCGCGAAAGTCGCCGTGTCGGCCCGCCCCATCTCCTCGAGGCCGCGGGCCAGCTGGTGACCGATCCGGGCCGAAGCGTTGGAGACGATCTCGGCGGCGATCCGCCCGGCCAGGGCGTCGTCGGCCGACGCGATCGTGTAGGCGGCCGCGGCGGTGATGATGACGGCCCGCTTCATCTGGCTCGGGTCGAGCTTGTCGGGCCGGTCCTCCGACGTGTGGTACCACTGGTCGGGCCAGGTGTTCATGACCACGCCCGGGACGCCAACTCCCCAGTCGTTGAAGACCTCGTGGTCGGACGACCCGAAATGGGTCCCGATGTAGTAGTACATCGGCTCCTCGCTCCCGGTCGGAGCGACGATCCGCCGGTTCATGACGTCGCTCATGTTGTTCGTGACATAGGCCCGTGTGGCCTCGCCGACATAACGGTAATAGTTTTCCATGACATCGTTGAGATAGTGGGGGTTGCCGTAGGTCGTCCGCATGACCGTGAAAAAGGCCAAACTCCGGGTCAGCTGATCGCCGACCATATCCAGGTTGATGTCGCACAGCGTCCGTTTCATGCGCTCGGCCTCGGCCTTGACGTAGGGGACCGTCCCCGAGAACTCGGGCACCCAGAGGAAGCGGATCGTCCGCTTGGGCCTGGGCAGCCGGCCCTCTGTAATGAGCCGCTGGAGCGTCCGGGCGGTCTCGAGTATAGCCGACGTGCCGGTGGAGTTGTCGTTGGCCCCGAACATCGTATAGCCCTCGAAGATGTGGGCGGTGACGATGACTTCCTGGCCGTTCGCGTCCGTGCCGGGGATGGAGGCGACGATGTCCTGGAGCTCGGCCTTTTCC
>Ga0268280_1001150_pt1 | contig 18610 bp, 17 predicted proteins | sample saktaG_9_FD_190139 | JGI IMG/M metagenome (GOLD analysis project Ga0268280, IMG submission 190139) | Saline water microbial communities from Sakinaw Lake, British Columbia, Canada - sak_2011_5_24_40m | ecosystem: Environmental > Aquatic > Non-marine Saline and Alkaline > Saline ... | reverse complement strand
AAATAACTTAACCGTCTCAGGGCCGATATCCACGGCAATCTTACCATCCGGGATATCCTCGCCGGCTATTTCAGTTTTAGCATTGGCATCAATATTATCCACCACTACATGATCAATCGGCAATAAGATTTCTTTATTTAAATTTTTAGCTTGCTCTAAAATTGATTTGGCGATTTCTAATTTATCTTTTTCCAATTTAGAATTACCAATCTGTTTGCCTTGCGCTTTTAAAAATGTATAGGCCATGCCACCGCCGACAATAATCGCATCGCACTTCGGCAGCAAATACTCAATAACCCCGATCTTATCCGTGACCTTGGCTCCGCCTAAAATAACCATAAACGGTTTCTGAGGATTACTAACCGCGCCACCTAAATATTTAATCTCTTTCTCTAACAAGAACCCCGCGGCAGATTTTAAGAAATGCGTAACTCCCTCGGTAGAAGCATGCGCCCGATGCGCCGTGCCAAAAGCATCATTAACAAAAACTTCCGCCAAACTGGCTAATTTTTTGGCAAAATTCACATCATTTGCTTCTTCTTCGGCGTGAAAACGTAAATTCTCCAACAAAATTACCTTTTCTTTAGAATTACCAATTTCCTCCTTAATGCTATCGCCAACACAATCATTAAGAAATAATACCTCCTGGCCAAGCAGCTCTTTTAAACGCGCGGCTATCGGCTTAAGACTATATTTAGCCACAACTTTTCCATCCGGCCGTCCCAAATGGCTCATAATTATTAATTTTTTAGCACCCTTTTCTAAAATATATTGTAAGGTCGGCACAGTGGCGCGAATACGCGTATCATCAGTGATATTAAGGTTAGCATCTTGCGGCACATTAAAATCCGCGCGCACCAACACCGTCTTATTTTTCAAATCAACATCTTTTAAGGTTAACTTTGCCATGTTTTCACTCCGCTTGCGTCATTGCGAGCCCGCTAACTTTCCGTCATTGCGAGCCCGCTAACTTTCCGTCATTGCGAGCCCGCTAACTTTCCGTCATTGCGAGGCACCGCAGGTGCCGAAGCAATCTCGTTCTTTTGATTGCTTCGTCGCTTCGCTCCTCGCAAAGACAATATATTTTTATAGCCCCTTCTTAACAATATACTCGCACAAATCCACTACTCGATTAGAATACCCCCATTCATTGTCGTACCAGGCCAGTACTTTAACAAAATCATCTTGAATAATCTTGGTAATCTTAGCATCCACTACTGAGCTTAACGCGCAATGATTAAAATCAATTGAAACTACCGGATCCTCAGTATACCCGAGTATCCCCTTCATTGCTCCTTCCGCCGCTGCCTTAAAAGCAGCGTTCAATTCCTCCACGCTAGCTTTTTTAGCCAACATTACGGTTAGATCAACTACGGAAACATTCGGCGTAGGAACACGAATGGCAAAACCATCCAACTTACCTTTTAATTCCGGAATAACCAATGATATTGCCTTAGCTGCGCCGGTTGATGTCGGGATCATAGAAACCGCTGCCGCGCGTGCGCGACGTAAATCCGAATGCACCATATCCTGCAACTTTTGATCATTGGTATAGGAATGAATAGTAGTCATCAAGCCCTTCACAATCCCCCAATTATCTTGCATGATCTTAGCCACCGGAGCAAGGCAATTAGTAGTACAGGAAGCATTGGAAATTACATGATGATTTTTAGGATCATATTTTCCTTCATTTACTCCTAAAACTATTGTGATATCTTCACCTTCAGCCGGAGCAGAAATAATAACTTTTTTAGCGCCACCGCGGGTTATATGATTCTCCGCACCCTTAACTTCCTTGCCTTTTTTATTTATTCCATCTTTCTTAATGGTAAATAATCCCGTAGATTCCACAACAATCTCGACTCCTAAATCTTTCCAAGGAAGTTCCGCCGGATCTCTTTTACTTAAAACCTTAATCGCTTTACCGTTTACAGAGATAACATCATCAGCGGTTGCTTTTACCTCGCCATTAAAACGCCCATGTACAGAATCATATTTAAAAAGATAGGCATTGCTCTTGGCATCCGTTAAGTCATTAATCGCCACAAGCTCGATATCTTTGCTATTCTTCTCTAAAATTGCGCGAGCTACTAAACGTCCAATTCTACCAAAACCATTGATCCCAACTTTTACCGCCATCTTACCCTCCCCCTGATTGATTAATAATTTTTACAATTTCCTGTCTACTATTCGTCATTGCGAGGGCACACAGTGCCCGAAGCAATCTAATCCGACATACAACACCCTATCTACTACCTACTCACTACTATCTACTCTTTTATACTTTCTTCAAATACTGCGCGGCTAATTCCGGCGAGGTTGGATCAAGGTAAAAACCCGTCCCCCACTCAAAACCTGCCACCTGCGTCAACTTAGGCATAATCTCAAGATGCCAGTGATAATACTCTACATCCACCTCGCCATTAATCGGCGCAGAATGAATTATATAGTTATATGATAAATTTAGGAATACTTTTTTTAATTTCGCTAAGGTCTCTTTTAAAATCTGCGCCAGCGCCACAATCTCTTCAGCCGAAATATGGCAGAAATACCCACTATGCTGCTTAGGCGTAATCATAATCTCAAAAGGAAACCGGGAAACAAAAGGACAAAACGAAATAAAATATTTATTCTCTAAGATTACCCTTGTCTTATCCTGGATCTCCTGGCGAATTATATCGCAAAATATACATCGCTCGCGGTAATTAAAATAATCCCGCGCCCCATGAATCTCCTCTAGCGCGTTCTTCGGCACCATCGGTAAAGCCACTAACTGGGTATGCGGATGTTCTAATGAAGCCCCGGCGGACGAGCCATAATTACGAAAGACCATAATATATTTAAAACGACTATCTTTTTTTAAATCTGCCGCGCGCACACAACACATCTTCAGATAACTTTCAATCTCCTCAGGCAGAAGCTCGGGGATATCTTTATTATGAAACGGACTCTCAATTAAAACTTCATGCGCGCCAATACCGTTGGACAGATCATAAATTCCTAATCCCCGGCGGTCAAGCTCACCTTCAATTTGAAGTGCCGGAAATTTATTTGCAACAACGCGCACCTGCCAACCCGGGCTGTTTGCTGAGGTGCTTGGATCGCGAAAACAGCTTATCTCCGGCGGAGTCATAAATTCATTGCCATAGCAAAATGGGCATAATCCGCCCTTATTAATATTTTGCTCATATTTAAAATCTTCCGGTTTATTCGGATGATCCGTATCCACAATCACCCAGCGGCCAACTACCGGATCTCTTCTTAATTCACCCATTAAATCTCTACCTCTCTTAAAAACTTAGCTGTTTCTTCCGGAGGAAGCGGACAAATATAAAATCCCGTACCCCACTCAAAACCCGCAACTTTAGTTAAGCGTGGCATAATCTCGATATGCCAATGATAATCTTGATCAATCGTTTTCCAATAACCCACCTTTTGCCGACGAAAAGGCGCGGTATGAATTATATAATTATAATCCGGGTCATTTAATCCTAGCTTTAACTTTAAAAGCACGGCTTTCAACACGCGGGCTAAATTTCTTCTGGACTCCGCGTCCATACAAGTATAATCACTACTATGTTTCTTCGGTAAAATCCAAGTTTCAAAAGGAAAACGCGCGGCAAACGGGCTAATTGCGACAAAACCATCAAAATCTAAAATCACGCGCTCTTTTTGCGCCAACTCCTGTTTGATTAAATCACAGAACACACAACGCTCATGGTATTCATAATAAAGACGGGCGCCAGCCAACTCCTCTTTTACCCGTTTAGGATTAACCGGGGTAGCAATTAACTGACTCCGTGCATGCCTAATCCCGCCGCCACCTGAACCTTTACCGTAATTTTTAAATACCAAAACATATTTTAAACGCGTATCTTTTTCTAAATCCACTATTCTATCAGAATAACAATTAAGTACCCGGGTAATCTGCTCTTCGCTTAAATCCGCCATATTAGCGATATGCTGGTTCGTCTCAATCACCACTTCATGCGCGCCTACCCCATTCATCACATCATAAACGCCATTTCCGCGACGATCCAGGTCACCTTCAACCCTTAAAAATGGAGAAATACTCGGAACCACGCGCAAATCCCAACCTGGACCATTAGGATTAGAGTTACGTGGACGTATAGCATAAATTTCAGGAGGAGTTTTTGCTTCTTTGCCTTCACAAAATGGACAGGCCTTCTCCTCCTCCGGATCATGGATATGACCGGAAAATTGATCAGGCCGCCGAGCGCGCTCCGTAGCAATAATTACCCACCTACCGATAATTGGATCTTTCCTTAATTCTGGCATAGTGTTTGATTATAACAGAACTTCTAAAAGTTGCAACAAATTTCTAGTATCCCCGTCATTGCGAGGGCACGCAGTGCCCGAAGCAATCTCGTTATTTCAAAACCCCCTCGTCATTGCGAGGGCACGCAGTGCCCGAAGCAATCTCGTTATTTCAAAACCCCCTCGTCATTGCGAGGGCACGCAGTGCCCGAAGCAATCTCACCCTAAAATTTCACCTGCAGCAAGCTTATGTCCAATAATAAAACTTTGCGCCGACATGCGCTTGCCAGCTTCTAACTGCAGCTCCTTAATTGCCAAAAATCCCCTGCCGCTGGCCACAATAATCCTATCCTTATCCGCCCTCACCACTTCACCGGGCAGAGGCTTATGATTTGGAAATAACGGAAAAACATCCGCCTGGAATATCTTTAACCGCTTACCGCGGTAAACCGTATTTGCCGCCGGCCAAGGCAAAAGACCTCTAACCTGGTTAGAAATATCCATTGCTGATAGACCCCAATCAATTGAACCATCTTCCTTCTTTAGCTTAGGAGCCAGAATTACCTTATCTTCATCCTGATCCACTAAACGATAACTCCGGCTATCAATAATTCCAAGCGTATCGATTAAAAGCTCAGCCCCACACCTACGTAACTTTTCCTCAAGCGTCACGGATGTATCTTTATCATCAATCTTAACTTCTTTTTGTAAAATAACCGGGCCAGAATCCATCTTCAGAGTTACGAACATCATCGTAACTCCACTCTGCTTATCTCCGTTAATTATCGCCCAGTTAATCGGAGCTGCTCCCCGGTAACGCGGTAGAAGCGACGCATGGATATTAATCGGCATAAGTTTTGGGATATCCAGAACTTCCTGGGAAAATATCTGACCATATGCCACAATCACAAAAAGATCCGCTTCCAGGTCTTTTAGAAATTTCACGCTTTCTTTGGATTTAATATTTTCCGGCTGGAATATTTTAAGTTTTGCCAAAACCGCTGTGCTTTTAACATCCGTGCCGCTAACCTGTAAATGCCGGCCTTTTTTCTTATCCGGCTGAGTAACCACACAGACTACCTCCTGTTTGCTTTTGATCAAAGCTTCCAATGAAGGAACCGCAAAATGCGCGCTGCCAAAAAATACAATCTTCATCTATCCCCTTTTTCTCATGCGTATAATTCTAACCAGGTTAGAATTATACGCTTCTCACTTCTAACCTGGTTAGAATTAGAATTTCACTATATTGGGTCTACATCCACAGTCACTATTATACCTGAAAAATGATGTTCTTTTAAGTGTAATTTTAAAAAATGACTAGCCTTCTCTACGCTGGAAGCGCGCATTAATATCTGATAATAAAAATTTCCGCGCAGTTGTGCCGGCTGTCCAGGATTAAGCGAGAGCATTTTTAGGCTATTGGTCTTAATCGTATTTAATTTTTCAAATAAACCACTCGCCGCCTGCTTAACCTTCTCCAAACTTTGACCCCTTAATCTCACCAAAATCATATGCTTAAAAGGCGCAAAGTTTAACTGTTTGCGTTGTTTTAATTCCTCTTTATAAAATAGCCCCGGATCATTCTTAATCAGCGCCTGAAAACAATGGTGATTGGCATTAGCGCTTTGGATAATTATCGTCTTAGAAGTTAAGCTGGTTAACCCCATTAGCAGATTAAAAGTTTTCTCAGCCGCGCGAAAATCTACCCGGTTAAGCGAATTATCGATCGCTAAAACCCCGATTAGATCAAAATTTATTTTCTGGTGTTTAATTACCGAACTGGTGGCCACAAAAATATCCTCCTCCATGCGCGCCTGCGGGAAAATCCTCGCCAGTTCACTTTCTATCCTCTCTGTGCCCATCCCTGAATATTTAATATAACCGGCATTACAACTCGGGCAGATCTTCGGCAGATCCATCTTAAAATTACAATGGTGACATTTTAATTTCTCTTCATCAAAATGAAATACTAAATTAATATTACAACGCGGGCATTTTAACGCCACGTCGCAATTCTGACACGCGGCGTAAGTAGCAAAACCTTTGCGATTGATCACGAGCAAGACTTTACCTTTTTGCGCTAATATCACCGCTATCGCATCAATAAGAAATTTTGAAAATAAAGTTTTGCTTTTTCTCTCCGCGTAAGCAAGCCGGCGCAGATCAATAACCTTTACTTGCGGATACGCTAGAGCAGGCGCAATACTCTGATATTGGAGCTGGCCGCTTTGGACAAGATAAAAGCTTTCCAAAGAAGGGCTATTAGTTCCAAAAATAACCCTGGCTGATTCGATTTTTACGCGCATCAGAGCAACTTCTCTAACATGGTAATGCGGCACCTGTTCCTGCTTATAAACCTGGTCTTCCTCTTGATCAACAATAATTAAGCCTAAATTATTCACCGGAGCAAAAATGCTTGAACGTGTACCCAAAACAACGCTAAAATCTGCCTGCTTTACCAAAATCCATGCTTGGAGCTCTTTAGGTTGCTTACGATATAAAACCTGCGGGATAATCTTTAAGTTCTGCTGAATTACCTCTTTAGCCTTAAGCACTGCGTTTATATCAGTAAATATAACAATTACTGATTCCCGATTTGAAACTGCCAGCTTAATCTCATTAAGATAAACATCCATTCGATTAGTCCCCTGCAACAAAAAAGAAAGGGGACGGTTCTCTTTTTCTAAAACCCTATTAAGAGAACCGTCCCCTTGTTTAACTTCTTTCCCTTTTCTTATTTCATCCGGCAACGCCGCCTCAATCGCTTCCCCCCAGGAGCAACAATAATAATCTGCTAACTGGCGAGTTAACAAAAGCATCTTCTCGCCTAAAATCGGTTCTTCATCAATGAGGGATGAAATTTCTTTTAGTTTTTTAATCGTCGTCTTGTTACTCAATCCCACTACATAAGCAACCTCTTTTTTATTACGAAAATTAACCCAAACCCTAACACCTTCGGAAATCTTATTTTCTAAATCAGTGGGAACAGTATAATCAAATGGGCCTTCAATCGGCAGCCCTAATACAACTTTAGCGTATAACACTGGATAGCTCCTCAGATGCAGATGGTTTAGCTGCCTGGCTGACATTCTTCTTTAAACTTTGAAGTTTCTGCGGATTATTTTTTAGATCAACAACCAACTCTTTAATCTGCTTAATATTTTTTGGGGCGTAACCTATTCCATAACCCGCCAAAATCCTGATATTCTCCTGCTCCTGTCCGGGTATTGCCGATATAAATATAGGAAATAATTCCATATTCAGGAATTCCGCGATACTTGAGCCTCCGGGCTTGGTAATTATAATATCAGAAACCGCCATTAACTCTTGCGCGTTATTCACAAATCCAAACACTTTCACATTCTCTAAATTTCGTTTTTGCAAGCGGGCAAAAAGTTTTTTATTTTTCGCGCAAACTACCAGCACCTGCGCCTGTCCACATAAGCTTTCGGCGATTTCCTCAAGCGGCCCGGAACCAAATGATCCGGTCATCACTAAAACGGTAAATTTATTTGGATTTATCCCAAATTTTTCTGCCAACTGCGCTCTATTTTGAGTTTTAACAAAGCTGGAACTAATCGGAATACCGGAAGCTTGGATTTTTTGTTCTTCTACCCCCAGATTTAATAATTTATCCCTAGTTAACCCTGAGGCAACCACGTAAAGATCCGTGCCGTTTGAAACCCAAAACGGATGTATCCCGAAATCTGTAATTACCGTAATCAGTTTTGCCTGAATTTTATTTTTTAGTTTTAAATTAGCGGCCAACTCTGAATTAAGAAAGTGCGTAGAAATAATAAAATCAAACTTCTCTTTGCTGAGATATGTAACGAATTTACGACAACCAAGATAATTTGAAATTAAAGCGCCTTTACGGCTAAACCAGCGGGTCAATCCAAACTCAGTCATCCAGAAAAAAAACCCCCAAAGCCAGATAGCATAATGCACTAAAAACGGATAACCGGAATTATAGCAAAAACGAAAAAACGGATTAGCAAAAGGCAGAATATCAACTAACTCAAGTTTTAAATCCTTACGGTTATCCCTTAAATAATCATATACCGCCTCAGCCACCCTGCGATGCCCCGCTCCCGCCGAAGCATAAGTAATCAATACTCTCATAATTTTATTCTATGGGGACGTCCTTAAAGGGACACCCTGTTACTTGTTGAGTCATTGCGATTTTAATTATTTTTATTTATCAGATTAACAACCAAAGTAACTATAATATCACGCTCGCCAGATTTACTTTCAGCAATCATTAAAGTCAAAGCAACTAACGCATTATCAGCAATACGCTTAGAACCATCCTCTTTATACAAAATACAATTTTTATCCAAAAACCATAGAAAAATTGAAGCTGCAATCCGCTTATTACCATCAACAAAGGAATGGTTTTTAACAATAAAATAAACAAGATTCGCCGCTTTCTCCTCCACACTTGGATACAAATCATTTCCATCAAATGTTTGATAAATCGATAACACAGAGCTCTTAAAAGATTTATCCCGCTCTACGCCAAAAAACCCTGAACCACCAAATTTTTTCTTAAGTTCATTTACAGCTTCCATTGCCGACTCGTAACTTAAAACAAAACTCTCTTTCTTTGAAGTTTGACCTATCTTAAGCCGTTTATAATCATAGTCGTCTAATAGGCTTAACGCGTAATTATAATCACTAATAACTTCAAGCAACCCCATTGCCTCTTTATATTCAAGTTGTTTACGATCTTTCATGCTACCAATCAATTTTACTGCCCGCTGCAAGGTTTGAAGTTTTAAAGCCTGCTCCTTTAAACGCTTCTCATTTAGCGCGTAACCATCAATTAAATACCGCTTAAGAACATTTGTAGCCCAAATGCGAAAACGCGTACCGTTTAGGGATTTTATACGATAACCAACTGAAATAATTACATCAAGATTATAGAAATTTGTTTCGTACCTTTTGCCGTCAGCGGCAGTTATCCGGAAATTCCGGATAACTGAATTTTTCTTTAACTCTTTTTCTTTAAATATGTTCTGTATATGCTCATTAATCGTCCGGATATCTTTAGTAAACAAATCAGCCATTTGCTTCTGAGAAAGCCAAACTGTTTCCTCCTCGAGTGTTACTTCAAGCTGAATGTTATTACCTTTTGCACAATAAATTACAATTTGCCCTTTTGAACCCTCTACAATATTGGCATCTTTTTTCATTAGTTTGTCCATATAATTATCCCTTAACTTTCATCCTCAACATTATATCAAAAATTTCGCTGCTTCTTGAAGGTCTTTAAACACAAAATCCGGCTTCACTTCCCAGTTCTTTTGATTGGCCAGCTTTTCTTTACCGGTTAACACCAGAATAGATTTACATCCCGCTGCCTGCGCGGTGAATACATCGCGCATTGTGTCACCAATAAAATAAGCACCCTTTAAACTAAACCTAAACTCTTTTGCTGCTTTTTTTAACAAACCCGGCTTGGGCTTGCGGCAGCTGCAGCCTGCCTCTTTGCGATGCGTGCAATAATAAACCTTGGTGATTTTCCCACCTACTTGCTCAATATCCTCAAGCATCTTAGAAGTTATCGCATCCAATGTCCCTTGGCTGTAAATCCCCTTACCAACTCCTGCCTGATTAGAAGCCACAAATATCTTATACCCACCCTTACTCAACAAAGCAATTGCTTTCTTTGCACTTGGCAGAAACCTAAATTTCTTAAGCGAAGTCACATACAATCTATCCCCGGGATATTTATTAATCACTCCATCTCGATCTAAAAATATAATTTTCATAAATTTAATTTGCTTAGTTAACGGGTGGCTTGGGTGTTTTCGAAGCGCGTCAGCGCTAGAAAATACCCAAGACAGGCCCCGTTAACACTGTTTATCCTTATTTTGCATCTCTCTAAACTTACAATAACTTAATATCTGATACAACGTGTCAAAGAAAGCAATAATAAACCCATACATCCCATCCTTGCGCCCCTTCTTCCCAAAATATCTTCTAAAAAACCGATCCACCGCTCTCCAAGTCGCCCACAACAGCGTCATCTTGCGCCCGGTAGTAATCCATTTTTGCGCTTCCAAGGTTGACTGACGATTAACGCTATTTAAAAAATGCTCCAAGTCAGGATACCCCTTATGAATAATATCCGCATGCAAATGTCCACAAGCTCCATCGATAAAAGCCCGCGGATGAACCACCGCCTCTTCATATTTAAATTTATCTTTTTTAAACAAACGCACCTTCGCCGCCGGATACCAACCGCCATATTTTACCCAATAGTTGCTAATATAATTTCGCAAAGGAATATCATAAGCCACAAATTCATCCGACTCAATCGCCTTCTCCATGGCCACTTTCAGCTCCGGCATCACGATCTCATCGGCGTCTAAACTCAAAACCCATTGATTCCTCGCCTGAGCATATCCCCAATTCCGATGCTTCCCTTCAATATCCATCTTCCGATGAAAAATCTTATCCGTATACTTTTTAACAATTTCCACCGTCTTATCCGTGCTTTCATCATCCACCACAATAATCTCATCCGCCCATTTCACTGACTCCAGGCACTCTGCAATACAAGTCTCTTCATTTTTCGTTAAAATCATCACCGACAGCTTAGCCATAAATAACTCCTTATTTTAACCCTATTTCCCGATTAGCTCCGAAACAGTTTCGATGATATAGGCCTTTTCTTCCTGCGTCAATTCAGGGTAAATAGGTAAAGTAAATGTCTGCTTTGCTGCCTGCTCTGCTTGCGGAAAATCCCCTATTTTATACCCTAAGTATTTGAAACATTTCTGTAAATGTAACGGAACCGGATAAAACACCCGCGAGTCAATACCTTTTTCCTGCAAATAGTTCATAAACCTCTTATTTGAATTCTTTGTTCTTAAAACATACTGATGATAAATATGCGTGGAGTAACCAGGCACAAACGGAGTCTTTATCGCCAAGCCCGCCAGATTTTTATTATAATACCGCGCAACCTCCTGCCGCTTCTTATTCCACTCATCCAAATATTTTAATTTAATATCCAGTACCACTGCCTGAATCGCATCCATGCGATTATTCCGGCCTAAAAGTATATGATAATATTTATCTAAGTTACCTTGGTTATGAAAAATCTTAATGCACTGAGCCAAAACTTTACTATTGGTTAAAATTAATCCTGCGTCACCAAAAGCGCCAAGGTTCTTGCCGGGATAAAAACTCACCGTACCACAATCTCCCAATGTCCCGGCTTTTTTACCCCTATATTCCGCCCCAAATGCTTGCGCTGTATCTTCAATAACTTTTAATTTAAATTTGCGCGCTAATTTCAAAATTCCATCCATATCCGCGCACGCTCCATAAAGATGCACTGGGATGATCGCCTTAATCCTAAACTTATTTTTCCTGGTTAATATTTTCTCAACACTTTCCAGAGAAATATTATAGGTATCCGGATCAATATCCGCAAAAACCGGCCGCGCCCCGATACTTGCCACAGCTCCCGCCGTAGCATAATAAGTAAACGCCGGGCAAATTACCCCATCCCCCGCCTTAATCCCCAACGCCAACAAACTCAAGCTTATCGCGTCAGTACCGTTAGAAACCCCCACGGCATATTTTGCGCCAGTATATTCCACAACATGTTCTTGGAACCTTTCCACCTGCGCGCCAAGAATAAAACTAGTATTATCAATTACCTCCTTTATCGCCGCATCAATCTCCTGGCGAATCGGCGCAATTTGTTTCTTAAGATCTAAAGCAGATATTCTCATTTTCCTCCAGTAGACAGTCTATGTAACTATCTAAAACTCATTAAGATACAAAACAAATATTTAACTTAATAACCTCGCTGCCGCATCAAACACCGCATCCACACTCACCTGCTTCAAACATTCCCTGTCCTTATCACAAACCGGCATCCGGAAATTTTTATAACACGGCCGGCAAGCCATATCCCATTTCAAAACAACATGATTCCGATGCTCAGGAAACGGCCCATACACCGCCTCGTTCACCGGGCCAAACACAGAAATTGATCTCACCCCCAACGCCACTGCCATATGCATCGGCCCGCCGTCATTAGTAATCAGTAAATTACAATTTTTAATTACTGCCGGCAAAATATCTAAGCTCGTCTTACCCGTCAAATCTATCGGCTTATTGCGCATCACATGTACCATTATTTCGGCGATCTTACTCTCTGACTCATCACCTAAAATTACTATTTTTGCTTTAAATTCAACAGCAAGCCTATCGGCTACTTGAGCAAACTTTAATGCCGGCCAATGTTTATAAGAGGCATCCTTCCCCCAACTGCCGCCTGCTCCGGGAGCAATACCAATCACGCAATCAGTTTCTTCAATCCCAGCTAAAGCAAGTATATTTTTTGCCTTTAATTCACTCTTCGGTAAAATATCCAGATATAAACTCTTATCCTGAACGGGAATATTTAGAAATTTTAAGAGATCTGAATAATACTCAACTACATGTTTATCATGATAACCTGCCAGATCGATCCTCTTGGTAAGAAATCTTCCCCTGCCTTTATAATTAAATCCAATCCGCTGCTTGATCCCAATTATTCTTGCCAATAAACTATAACGGTGGTCTAGAGAAAAATCAAGGCAAATATCAAAGCGCTCTTTTTTTATTTCCCAAACTAATTTAATCGCGCTCCAAGCGCCCTTAAAGAATGACTCCTGATAAATTTTCTTAAGATCTCCACGCGAAAGAGCAAAAACTTTATTTATTTGAGCGTTACTCTCCAAAATCGGCTTAACCCGAAGATTCGACCAATAACCAATAAAACTATCTGGATACTGCTGCCTCAGCGCTTTAATTACCGGTGTGGTAAATAAAACATCCCCAATCCCAAATGGATTAACAATTAAAAATTTCATGGGCATTTGTCATTGCGGCTTTGTTTCCAAAACTAACTTTAAATTTAAAGCATCAACTATTTTCTTAAGTGTTCTTATGGATAAATTTACATATCCTTGCTCAACAAATGAAATCGACTGCTGAGATAATCCGGTTTTTTTTGCTAAACCGACTTGAGTTAACCCGCTTTTTTTTCTATAATCTTTAATTTGATCACATATATTCTTTATTTCAGGATCAAAATCAAGTGGCCTTTCTTTAAATTCTCTAAATCTCTTTATATTCCCACCTTTCTTAACAGCCCTATAGATCTCATCCCAGAAAATTATGCGCCGGTCATTCCACTTATTTTCCCTCATTCTTCGTTTTATCTTTGTCCAGTTGTTGACAAAGAGCTCTTTGTTGAGATATTTGCTAAAAACATTCTTTGGCTTATTAGTTCTAGAAAGTAATAAAGAGGCAAGCTCGATAAACCTAGGATTAAGTTCATCTCTTAAAATATTCTTTGCTTCTTCCGTATTGGCTTTCTTGTCCCAAAAAATTGTAGTATTATCTTCCATATATTTTAAATTTCTGCGGCGATTATTTTTTCAACCTCATCTTTAAAATGGTGTTCCATTTCCGGAAAAGAAACATTTTTATCCGTAATGATTTCTGTCAATCCTATTTTCATCTCTAATCTTTTATAAGTTCTAAACCAGATAATGATACTTTCTTTTTGAGGCTGCTGACAATATTCATTTACAAAACTTGATAATGGCATAAAAGTCTTTGATAAGAAATATAAATCAAAGAAATCTTTTGCTTCCTGCCTTCCACCAATAAATACACTTCTTCCTATAGAATCCAGAGTTGTGATACTTCCACAGGCAGTTAATATTTTTCGAAAATAAACATCTTCAATTGTAAGAACAGGGATACCATCTATCATTCTCAATGGTTTTAATAATCTATACACATCCTCCACAAAATCAATTTTCAATGCGTTATTTTCGTCAATAATAAGTGAATAAACTAACATCTTTGCGAACCCTTGCTTATTTTCTTCTCCCTCAAGTGTCGGCTTTAACCCAATATCCTTTGAGAGCCCAGACATTATTTCTTCAATTTTTACTCTAGAAAAACTTTTTGTAAAAAAATCTAGATCGTAAGATTCCCTATGCTGAAAATAATATAATGACAAAGCTGTCCCACCAGCCAAATAAAAACCTCCTAATTTATTTGCCAAATGTTCCAATGTTTTATTCCTTATACTTATTATTTTATTCATGGATTAAGTATACATAAGAAAGTTGATATTGTCAAGAACTACTAATGCTACTTGTATTTTGTTAACTTTATCAAGTTTATCATGTATTAACAGCTTTTTAAACAATACATTATGTCTTTATAGTGCTTACCCTCTGTAAAACTAAAAATACCAACTTTTGGTTGGTACTTTTAAAACAAATAATCTCCTCCGTAATCAATAAACTAGTATAGGCGATCTCTACCTCTTAAAATCATCCTGGAATCTTTCAATATCATCCTCTTCCAAATACGCGCCGGTCTGCACTTCCACAATCTTTAACGGCAAACTTTGAGGATTTTCCAAACGATGCTTTCTTCCCTTGGGTATATAAATACTTTCATTACTGCGCACAAATGAAACCTTACCCGCGCTGGTAATTTTTGCCATCCCGTTTACCACAACCCAATGCTCAGCTCGACTCTTATGCCTTTGCAAACTCAGGCGCTTTCCTGGAGCAAGCTCAATAAGCTTGATCTTAAAACCTATTCCTTGCTGCAAAACAGTAAACGACCCCCAAGGCCGACGTTCAGTCAAATGTACTTGGTGCTCTTTACGCTTAAGCACCTTTAGTTTTTCAACCAACTGCTTTGCATCTTGAGTTTTATTTCTATCACAAACCAGCAAGGCATCCGGAGTATCCGCGATGACTATATCTTTTAAACCAACAGTAGAAATTAGACGGTTACCGCGGCTAAACACACACGTGCCTTTACTCCCCAAATTTAACGTATCCGCCGAAACAATATTCCCCTTTTTATCTTTTGGGAATATTTCCGCCAAAGCATCCCAACTACCTATATTTCCGAGACCTTTGCGTACCCAAATATTTGTTCTGTATCTCTTTGTATTTCAATATTTTAGATACACTGTCTATGATTTATAATTTTACCAACTTATGGCAAGAATTACGCATAATCTCCTTTATTTTTTGAATCAAGCAACTTTTTTATTTCCTGATCAAAATCTGACTCAAGCATCCGATCTTGAACAACTTTATATTTCTCATATTCGCTTTCAGCCAAAGCTGCCGCGACTTCATGAGTAATTTTACCGCTATTATGCAAAATTTTCTTTTCGTTGAATTGCAAAAAAGCATCCAATTTTTCTACCCAATCTTTCATATGCATCAGGACTCCTTTTTGCGCTTGCATTTCCGCATAGTCAAGATACATGGTAACAATTCTGTTTAATCCATCCAGTTCTTTTTTATTGAGATAATTTTTGGCGATAGTGATATCGGTTTTTCGAATAGCTCCTTTGGGCGCGTTTTCCCACGTAGTTAAGCCCATATGAGGTTTCTCGCTGCTAGCCCTTTGATAAATGATTTCAGCCGCAGTTTGAGCACTTATTGCAAAATGAAGTTTGTTTTGTACGGTAGCAAAAAATTGCCTGGTAATTTCTTCATTCGGATCATAGTCAGCGCTACATTGCGCGTAAATATCAGTAATTTTCTGATAGAACCTGCGTTCGCTGGAACGGATATCTCTGATTCGCGCTAATTGCTCTTCAAAATAATCTTTACCGAAAATGTTGTTGGGATTTTTCAACCTCTGGTCATCCATAGCAAAACCTTTGATGATATATTCTTTGAGTACTCCAGTAGCCCAGATTCGAAAATGCGTCGCCTGCCTTGAATTCACCCTGTAGCCAACGGAAATAATAGCATCTAGATTGTAGAATTTAGTGGCATATTTTTTTCCGTCTTCAGCAGTTATTTCCAAAATGGAAACAACTGAATCTTCTTGCAACTCACCGTTCTCAAAGATATTTTTGAGATGTTTATTTATAGCCGGAACGCCAACGCCAAAAAGATCTGCCATCCTTTTTTGCGTGAGCCACAAATTTTCATCACGTAAAAATATCTCCACTTTCACTTTGCCGTTTGGGGTAGTGTAAAGCAGAAACTCTGTAAATTTGTTTTGTTTAGTAATCTGTTTATTTTTTTTAATCATTTTATACCTCTTTTTTACTCATTTAGCCTGCCTATACCAAGCAGATTCCTGATTTCACTACTATCAACAAACAAGGTTCCCATGTATTTGTTTTGCATCTCTTTGTATTTCAACACTTAGATACACTGTCTATGATTCTCTGTTTTACTTTCTCAAATACTTCTTCAACACTTATATCCAACAAATTCCCTTTCTCAATCACCACATGCCCCTCACCCCACGGCCCCCAGCGTTGCGCAGTCTTCCCCTGCAAATCATTCCTAAACAATGCCACCACCGGAGTGCCCACAGCCGCAGCCAAATGCATCGGCCCACTATCACCAGAAATAAGCAAAGAACAGTGTTTCAATAACGCCGCTAATTCCACCAAAGAAGTTTTATTGATCAGATTAACAATATCATCGCCCGCATCTAAAACACTTTGTGATAATCCAACTATAACCACCTTTAATCCCAATTCATGCTTGATACGCTGTGCTAACTCCATAAACCTCTCCACCGGCCACTGTTTAACCGGATCACTGGTAAATGGGTGAATTGCCACAATTCTTTGGCCGATAAATTCTCTAAATAAATTATCATTAACTTTAATTTTAGGCGTTTTATCAAACGTCCTTGCCCCAATCAACCCCACCAACTCTAAATTACAATCCACCTCATGCCGATTGCCAAGGTGTTTAGTATCTTTTAATTTATGGGTCAGCAGAATTCCCCATTTTCTATCATAACCCACACGTACGGGAATCCCCGCCCGAAAAACAGCACAATGCGCTTCTTTCGTAGGATTTAAAACAACACAAAGATCAAATTTATATTTCCTTAATTTCCCCTTAACCTCATCCCAAATCACCGCTTCATCAACACATTCAACCGCACCAGCCAGCTCCCAAACCGCAGAATTTACCGCCAAAGTAAGCCTTGCCTGCGGATATCTCTCTTTCAGCGCGGACACTGCCGGAATATTCAACAAAAACTCCCCAAACCGGTCATTACGCACCAAGAGAATATTGGTAATCATCCTAAATATGTACTTCCATTACGCGCATCTTTTTTCTGATCGCTTTAGTTAAAATATCAAATGCAAAATTAGCGCTTTTTAACTCCGGCAATATCTTTAAGAGGCTTTCCCTACGCACAAGCTGACAATGACTAAACCAGTTATTTAACTTAATGCCAAATATAATATTTAGGAAAAAATTACTAAAACGCGTTTTAGTAAAATATGACCCCAGCACCATATCCACCTCTGGCTGTTTAATTACCTCCAAAAGTTTTAAATAATCGCTTAACCCATATTCCGCATGCACATCTTGAACAATCACAAATTCACCAACGGCATTTTCGATCCCCGTATGCACTGCCGCCAGCTTGCCCCGATTACTAATATGATGAATAACCTTTAGATTATTCAGCGCGAATGAGCTTAAAATCGCCGCCGTGCGATCTTTTGAACAATCATTAACCACAATAATTTCTTTTTCAATCGACAAATTATTAACCTGATTTATTCTTGCCTCAATTGCTTTCTCTTCATTATAAGCCGGTATTATTATCGACAGCATTTTTATCTCTCCTATCTAAAGCCAACCCCACTCCAATTAAAAACCAAAAAATCATTACTAAGCGCGCGTAATAAAGGCTCGTTTCGGTAAGGCCATTAATTAAATATGCTATAATTGCCGCGAAAACAGATACCGATAAAGCCTTTAAAAATAGATCTGTATTCCTCTTAAAAGCCAACCAAATACTCTTTAGCACAAAAAACAGAAAAATCAAAAATGTCCCCAATCCCAGCAGCCCCATCTCTCCACCCATCTGCAGAAAACTATTATGCGCGTAAATAGTATCCGGCGTCTCCATTTTAGCCTCAGCAGCAGCTATCTTATATTTACCGTAATTCTTGGAAAAAGTATTGATCCCCACGCCGATAAATGGATGTTCGCTAATCATATGCACGGTATTACGGTAAATACTCAATCTTACTTCATCAGTCAACAAAATCATCGGGTTATAATTAACGCTTTTAGCCCAGACTTTAATATTTTTAGGCATTACAAAAGGATAAACTAAAAGCAATAAAATAAGCCCCGTGACTATCATCTTATTCTTCCTAACTAAACTCAAAAAAAGTACGCTTATAAAAAGCCCCAGGCCTGCCCCGCGCGATAAAGAAAGATAAACACCCAAGCTACCAATTAACGCCGCGGAAGTTAGAAATATCCTATTCCTC
>Ga0268280_1001149_pt1 | contig 18639 bp, 19 predicted proteins | sample saktaG_9_FD_190139 | JGI IMG/M metagenome (GOLD analysis project Ga0268280, IMG submission 190139) | Saline water microbial communities from Sakinaw Lake, British Columbia, Canada - sak_2011_5_24_40m | ecosystem: Environmental > Aquatic > Non-marine Saline and Alkaline > Saline ... | reverse complement strand
GGACCAGGCGCTCCGAATCATCGTCCGCGTAACCGATCCAGTAAACAGGCTCAACTCCGTATTTCGCTTTCAATTCCTCAGCGACTTTAAGCCAGGGATCGGCAAAACTGCAGTTGTAGATGGCTCTCATGGTTTAGGGTCGTCGGAGAATTCGGACTTATAAACTATCTTGACTGCATATTGTTTGTTTTTTTCGACCTCGGCCAGAATCCGCTTGAGATATTCACCGAAAATAAAGGCGATCAGAAAAAACATGGAAGCAAAAAATGAGATCAACATCACGGTCGATGTCCAGCCCGTTCTAACTGATTCCATTATCAGTTTTCGTATAAAAACAAAGATTCCAATGGAAAAAGCGGCAATGGAAATGACAATTCCGCTGAAACTTATGATCTTGAGCGGATAGGTAGAATAATTTATCAGCAAGTTCAAAGCCAATTTCACCAGTGTACTGAATGTATAGTTGGATCTCCCGAACCGCCTTTTTTTATGCTCAACTTCTACATTGGCAACTTGCCGAGTGATGTTGAGGATCATCCCTGAAATGTAGGGATAAGGAGTATTAATATGCCTTAATTCTTCTACTATCTCCCGCTTGATGATCCTGAAACTTGAAAATTTAAGGCTATTCTTCAATTGAAATATTTTCTGCGTCAGTCTGCGAACAAGAATACTTCCGATATTTTTATATGTTTTATCTTTTTTCTTTCGATAGGAAGCAAAAACAGCGTCATATCCCTCACAGAGTTTTTTAAAAAGCTTGGGGATCTCCTCCGGAGGATTCTGAAGGTCATCGTCAATAGTAATCACATATTCACCCGAGCAATAGTTAAAGCCGCAAAGTAGTGCATTCTGTTGGCCAAAATTACGAGTCAAATCGACAACCATAATCCGTGGATCATTCCTTTTCAATTTTTGTAAAACAGCCAAACTGCCATCAAGGCTGCAATCGTTGACGAAAATGAGTTCATAGGAATTATCCATCAAGCGAAAGGTATCACACAATTCTCGATGTAACTCAACTAAGCTTTCTTCACTGTTATATACTGGAATTACAACTGAAAAGAGTGGAGTGTTTTTCATTTGCAAACTCCTCTTCTTATTTTTTTTTATTGAAATCTGGATTAAAATATCCTAAAATGATCTTACATACTGTTGAAGAAACACTGGTCAATAAATATTCTTCCGGCGGCATCCATTCTGATGATTGCGACAAGACCGTTTTTACACATCTCAAAATTGCTTCCGGTTCAGCTCCTGACAATATGTTGCTGCCGCATTCGATGGTTTCCGGCCGCTCAGTAACATCTCTCAACGTGACATTGGGAACCTTGAAGATGCAGCATTCTTCTTGCACCGTGCCGGAGTCGGAAAGGACGCAGAAAGCGTTGCGCTCCAGGGAGATGAACGAAAAAAAGCCTGGAGGGTCTATAAAACGGATATTTGGATTAGAAAGCTTTATAGCAAATTTTTCGATCTTGTGTCGCGTACGGGGATGAAGGCTCAGAATAAGCGGATGACCATATTCTTTCTGAACTTGATCCAATGCTTCAATAAAATTCTTCAGGCGTGCTTCGATATCCACATTTTCGGAGCGGTGAAGAGTAACTAGGAAATATTTTTTAGGTGAAACGCCAAGTTCATCATGTACTCTGGATTTTTTTATTTCCGCATCATAATGGTTAATGACCTCCAGGATCGGGTTCCCTGTAACGAATATCCTTTGCCCTTCGATTCCTTCTCTGAGGAGATTCTTGCGGCTGCGTTCTGTGTAGGGCATTAATATATCGCTCGAGTGGTCTATGACGCGGCGGTTGACTTCCTCGGGAACGCGGTCGTCGTAGCAGCGGTTGCCTGCCTCCATGTGAAAGACGGGAATACCGCGGCGCTTGGCCAGGATGGCGCTCAGGCCGCTGTTGGTGTCGCCCAGGATCAAAAGGCGGTCGGGCTTTTCCTTGTCCAATACAGTGTCCACCTTTTCCAGCATCTGCCCCAACTGCCGACCGAAGGTTTCGCCCTTGACGCCCAAGCAATGGTCGGGCTTGCGTACCTTCAATTCTTTGAAAAAGATATCGCTTAGATTGGGATCGAAATTCTGGCCGGTATGGACCAGGACATGGTCGCACAGCTTATCCAGCTTTTCGATCACGCGGCTCAGGCGGATGATCTCGGGTCGCGTGCCAAGTACGGTCAATATCTTCATTTTTTCCATCCTTTCAACTCATCTTTCACGATATCAAGAGTAAGCAAGAGTTCAGCCATGCCGTCCACATCCAGCCTGCGCGTGTTGCTGGAGTTGTAGTCCTCAAGCATGGCGATCTTCTTTTCACCTTCGCTGAAATACAAATTGTAATTCAGGCCGCGATTGTCGGCCGGGATGCGGTAGTAACCGCCCAGATCCTCAGCCTTGGCCATTTCCTCTCGGGTCAGCAGCGTTTCGTGGCGCTTTTCACCATGGCGGGTACCGATGACCTTGACCGGGTTGTCGGCCTTGAAGATATTCTTCAACGCATGGGCCAGGGTCTCGATGGTCGCTGCCGGCGATTTCTGCACGAACATATCGCCCGGCTTGCCATGGTTGAAGGCGTACAGGACGAGGTCGACGGCGTCGTCGATCGACATCATGAAGCGGGTCATTTCCGGGTCGGTCACGGTCAGGGGCTTGCCGGCCTTGATCAGTTCGATAAAAAGGGGGATGACCGAGCCGCGCGACGCCATGACGTTGCCGTAGCGCGTGCCGCAGAGAATGGTACCGCTGTCCCCTATCTGCTGCGCCTTGGCGATCATCACCTTTTCCATCAGCGCTTTGGAAAGGCCCATGGCGTTGATGGGATAGACCGCCTTGTCGGTACTTAGGATAATGGCTTTTTTCACGCCTTTGGCCACTGCCGCGGTAAGGACGTTCTCGGCGCCGATGGTGTTGGTGCGCAGGGCCTCCATGGGGAAGAACTCGCAGGAGGGAACTTGTTTTAACGCCGCAGCATGGAAGATATAATCCACCCCGGTCATCACTGCGTTGAGACTGTCAGGGGCACGGACATCGCCGATATAGAACTTAAGCTTGGGACTCTTGTAATAAAGGCGCTGATCCTCCTGCTTCTTCTCGTCGCGGCTAAAAATGCGAATCTCCTTGACTTCGGTTTTCAGGAACCTCTTGAGAACAGCATTGCCGAAGGTTCCGGTGCCACCGGTTATAAGCAGGATCTTGCCTTTAAACATTATTTAGCTCCTTGAGTCAAAGTGTTCGATGTTCGACGTTCGAAGTTCGATGTTAGTAGAAAAGAATTCGGAGTTGAAGAATAGGAGTAAGAAGTTGAAAGAAAAGGCATTAGTTATTTCCTTTTAATATGATTTTTCAAATAACTAATAAAACCATTAAGCAGGCCATTTACAGCTAAAACCCGGGCAAAGAGTTGATCAAAGAGAGATTTATCTATATAGCCTATATCGTTGGCAGCATAGAGCAAACTCTTGACTTCAGCCAAAGAACCTCGTGAGATGGAAAGAAAATTGATGAATTCTTTGTTGGTGTTCCGTTCAAATCCTTCAGCAATATTTGACATGATCGAAATTCCTGCCCTTTGAATCTGTCCCTTGAATGCAAAATCTCGGCATTTAGAGAAACCACAGTAGAGATCTTTCACTAATTTTCTGGCTTCTTTCCATGCCTCAATCTCTTCAAATTTCTCGATTTTCATTTATTGTCTTTAATTTTTGTCTTTTTCTTAAACTTCGAACTGTCTTTCTCTTTTCTTCAACCTCGAACCTCGAACTTCGAACCTCGAACTTTTATACTGTCATAAGGCATAGGATCTTTGACCAATTGCGCGATCAACTCATCCCAAGATGGTTCTTTATAGCCTGTCACTTTTCTGAATCGTGAGCCGTTCATGCTTCGGTCGGAAATCTCGCTGTCTACGGGAACGATCTCAATGTCAAGCTTGTAGGCGTCGCGGATGCGCACCAGCAGATCGTGTTTAGTAATGGAAGACGCAGTAACCTGGTAGAGTCCGAATAACCCCGGTTGATCACTGATGATCTTCCCGACCAGATCAGCGATATGATTGGTCGTCACCCCTGAATAGATCACATTGTTATAGCCTTTAACCTTCCCGCCTTTCTGGGCTAGGAACCATTCGAGGAGCGACTGGAAATGGCTCAATTCCCTGCCGATGATGGACGTGCGCAGGGTCAGGGCGTTGGCCGCTTCAGCGACTTCACCCAGATATTTGGATTTGCCGTAAAGGTCCTCTGCATCGGAGGGATCGTCTTCGGAATAATTGCCTTTTTTTCCTGAAAATACGCAATCGGTTGAAAAATGGATTAAACGCCCGCCCCAGGACATAGCCCATTCTGCCAGCAGATGCGGCAGAAGAGAGTTGATGGTGATGCTGGGAATGGCCATTTTGCCTTCATCGCGCTGCTTTACGATGCCGATGCAGTTTATAAGATATTCGGGTTTCTCTTTTTCCAATAATTGCCGCAATGACGGTAGATCCATAGCATTAACGCGCTCAATCGTCGTCTCGGGCCTGAAAAGCGGTATAGCACGATAAAATGGATCGCTCAAGGAACCGAAAATGGTGCATTTCGTCCCTGGAAAGCGATTGGTAAGCTCTTGGAACACCTTATGCCCAAGCATCCCTTCAGCGCCCAGAACCAAGATAGAGGGGTTCGAGGTTCGAGGTTCGAGGTTCGATGTTTTCAAAGCCATTAGATTGTCCTCGTAAGAGATAAAATTCCAAATCCCAAATTCCAAATCTCAAATAAATTCCAAATTCCAAATTCCAATGTCACAAACAAATGCCCTTTCAAGTTTCTTATCTTTGTTTTGGTCATTTGGTCATTGGTGCTTGGTGCTTATTTGGAATTTGGTGCTTGGTGCTTATTTGGAATTTGGTGCTTGGTGCTTGGAATTTCATTTCTATTTTATGTATTTTCTATTTGCTTTTTCGTGATGGGATCCTGTTTGATCCATGCCATATACTCAGCCAAACCATCTTCAAGATTTACTGAAGGAGAGAAACCAAACGCTTTTTGAGCTGCCCTTATATCAGCCAAACTGTCCCTGACATCTCCGGGACGTGGAGGTGCGAATTCCTTGCCAACTTCTATTCCGGCCGCTTCCTGGATCAGGCGCGCCAATTCGTTGATGGTGACCCGCGTGCCGCTGCCAATATTAAATACACCTTTAGCCTCAGGGGAGAAAACCGCAGCAATATTGGCTGCGGCCACGTCAGCCACGTTGACGAAATCACGCGTCTGTTCACCGTCACCGTAGATGGTCAACGGCTCCCCTTTTAAGACGCGGTTGGCAAAAATAGGAATAACGTTGCCATACGCATCGTAGCGTTGGTTCAGCCCGTAGACATTAAAGTAGCGAAGGCAAATATTATTCATCCCGTATAGTTTGTTGTAAACCAGACACATCTTTTCGGCGGCCAGCTTGCTGGCGCCGTAAGGGGAATCGGGGTCCTGCGGGTGGTCTTCGGCAATGGGCAGGGTTTTCAATTCACCGAAAATCCCGGCCGATGAAGAAAAAACAATACGCGGGATATTGTGCTTTCGCGCCGCCTCTAAAACATTAAGGGTACCAATAACATTTATCTCTGCATCTGAAACAGGATCGTCAATAGATCGTTTGTTTCCCACACTTGCCGCTAGATGCATGACCGCATCGCAACCGGATACAATTTTTTCCACTGTTCCACGATCGCGGATATCGCCATTGAAGAATTTCACTTCGGGTAACAAGTTTTCGCTGAAGCCGCTGGATAGGTCGTCCAGAACAACGGGTAGGTGTCCGCCCTCTATAAGTCTTTTGACGATGTTGGAGCCGATGAAGCCGGCGCCGCCAGTGACCAGGATTCGTAAAGGCTGATGCAAAATTCGATTTTTATTATTTGAATTCATCATAGTTCTTATGACCGTGGCTCAATTCCTTGGGCAATGGCTCTTCTTCATTCAAATCAAGGCATTTTACTATTCCTGGGGATACTTCCATGTATTGAAATTTACTTTCAGGGCAGATCATCAATCCGTCTTGGTCAGGCTTCAAAATATGCCCATGGCGGCTCATCCAAGCTTTTTGTTTTCCCGGGACACCGACGATGAAAGCGTAGTCGGGAACATCTTTGGTCACTACGGTGCCTGCCGCTATAAAACAATAACGTCCCAAAGTGATGCCACAAACCACAGTCGCATTGGCGCCGATGGTCGCACCGCGGCGGATCAAGGTTTTTTCATATAGCGAATGGCGCAGGACCTGCGAACGAGGATTGGAGACGTTGGTCAGGACACAGGAAGGGCCCAGGAAGACATCGGATTCTATAGTAATCCCTTCATAAACCGACACATTGTTCTGGATCTTGACGTTGTCCCCTATCACCACGTTGTTGCCAATGTTGACGTTCTGGCCCAGAATGCATTTCGAGCCAAGCTTGGCGCCGGATTGGATGTGGGAGAAGTGCCATACCTTAGTCCCCGCACCAATTGTGACACCGTCGTCGACAAAAGAAGATGAGTGGACGAAATAGGGTTTTTCAGACATAAGAGGACCTCGGTAAGACTAAAATTCCAAATCCCAAGCACCAAATTCCAAATAAATTCCAAGTTCCAAATTCCAATGACCCAAACGAAGACATTTCAAAGAACATTAAACGTACCTCGGTAAGACTAAAATTCCAAATCCCAAGCACCAAATTCCAAATAAATTCCAAGTTCCAAATTCCAATGATCCAAACGAAGACATTTCAAAGAACATTAAACGTACCTCGGTAAGACTAAAATTCCAAATCCCAAGCACCAAATTCCAAATAAATTCCAAGTTCCAAATTCCAATGACCCAAACGAAGGCACTTTCATTTTACTTCGATTTTTCGATGATAGATGAAAAGATCTTTTTCAACTCATCGGCTTCTCGGGTCAATTTTTCACCAATCGCTGAATGATCGTTGTTATTTGTATCAACTAATAATCGCAACCAATAAGATGATTCCTTTGCTTCTTTTCTGCAGATCTTGATCCTCATATTAAAATCTTTCTTACTAAGAGATTCATTGGCTTCAATATAGTTTGCACCGACAGAACCTGAAGAGCGGATAACTTGCTTGGAATATTCAATGTTGCCAGTTGTTTTGGGGATCTTTTTTATAAAGACAGCTACTTCTTTAGCAAATTGATAAGTACGTTCTTCTAAGTCATACATTTTTATTATTGTTTCTTCGTTTTGGTCATTTGGTTATTGGTGCTTGGTGATTATTTGTGATTTGGTGCTTGGAACTTGGTGCTTTAGTCCAACTTAGCCATAAGTTTATTCTCTTCGTTTTGATCATTTGGTCATTGGAGCTTGGTGCTTATTTGGAATTTGGTGCTTGGAGCTTGGTGCTTTAGTCCTACTTAGCAAGAGGATGGTAATCTCCTTTTAAGCCAATAGGTTTTGCACTGCGAATTTCATGGGCCAATTCGATCGACGGTCTCGCAACATCTATTCCAAATCCCTTACCCGCCAAGACTTGCCGATACACCTCGGTATGCAGGTCCGCGAAACCGTCGGAGAATTCATATTTTTCATTGTTGATGGTCAAGGAACGATGGGTCGTTTTTCCTGCTAAACGCACTTCCTTGGGCAGGTCTTCGCGGTCCAGCGACAGGAACCACTTGACCCGGGCCTTTTCAAGTTCGAAGAATCCGGACATTTGCTTGTCATTGGAGAGATGAACGAGCTGCTTCTGAAGCGGGCCGAATATCCACAGCAGCATATCGAAGAAATGGATGCCGATATTGGTGGCCACGCCGCCCGCTTTATGGATATCGCCTTTCCAGGAGACTTCATACCAGCGGCCGCGCGAAGTGATGTAAGTCAATTCGACATCATACTTTTTTGCTGATTTATCCCCGGCAATCTTTTCCTTTAAGGCGATGATTGCCGGGTGCAAACGCAGCTGCAGCACGGTATAGACCTTCTGGCCGGTTTCTTTTTCATACTCCTGTAGGGCATCGGCGTTCCACGGGTTCAGAACCAGCGGCTTCTCGCAGAGGGCGTCGGCGCCAATGCGCAAAGCAAAGCGGATATGGGCGTCGTGGAGGTAGTTGGGAGAAGCTATTGAGACGTAATGGACGCGTTTGTCTTCGCCCTGGCGGCGCAGCTTTTCGGCGTGGCGGTCGAAGCGCTCAAACTCGGTGAAGAAACGAGTGTCAGGAAAATAGCGGTCGAGGATACCGACTGAATCAGATCGATCCAGCGCCGCGATTAGAACGTTGCCAGTATCTTTTATGGCCTGCAGATGCCGGGGTGCGATGTAGCCGGCGGCGCCTATTAAGGCAAAGTTCTTTGTTTTTGAAACCATTAGATCGTCCTCGTAAGAGATAAAATTCCAAGTTCCAAATCACAAATTCCAAATAAATTCCAAGTTCTAAATTCCAATGTTCGAAACAAAAACCCTTTCAAGTTACCTTTCTTCGTTTTGGTCATTGGCGCTTTATGCTTATTTGTGATTTGGTGCTTGGGATTTGTGATTTTTCTTTCTACAACTTCGAACTCTTTCATTTTGCGAGTTTTTCCAAAGACAAGCGGCAGCGCTTGAATTCACTTTTCAGATACTCCATGTCCAGTTTGTTCATCATGATTTTCAAGATCGACCGGGCGTCTTCCAGGTCTACAGGCCCGCCGGCCAGACACTTGAGCACAATCAGGTCCTCGGGGGCCACAACCGGAATTTCGAGCCCCAAGAAAGTAATCTCCCGCACTCGGTTGAAAAGGCATGGCGGCATATCTCGGATGCCCAGGACGATTTCCACAGGTTCGGCGGCCGGCATTGCCGCCTGTTCCAAACAGATCACTCCCCGCAACGGATCGCTTTCATCCCCCTTACGGTAATCGACCTCGAAACCCGCCTTTTTCATCTCTTTTACCAACTTTGCGGCCAGATCGCCAGGCGCGGAGGCTAGTAAATCGATATCCCGCGTGGCACGTACCTTTCCCCAAGCAGCAACGGCATAGCCGCCGGCCAAGGCAAAGGGAATATTCAGGCGGCGAAAAATATTTGAGATCTTCAATAAATTGGTTTTGTTCATTTTTCTTTCCATAGGCGGATGATCTCAGTCCGGGAAAATCCCTTACTGCTCAAGCCGGCAAAGAATAGTTCTTTGATGCGGGCATTGAGCATGACCAGGGCTTTCAACCGTTCCTCCGGCATTAGCCTGCTCAATTTCAGGATCTCCCTTTCTTTTTTTTCAGCAATCAGTTTTGAATTGCGCATTAACTTTTTCACTCAATTACTTTTCATCCCGGCTAAATCACCGCCGTGGCCCTTTCGATCAAGAACTCCCTTATTTCAGTTTCCGGAACAGCGGGCGGCAAATATTCCAAAGGCTCGGTAAAGTCGATGTCTTCGAAAAAGCTCAATTGGGCCCGGAACATTTTTTCCGAGAACAGCTCGCCGAATATGGCGCCGGCTTTGGCGGAAATCTCTGCAATTGAATGGTGGTGCCTGATGATGAAATACAGATCGACGTAATCCTTCCACTTGGAACGCCGGCCCAGAGCATAGGCCTTCATCGCCGCCAAAGTCAAAATATCGGGAAGTTCGATCACGTTTTCAAATACGCAAACAGGTTTTACGGGAAAAGGATAATCAAAAAAGGTGAATTTCACTCCACTAATTGTCAGGTTCAACTGTTCGCTTACCCGGCGTGTGACCTGAACCGGAAATCCGTGTGTTTTTACGGTATCGAGTATTTTTTTGTGGCGCAATTCGCCGTTTTTAAAAAGATCGAAATCATTGGAACGGCGGTGTCCGATATGAAGGGCTATTGCCGTTCCTCCCACCAGGAAAAACTCGGGCTTGAAATTCTTTACCAGAGCCAGGAGCCCAAGCTGATCGGTGTTGAGGATTTCCTTATGCATGGCGTTTGAAAAGCAGTGAAAAGAAATGATAAATTTCAGGATAGTAATTCATTTTTTTTCTGCCGGTAGCACTGAAAAACACGCTGGCCGCGTTTTTTATGCCCATGACTTTGAAAAGTTCGCGAACGGCATCCATGTCGCCATCATTCAATATGGTTTCCAGCAGCAATTCCGGGCTGATGTTTTCCTTTTCAGTCTCCGGGGTATACCAGAAATACTGGCGGTGATCGTGGATGAATTTGGTTATTTCAGGATTGTGCATTCTTCAAATTATGGTTTATTATAGTACGTTTCGGTACTATTTGCAAGAATTGTTAAAACGTTGAAGTTTTGCAGCGTTGAATAGTTGAAACGAGAGGAGTTATTTGGCGAAATCTCATTGAATTGTTGAAGCGTTGAAAAGTTAAAACGAGAAATGCAATAAAACGAATTCTGCACAGGATCCTTTCGCATTAAATAAAAAACGAACGTTGAAACGAAACAGCACTTTTTTCAATCACTTCCATCACTTTTGCACTTCAATGAATTTCATTTGTGGTCAGTATATTTGTTGAAACGTTGTAATGTTGCAACGTTGAAACGTTGAAGCGATAGGAAGAAGAAACGGGCACTTGTTAAAACAATACCGCGCTGCAGCGTTGAATTGTTAGCAGGAGAGCGGTTGATTTCATTCATTTTTGGTTTTTTCGTTTCAACGTTTTCACGTTTCAACGCTTCAACTTGAGCTCTTCTTTCAATCTCTTTATATGTCCGCGCCCCAGCCCCTTGACTTCGCAGCCCAGGACAAGGTATGCCTTGATCTGCTCATCGCTCAGGATCAGGAAACAATCTATGACAGCAATGGGCTTGCCGGCGAGTTTGACTATTTCAGAAGGCACCAGATCGAGATATTCCTCGTGGCGGACGGCAAGCACCAGGGCGTCGCAGCCGGGAAGAGCCTTTTTCAGATCCTTCTGCACCTGCAGAGATTTGAGCTTCTTTTGATTGCGGAAGAACTTCTCCTTGCCCTGCACAGGGTACTCGTCCTGCTTCTCGAACTCCCACCAGCGCTCAACATAGGGGTCGTGGACGCGGATCTCGGCCCCTATTTCAGAAAGGCGGCGCACCAGCACTTCGGAACCGGAATAGCGGGTGTCCCCGACATCCTCGCGGTAAGAGGCGCCGCAGACCAGGATTTCTGCGCCTGCGACCGGCACTGACATGTTGCGCAGGGCGTCGCGCACCAGTTGGGCGGCGTGTAAAGCGCGGGTATCGTTGATGTCGATGGCCCGGGGCGTAATCTTGAAAATGTCGTCCTCGAAGCCGAAGACATGCTTGTAGGCCCATATGCCCAGGCCGCCATCCTTGGGAAGGCAATAGCCGCCGATGCCCGGGCCGGGGAAAATCATGTTGCTGTGGGTCGGCCGCACCTTGATGGCCTTGATGACCTTGCCGATGTCTACGCCGTTGCGCTCGGCGAACAGCGACCACTCGTCCAGGAAGGAGAGGATGGTGGCGCGGTAAGAGTTTTCCACGATCTTGGCCGTCTCCGACTCTATGGGCCTGTCCAGTACGGTCAGGGGGAATTTTTCGGTATGGATCACTTCGTTGAGGAACTTGACCACACGGGCACGGGCCTCGGGGTTGATGCCGCTGCAGACGCGCCAGAAATCGCGGATGGAAGCCACGTACTGGCGGCCGGGCATGACGCGCTCGTAGGAGTGGGCCAGCAGCGGGTCGCTCTTGATGCCGCGCTGGCGGAAGATCTTGCGCATGACCGGCAGGGCGATTTGCTCGGTTGTGCCCGGCGCCACCGTGGTCTCGATCAGCACCAGGCACTGCGGCGGCACGCGTTTGGCGATGGTTTCGAACGACTCTTCCAGGGCTTTCATCTCCACTTCGCCGCTGTGGCAGTTGCCCAGCTCGCTTTTCTGGAAATCGAGCTGGACATCGACCACGACCACGTCGGCCAGGGTGAGGACCTCGTCGTTGTAGGTGGCCAGCAGGGTCTTCTTCTCCAGCACGGTGCGGCGGATCAGCGGGTCGACCTCGGGGTCCTCGGCCTTGACCGGTGAGATGCCCTTGTTCAATGTGGGGATCTTCCAGAAAGACCTTGGGGAAGGTCGTTGAACTCCAATGACAAATTTCGTAGGGTTCCCTTTCTTGTCAGTGACATCAGCTACGATTGCTGCCATTACTGCTCCGACAAATCCGACTCCCAAGACAATGACAATTTCGCGACCCAAGGCTCGGTGTGAGTCGACCAGGGCCTTCACACGCTGGAACTCGCGATCATAGTCTGAGGGTTGAGGTAAAGGATATTCGGTGCCGTCGGGGGAGAGGGAAATTAGATTTGACATTTGTTAGCTCCTGGTTCTCGGCGTACGGCGTACGGCGTACGGCATACGGCGGACGGTAAGAAAAGGAAAAGTGACGAACTCGGCTGACGGCGGACGATAAAAAAAAGAAAATTCATTTAACTATTTTAGGAACGAGAATTGATTAATCTTTGTAACATGCCGGATAAACCCAAGCATTCTTCCTGAATTTCAGCCAAGGTATCTAAGGGGATATACCCAATATCTTGAGCGATCTCGAATTGAGTCATTAATTCCGCACTGGATCCTTTTGCAATGCGAAAATGTCTTATGGACTGTTTATCCGTACCCAACGTATCCCCTTCGGCTATATTGCTTGGAATGGATACGGCCGCACTTCTCACTTGGTCTCGCAAACTGTGATCAGAATAAAATCTGCCTTTCCCGGAAATTTCATATACTTTCACAGCAAGCGCCTTGCCTCTTTGCCAAACCTTCAATCCCCTGAACCCTTTTATTTCAGCCATTTTTATTGCTATTTATTCACTTCAACTATAAACCTTCTCTTGTCTATCCACTTCTTTTTATTTCTTTTCCATACACCTTCAGCCGAAAACCTTAAACCGAGATCATTCTAATTTCTTCTGCCTTACCGTCAACCGTCTACCGTACACCGTATGCCGATTTATGTAATTTCAAACTAAGCTGCCGCCGCTGACCCTTGCGGGCTTCCAGCGAGGCAGGCGAAAAAGCGGTTGGAGGTAAGATGGTATTCAAAATGAGTATAGCCCCTTTGCAACCTCCAAAAAACACTTATTTCAATAACATATCCAGCCGGGATTGTCAATGCAATAGCCAATTTTCGTCATTTTACACACCTTTTACACAAATCAAGCTGAAAAAGGGAGAAATCCAAAGCCAAGTTCTACCAACTTATGTCGAATCCCTTGAAAATTTCCTGGATATCCAGAACTTCCCGTTCCACTTTTTCTACATTTGCAGACCTGGGGCCGATGTGTATAAATGACTCAAATTGGGCAATAGCCAGATCGTCTCCCTGGGCAAAAACCTCGACATCGCCGCTGGACAGGTTCCGGACAGTGCCGGAAATGCCCCATTTTTCAGCCTCTTTGATCGTGTAGTGACGAAAGCATACGCCCTGGACGCGGCCGGAGATCGTGTAATGATAGGTCTTCATGAAATAATTATGAAATAAGGGAAGAAAAAGGGAAAGGCAGAGGGAAGAGAAAGGGAAGATAGAGTTAGGGAAAATGTAATTACATTAACTTCTCGATTTCTCATTTTTTTTTAGTTCACTTCCCTTTCTGTAATGATTTAATCAAAGCATCTAGCATAATACAAATTTCAGCAGCCAAACATTCCAAATTTTCCCTATCAGAATTTGAAATGTAATCTATTTCACAGCTCAGGATCAACAAATATCTCAATTCTTCCAATGATCCTCTGGCAATATTTAAAAATTGCAGGAACTCTTTAGCCGATTTTCGACTATGACCCTCAACAATATTAAGTGGTACGGAATAAGCCGCTCTTTGAATCTGGGAAGCCAATCCAAATCTTTCTTCTCTCGGAAATTCCTTTGTTATTTTATAGATCTGAATTGTTAAAATGTGAGCCTTTTTCCAGACTAGTAAATCTCGCCAATTCATAGAAATTTTTCCTTAGGGAAGAATGAGGGAAATGCAGAGGGAAGAATAAGGGAAGACAAAGTAAGAATAAGATAAAATTTCAATCAACTTCTTCTCTCTTACTCTCTCTTCCCTTTCTCTTCCCTGATTCTTCCCTCTCTCTTCCCTTATTTGAGCACTTTTTTGAATATCCTTTTCCTTTTGTGCTGCACGGGATTGAAATATTTCCACTGGGCCTGGATCTTGGTGTTGGACTCCAGCTCCTGGTTGGACTCGGTATAGTGGAAGCCCTTGGCGATGGCCTTGTGGGCCATTTCCACCACCATCAGCAGGTCCACTCCCTGGCCGCGGTAGTTTTTCTTGATGCCGGCCAGGTAAAAATCCAGGACGTCGTTCTTCTTCATGGCCCGCAGCAGGTGCCACCAGCCCAGGGGAAAAAGGCTGCCCCTGGCTTTCTGGAAAGCGCGCGAAAAGTTGGGCATGGCGATCATGAAGCCGACCATCTCGTCTTTTTGGTTGACCACGGCCTGGATCAGGTCCTTGTCCACGAAGGAAAAATATTTCTTGATGAAATAATGGATCTGCCTTTCGGTCAGGGGCACGGCGCCATAAATTTCCTCGAAGGCTTCATCCAGCAGGTGGAAAAGCTCTTCGGCGCGGCCCAGGATCTCCTTTTTATTGGAGAACTGCAGCACGCGCAGGCCGCCGCGTTCCTTGATGCGCTCGGCCAGGCGCAGTAGTTTTTCGGGAAAAGCCGACATTTCCGGCACATGGGTGCGGAATTCGACGTAATCGACCTCCTTCTGGAAGCCGAGGTCCTCAACCAGCTTTTGGTAGTAGGGAAAATTGTAGTAGCCGGCGATGGTGGGCAGTTGGTCGAAGCCCTCGACCAGCATGCCCTGGGGGTCGAGGTCGCAGAAACCGTGCGGGCCGGTCAGGGTCTCCATGCCCAGTTCCTTGGCCCAGTCCTCGACAGTCTTGAACAGGGCGGCGGCCACTTCGGGATCGTTGGGGGCATCGAACCAGCCGAAGCGCAGGTTCTTGGTGTTGTATTTCTGGTTGGCCACGCGGCTTAAAATGGCGGCGATGCGTCCGACTGCCTTGCCGTCCCTGTATGCCAGGAACTGCCGGGCGTCGGCATTGTCGAAAGCCGGGTTCTTGGCGCGGTTGAAGACCTCCATGTCGTCGCGGATGAGCTGCGGCACCCACATGGGATCGTTTTTATACATGGCAAACGGCAGTTTGACAAACGTCTTCAGGTCCTTTTTATTCAAGACTTCCTTGACAGTGATACTCATGGTCACCTCGCAGGAGGATTATAGCAAAATGAACTAAATATTACAAAAAAACAGTATGTGAACTTGGTGTACGGTAAACGGCGTACGGTGTACGGTCAGAAAAATACAAAACTAGGCGGACAGGAAGAAAAGAAAAAGTAACGGGATCGGCCGGCGAAATAATGAAGAAACTGAATTGCCTAAAATAACATCAAATGATTGATGTTTTTCTTCCACCGTAAACCGTCAACCGTCTGCCGTACACCGAGTTCAGATCTTAGATAGCTTGATCCTGCCGTTGACCGTTTCCAGCTTGACCTTGTGACCGCCGCCGTTGACCTTGCCGCTGAAAGAGCTGCCGATAAAGTGGCGCTCGACCTGCAGGCCGAAATCGTTGTCGATGCTGCCGTTGACCGTCTGGCCTTCGGCCTCGAAAGCCGACTTGCGGTTGAGTTCGATGTCAATGGTGCCGTTGACCGTGGAGACGCGCAGGTCGCCGCTCAGCAGCGGCTCCTGGACGATATCGATGGTGCCGTTGACCGATTTGAAAGTCCCGGCCTGGAATTGGCCATGAAAATCGATCTTGCCGTTGACGGTCTTCAGCGTCAGCTCCACGAATTGTCCCGAACAGTCGATCTCGCCGTTGACCGATTTGAACCAGGCCCTGGCGAGCCTTTCCGGGATGGAGACGGTGAAATCGACCTTGGCCTTGGTGTTTTTCTTGTTATATTTGGTATAAACTTTCAGAGTGTCCTTGCCGGTCTCGAAAATAATTTCCACGTTCTCGATCTCGCCCTTGTAGTCGGACTTTTTTACGACCTTGATGTCCACGGTCCGGCCGGAGGTGGTGGTGATCTCGATCTCGCCATTGATGTTGGCCAGATCCACGGTGCCGGAGGCGGTCAAAGTGAAGCTGCGGGCGGTTTTCTGCTGGTATTCCTCGGCGGCCAGGAATGAAGCCATCAGGAGCAAGATCAAAAAGACATATTTCATTTTCTGTTTCATAGGCAACCTCCTAAGATCTATAAACGTAGGAACTTCGGCAAAAGTTCGCTAATTCGTGACGCGTAACGCGTGACGCGTGACAAGGTAAGAATAAAATTCCAAATCACAAATTCCAAATTCCAAATAAATTCCAAATTCCAATGTTCTAAACCAAAGCCCTTCAAAGTTTCTTCTCTTCGTTTTGGTCATTTGGTCATTGGTGCTTGGAACTTATTTGTGATTTGGTGCTTGGAATTTGGTATTTTCTTTTCTTGTACGGGCGGTTCACGAACCGCCCCTACGCAGCTTTTTTACTTTTTTTATACTGTAGCCTTATGTATCTGCCTTTTTTGCTTGTGGATCTGGCGGTGGCAGAACTTGATCTGCTTGCGGTCATGGGCGGCGATGGCCGCGTCGAGCTTTTCTTTGATGCGGCGGATGTTGGCCTTGACCTGGGCCTTGTTCAGGCCGACCACCTGGTGATGCACGTGCATATCGATGTTCAATGCTTTACATAGCGCGACCAGGAGGTGCTCCTTGTTCAACTGCGAGTAGCCCTGCACCGCTTCATGCTCGATCCCCTTGGCGATCTCGCGCAGTTCGGCCACGGTTTTTTTCTTTAGTTCAGCGTGAGTAAAGGACATGGTGCCTCCATTGAATATTTTTAAAATATTGTACTCGGTGTACGGCAGACGGCGGACGGCGGACGGCAAGAAAAGAAAAAGTGACGAATTCGGCTGACAACAGAAGACAAAAAATATTTTCTCGAAATTTTCATTTTTCGTTTTTTTTCTTACCGTAAACCGTACACCGTCTACCGTACGCCGAGGGCGACCGGCCGGTCGCCCCTACTTCTTCTTCATGACTTTGCTGCAGCAGATTAGCCTGTGAACATGGGCGCAGCCGCAGGCCTGGTCAACCGCCACCACCAGGCCGCAGACAGCGCAGGCGTAGCGTTCGGCTTTCTTGGCCGCAGGCTTGGCTTTCTTCTTGAGCACGGGTTTTACTTTCTTTTTCAAAACAGGCTTCACTACTTTCTTGACTTTTTTCACCACTTTCTTCGTCGCCATTAGAACCTCCATATTGCGAAATTTATTCTATTTTATATAAAATGAAAAAATTTCGCAAGACTTGTCATACGTCACGCGTTACGCGTCACGCGTCACGAGTTCTTACGAGCCTTTGGGCTTTTCGGCGAAGAACGTTTCCGACAGCTTTTCGAAATTCATGAAATTGCCGATGTTCTTCAGGGCGATCAAGGCCGCTTCCTGCTCGGCCTCGCGGCGGTTGCGGCCGCTGCCGCTGCCGATCTCGCTGTTTTCCATGTACACGGCCACGCGGAACGTCATTGCGGGCGGCTTGCCGATCTCGGCCGTCACCTTGTAAACAGGCAGGATGTTCTTGTGTTTCTGGATCAGTTCCTGCAGCTCCGACTTGTAGTCGTTAATGCGCATTTCGCTGTTGAGCAGCTGCTCCAGGAATTCACGGAAGCATTCGACAATGACCGCGGTGGCGGTGGCGAAGTCGGAATCCAGGTAAAGGGCGCCGATCAGGCCTTCGAAGCACGAGGAGACGATCTTGCTGTTGCGCCGGCCCTGGTTCTTTTCCTCGCCGCGGCCGAGCAGGATGTGGCCGCCCAAACCGATGGTCTTGGCCACCTTGAACAGCAGATTGCTCGAAACCAGGTGGGCGCGCAGTTTGGCCAGATCGCCCTCGCGGTTGTCCCGGCAGCGCCGGTACAGGTAATCGGTGATGACCAGGCCGATGACCGAATCGCCCAGAAATTCCAGCCGCTCGTTGTCCAGGCCGTGGTTCTTGCCGCCTTCGTTGAACGATTTGTGGGTCAGGGCCGAGCGCAGCAGGTCGCGATCCTTGAAACGGTAGCCCAGTTTTTTTTCCAGCTCTTCCATCAACGAACCTTCATCACCACGAAGGTCAGGTCGTCGGCGTTGGCCTGGCCGGCCGCGAAAGCGATGGCCCGGGCCAGGATCTTCTCCTTGATCTCCAGCGCCGAAAGGGCTGCGTAGCCGACCAGCATGTTCTTCAACTCGGCAACGCCCAGCATTTGCTCTTCCTGGTTCATGATCTCGGAAAGGCCGTCGGAAAAGAAAAACAGGATATCGCCGCTATGATATGGCAGACGCAGCTCCTCGATGCCCTCCTGGCTGAAATTGTTCAGCCCCAGGGCCATGCCGTGCGGCGACAATTCCAGGCAGGCCTGCTTGTCGCTCTGGTAAAAAAGGGCCGGCGTATGGCCGGAGCGGGAAAAGATCAGGTTCTTGTTCTGCAGGTCAAAACGGACCAGGTTGATGGTGATGAAGGTAACCTTTTCAAAAGAACTCTGCAGGATGACGTTGCATTCGCTCAAGATGGCCGCCGGCTCCTGGCCGCTCTTCTGCAGGCAGTTCATGATGCCTTTCAGCTCGGCCATGTAGAATGCAGCCTGGGCACCCTTTCCCGAGACATCGGCCACCAGGACCGAAAGGAATTTACCGGGGCGGTGAAAGTAATCGAAATAATCGCCG
>Ga0268280_1001147_pt1 | contig 18665 bp, 19 predicted proteins | sample saktaG_9_FD_190139 | JGI IMG/M metagenome (GOLD analysis project Ga0268280, IMG submission 190139) | Saline water microbial communities from Sakinaw Lake, British Columbia, Canada - sak_2011_5_24_40m | ecosystem: Environmental > Aquatic > Non-marine Saline and Alkaline > Saline ... | reverse complement strand
CTATGATGTGGATCGCGTCCTATGGCTGGGCCGGAAGATGGAGAAGACCATCGGCCGGCGGCTGCGTTCCGAGGCCGTCGTCAATGGACGCACGCAGAAGGCGGGCCACATGAAGTTCGCCCGTCCGGGCCTGAAGAAGCTGATTGACAAGCTGGGCGAGCAGCCAGGGCAACGGGTTCCTCCGGATTGGACGCCCCAGGCTGTCCTGCCGGATCCTTGGGGACCGGCGGCCTGGAAAAAGTAATTTAGAGTATTCGCGGGAGCGTCGAATGCAAATACGCCGCTCCCGCGTTGAAACCCTTTTCAACAGTAAGACGGTTCAGAAATTCTTGTTTGCGGAATAAATAATAAAATGAAGGAGGTATTATTAGATGGCTGTCAACATTGTAGCTCCCATGCCTGGGACGATTTCAGAGATTCTTGTCGAAGTGGGTGATCAGGTTAAGGCGGATGAAGAACTTCTCATCCTCGAAGCAATGAAAATGGAAAACCCGATTACCGCACCCTCCAACGGCACCGTGAAAGAAATCAAGGTGGCGGAGGAAGACAAGGTAGACACGAATCAGTTGCTCATCGTCCTCGAATAGGTTTATGTTTATGTAGTAACATTTGCCGAACCGGCCTTTGACTGGTTCGGCAAATGTTTTTTTGCCTGTGGAGAACATAACGTGAAAACAATACTGCCCCGTATGGTCAGCCTTCATGAAGTGGCCCTGAGAGACGGCATCCAGAACGAGAAGGTGATTGTTTCAACCGAAGAAAAGATTAAACTCATCGACAGGCTTGCTGACTGCGGCATAAGGCAGATCGAGGTTTCTTCCTTCGTCAACCCGCGGCTCGTGCCGCAAATGGCCGACGCAGAGGATCTCTGGAAAAAAATCAAGAGACGCGATGGCGTTCGTTTCTCGGCTCTGATTCTAAGTGAAAAGGGGCTGGACAGGGCCATTCAGTGCAAGGTTCCGCACGTAGGCATCTTCGTCTCGGCAAGCGAAACTCACAGCAAAAAGAACAGCAATAAAACGATCTCTGAGGCTTTTGATGAGGCGCTCCGGCTCATTCTCAAGGCCCGGTCCGTCGGCATGGAAGTGAGAGCCGGGGTGATGAATTCTTTCGGCTGTGTTTATGAGGGCAGGATTCCTGTCGAAAAAGTGACGGCCCTGGTGAACCGCTATCTCGAGGCTGGACCAGATGAGATCTGCCTTGCCGATTCCTCCGGTCTCGGAAATCCCTTTCAGGTCAAAGATGTCCTTCAGCGCGTGAAATCCATCACGGGGAATATGCCTCTGGCTCTCCATTTGCACAATACACGCGGAGCCGGCCTTGCCAATCTTTTCTCCGCCCTTGAGGAGGGAATCGACTCCTTTGACACGTCACTGGGCGGGCTTGGTGGCTGTCCTTTCATTGCAGGAGCGAGAGGAAACATCTCGACGGAAGACACGGTATCCATGCTTCACGAGATGGGGATCGAGACAGGCATTGATCTGGACGCCCTGATCCAGGCCAGTCTCGACTTTGAAAAAGTGATGGGACAGACATTCCCGGCCATGGTCAGTCATTTGTGCGGGGCTAAGGGCTAACGGCAAAAAGCCAAAGGATTTTTTATCTTTTAGCCTTTCGCCTATTTCAACGGCCATTCGCCTCTTTCTTTCAGAACCTCCCGATAGACTTCCAGTGCATCGTTCACGGCGGGCATTCCGGCATAGGTGGAGACCTGGAATATGATCTCGGTGATCTTCCTCGGATCGCAGCCCACATTCAGCGCGGCATTGACGTGAAGCCTGAACTCCACCGTGGCGCGAAGAGCCACCAGCATGGCGCAGGCCGCATACTGCCTCTCCTGAATCGTCAGCACGGTGCGGGAGTATAGATTGCCGGTGATATGCCTGGAAAGGTCGTTGGCCAGATCCTTGTCAAACTGACGCCACATGAGATAGGGCGGATCCATCTTGATTCCCTTGCTGAAGAGTTTTGCCGCTGTCTCCTGGGTTTTTTTGTTTATGTCGTCACTCACGATACAGGTCCTCCTTTTTGCTTTTTTATCCTTGCGCCCGAAAGGGCAAGCGAATGTAGCCCAATCGCTTCCGTCTGTCAAGATTCGATTGCTGGTTTCACGTCCTGATATAAACATCTCTGTCGCTGTCTTGAAAATACATATGATTCAGATGGTATTTGTTCTTATCGATGGACGCGAATACGGCCTCTCCCTCTCTTCTGCATCGGGAACACCCTTACCCTGGGCCCTGGAATGACAACGGTCAGAATCCGGTTTCCCGTGCTTGCCATGGAATTGATGATCACGAGACCGCCGCAGTCATCGCATGTCTGCACTGCTTCCTGCTGCTGTTCCCTTATCCCATCCTTGTCGTAATAGATGCTTTCCGTTTTCCTCTGATACTCTGCGTCCCGTACCGCTCTATAAAATCATTCCCACTCTGTCGATCTTGTCCTGAACGATGGCTTTTTTCGAAATGGTCGTGCTCAAAACAACCCGCTTGATATTTTGAACCTCTTCTCCGATCTGGAGTTCATCCGCCTCGCTTATAAGTGATTCGATAAGATCGCTTGTGCTCGTTTATACCTTTGCCTTGTTCTTTATGCGATAGTTATCGATCAACACGGTATCCGTATGAGTTCCACCCACGTCGATTCCCAATATCATCTTTGCTCCTTGATCTTTCTGTGCCCCTTTGATTTCGGAGATTTAAAAATATTTCTTGACAAGAAAAGAAATATATTTTAGCTTCCCACAAATTTTGGGGAAAATTTTGGTTGGAAGGAGGTGATTCAAGAATGAAGAAAGCGTTAGCTTTATTACTCTCTCTGGTTCTCTTTGTAGCATTTACCTTTACAGTTGCTTGCAAAAAGGAGGAACCCAAGAAACCTGAAGCTCCGGCCGTATCTGCTCCTGCTGCTCCGGCCCCCGGCGCTCCGGCTGCACCGGCAAAACCAGCTGAAGCTCCCAAGAAGTAAATCTTCGGACTTCCAAGAAGCACATAAACAACCGAGCATCCAGGTTCTGGATGCTCGGTTGTTTTTTATAAGGAATGTTTAAACATATGAAATGGTTCATCTTAAGTCAAGGTCAATATATTTCATCGATTCTTTTTAATGAAGGCGTAGGAAAGTAATGCGATTAAGCAGACTTATGATCTTTCTGGTCTTAATCCTATTGTTCTTGATTTCCTGCATGCCCAAGGAGATCCCTCCCTCTGAAAAACCCCTGAAAGTAGCCCTCGTTCTCGGTGCGGGAGCGTCGAAAGGTTTTGCCCACATAGGTGTTTTGAAGGTATTACAATCGAACAAAATTCCTATCCATATGATTGTCGGAACGAGCGCTGGAAGCTTTGTAGGCAGCCTGTATGCCTATGGATACGATGCCTATCAGCTTCAGCGCATGTCCTTCGCCCTCGAAAAAGGTGACATCCTTGACTTCACGGTCCCGGACAACGGCTTCATTAAAGGTGAAAGACTTGAGAATTATATCAATTCCGCCTTGAGATATACCCCCATTGAAAGCCTGAGGATCCCATTTTATGCCGTGGCCACGGATATTCAAAAGGGTGAGGAAGTTGTCTTTGGTTCGGGTAATACGGGGACGGCCGTCCGGGCGAGCTGCGCAATACCCGGTATTTTCAAGCCCGTGCGAATCTCAAACCGTACCTATGTCGACGGCGGCGTCGTAAGCCCTGTCGCTGTTCATGCCGCCCGTCAATACGGAGCCCATGTGGTCATTGCGGTCGATATATCCTCAGGAATTGAGGATACGGCGCCTCAAGGCACGATTGAGACCCTTCTTCAGTCTATCGACATCATGTACTCAAAAATATCCGCCATTCAACTCCTGAAGGCCGACGTGGTCATCAGGCCTGCTGTCAGGCATATCGGCTCGTCTGATTTTTCAAAGCGTCATGAAGCCGTTCTCGAAGGAGAAAAGGCAGCAAACGAGGCCTTGCCTCAAATTAATCAGATCATTTCAGGACTCCAGCGCTGAACTGTAACTCCAATCATTCAATCAGCTTGACATTCACTAACCTTTTCAGTAAATTATAACTAAAGTTATAACGCACGTTCAGAATATCGCTATAAAACGGAGGTGAGCCATGTCGAACAGCAGGGATTTTTTAAAGGGTCTTATCATTGGAGGTCTAATCGGCGCCGCGGCCGGAATTCTATTCGCGCCCAAGAGCGGAAAGGAAACCCGTGATGACATCAGCCGTAAAACGCAGGACTTGCTTTCCCGCGCCAAAGAGGAATATGAAGTAGCCATGGAAAAAAGTAAAAAAGCCTATGAAGCAGCCATGGAAAAAATGAAAGAAGTTCAGAGACTTGCCAGAACAAAGGCTTCTGAAGCGGGAGAAAAGGTTGAGGAATTGGCTGAAAAAGGCATGGAGACCCTCGATGATACCAAGGGCCGTTTTAAAAAAGCCATCGATGCCGGAATAGAAGCTTTCAAGGAGGAAAAAGAAAAAATCTGAAATCAGTTTTTTCTTTTCGCCGGTAAAGGAGATGATTGAATATGTTATTCGAAATCAGTTTTTTAATTCTCACTCTGGCGTTCGTTATTTTTTCTTTTTTTTCGATTCTTTATCTTTTGCAGCTTCACCGCACGGCGCGAAGCATCGAAGAGATCCTGCGCAGCCTCAACAAAAGCCTCCCCGGTATCCTTACAAGGGTTGATTCGATTGCCGCAAACATTGACGACGCCTCGCAGATACTGAAAAATCAGGCATCCAGTCTTTCTTATTCTCTGGATAAAATTCAAAGCATGATCGATGAAATAATTCTTTTTGAACGTATGCTTAAAAAGGAGATTGAAACCCCTGTCATGCAGACCATCGGCACATGCAATGCCATCTTGAGCGGGGTTCGCGCCTTTCTATTCACATTTTTCTCTCGGTCGTGATTCCCCCATCATGAGTATTTTCTGTCAAGTCATCCAGTTACACCATAATTCGGAAGAAGCTATATCATCAATCCACGATAATAAAAAAGGGGATGGCTGAATGTACAGCCATCCCCTTTATGTTTACCGGAAGTTCACGTATTTGCACCGTCCTCCCGGATTATTTTAAAGGAAGGGGGTCGGTGGATGGAAAGGAGGGAACTAAAACCATCCACCGATATGCAATCTGAAAGATCAGATCAAATCATCTTTCAGTCCTTCAGCCTTCCTTTAATCTCGGTATCCGCACCAGGTATGAAAAAAGCGGCGCTTATATTTCTCTCTTTATCCGCCCTTTCTTCTTTTACGTTTTCCTTTTCTTCAACCTCTCTCGGGTCTTTCTTTATCAGAAAGAAAGTCGACTCCTCACCCGGCTCTTCTTTGTCCTCTTTTTCCTCGCTACTGCTTAAATTCTTCTCCTTATCAGAACCCTCTCCATCCATTACCCAGCCAGCACATTATCAAGATATTTATAATTTCTGAGACCTCTAAATTGCTCACCCTTTCTTAATATTAGTCATCATCTAATTTATTTTCTAAAGGTTGTTGGCCTCTCCAAAGGTCTCAATGTTTTAATCAGCAATATACATGCCATAATTTAAATTTAACATTTCCTGCCGTGATTTTTAGAATCTCAATATACAACATGATATCGGTATAATACAAAAATAGCCGCATGATATTTCCAACACTCTTAGCTGAGATTATCTGGATGCTATGATCTGATGTATGACATCAACGAAAGACGTGCGGTTAGCGCACGCTTATTTGGAATGAGGGAAAACAACGGCAATGCATGCTTGTCGGCCTTAATGTGCGATAACCGAACAATATGTGCGGTTATCGCACGAACATACAATCCCCTTAAATTAACCAGCCTCTTTGGCGATTTTTTTGAGCTCCCGAATCAAGGTATATCTTGAAATTCCCAATAGCCGAGCAGCAGCGGATTTCTTGCCATCGCTTCTATCAAGTGCTTTCTGCAATATCCGCCTTCTTACCTCTGTATTCAAATGATCGACCACGCTCTGGTAATCGATCCGGTCACGTGACATGGGCTGCAGCGCCTTGTCTATATCGCGCACGATATCAAGCGGTGATGCCTCTTTGAGTTCCGCCGGAAGATTCTCCGGCGTTAAAACCTTACCGATACTCTGTGGAATCATCACCCTTTCAACAATGTTTTTCAGCTCCCTCACGTTTCCGGGCCATGGGTATTTTTTCAGGATCTCCTCGGCCTCCTTGCTGAATCCTTTTATCCTCTTATTTAATTTTTTATTGAACTCTTCGACATAGTGACGGGCAAGAAGACCGATGTCATCCGGTCTCTCCCTTAAAGGCGGAATATTGATCGGCACAACTCTTACCCTGTAAAAAAGGTCTTCCCTGAAAGAACCCTCGGTAACCATGCGGCTGAGATCCTTATTCGTCGAGAAAATGAACCTCACGTCCACGGCAATATTTTCCGTTCCGCCCAGTCTCCTGATATATCCATCCTCGAGCATCCTCAGAAATTTAGCCTGAAGAGGAAGACTCATGTCACCGACTTCATCGAGCAGGAACGTCCCCCCGCTGGCATATTCCAGAAGTCCTATTTTACGTTTCTTCGCATCCGTGAACGCTCCCGATTCATAGCCAAAAAGCTCACTCTCCAAAAGCGTTCCCGGTATGGCGGCACAATTGACCTCCACAAATCGCTTGGAGTTCCTGTTGCTCTGACGGTGGATGGCGCGGGCAATCAGTTCCTTGCCGGTTCCGCTCTCTCCCTGAATCAGAATATTTGTGTTGTGTTTTGCAACCTCTTCTATAATTTGGAAAATGCCTCTCATCTGTCTCGACTTTCCAAGGATATTATGAAAACCGAGGAGCATATCCTCGCGTTCTTTAAGCTTTTCAACTTCCGACTTCAGTGATTTTGCCTCCAGGGAAAGCAACGAGTGCATGATGGCGTTGTCATAAGAAGAAGCAGCGTTCTTAACAAGGATATCGAGAATGTTGATCTGGTCCTGTGAATAGGCACCGCTTCTTTTACCAAGATAAAGAACACCCTTGAAATTATCTCTGATCTTCAATGGGAATGCGATTTCAGAGGGGTAATCCTCAAAAAGATAAGCCGTCGGCACAGGATAATGTGAGGCGAACTCCTGAACCATAATAGCGTTTCTTTCCAGCGCCTTTCTGATGATGCTCTGGTCTATCTTGCCGGAATACGCGTAGGTATCTTCTACGACGATCTCTTCTCCGTCATAGATCAGACACTTGTTTCTTTCCACGTCCAGAAAGTAGAGAAGCGCCTTATCCGCTTTTCCGAGTCTCATGGCGTTTTTCAATAAAATTTCATGAATTTCGTCAAGGACAGAGCACGCGTTCAGCTCTGTTGCAGCCTTCTGAAGATCCAGCAACTGGTGAATTTTTTCCCTGTTATTCTCAAAAAGTCTGGTTGTTTGAATGATAATGCTCACCTGATTCGCGAAGGTGAGCAGAATATCGATTTCTTCCGGTGTAAACTTCGTTTTTTCCTTGGTCCATACAGCAATGATACCCGTGACCTCATCCTCAATCTTCAATGGCGCGTAAAATGTCGAGCCTCTCTTATAGAACTTGGTAATTTTCCGATCCGTCTCCGTCATTCTCGGATCCGTTTCCGAATCCTCGAGGGTGATATATTGACCGGTCTTCACAACTCTCGTCTCAAAACTGTCGTGTTTGTGGAGATTCAGGTTCACGCTGAAGGCTCGCTTTGCCTCTTCAGGCTCGTAATTTTTCACGACCCGGGTGATCAAGTTTTCCTTTTCATCATCCAGGAGACAGATAATACCCCGGTCAAATCCGAGCGTATCTATAACCTCATCCAAAATTTTTGTCATTATTTCATCTACATAAGAGAGCTCTGACAAACGTGTATCCCCATAGGGATATTCATTGATTGACAGAGTCCAGGAAATCTCATCGACCGTTGACGGCGCCGTCAGGAACGTGCTGATCCTGTGCATGCTCTGGATCAGTTTATCCTTGTCAATGGAGAAGGTTGTTGCGGTTCTTGGGTGGGGGTTCATACCCTCCTTGCTATTCATCGGAGACATGGATCATCAACCTCTGTCTAATTCTCCCTCAACACCAGGCTTAAGACCGTGGTCAGCTTTATAGCGTCTTCATTGACCTTTCTGAGTCTCGAGCTGACAATCCGGGCAAGATTAAGAAGGATCCGGTATCCAATTTCATAATCACTTTCCGCCAATCTCAAAAAATCATCCTTTCTTATCTCATAAAACACGCAGTCCGTCTCAGCCATGACGGTTGCCGTCCGCTCGGATTCTTCCAGAAGGGCAATTTCACCAAACACGGGATGCTGCTTGGCGTCAAGTCGTGTGAAGACTTTGTTTTTCCCATCGCTATCTTCTTCTACACCTTTCAGGGTCAGCGTTTTGATGACCTGCACCACCCCTTCAATAATGATATACATGGCATCGCCGATCTGACCTTCTTCCATGATGACTTCGTTTTTATTAAAGTTGACCTTCCTGGAAATGGTCAATACCTTCCGGATCTGTTCAACGGTCAGTCCGTTGAACAGATCCGTTTCGCTCAAATGGCCCATCAATTCTTCCATGGTTTTTCTGACCTTAAACGGAATCCCGCAAAATAAAAATCCGCTTTCCACATCCTGTCATGACAGGCCATTGAAGCCTGCGGGGGCAAGAAGAACGGCATAATCCTCTGCTTTGATAATATAGTCACTTTCAGGATTGATTACGACCCTCAGAGTGTCTTCCTTCGTAAAAAGGTCTTTCTTCGACTCCTTCAATTTCTCCCTTATAAATATATCGATGGCGGACGCGTCATCGGACAGGACGTCTTCGACCTTTACACCCTTTGTTTCCTTCAGAAACCCGAGCAGGATGGACCGGTGCCTGCTTTTGCAATAAACCGATAACTCCTCAAAAGTCCGGCCGACAAAATTCTTCGGTATTTCCTCCCTTCTTAAGGCGCCCGAACCCTCCGTGGTGCTGAGAAGTCCTGAAAAGACTTTTGAAAGACCCGGAGATTTAATGGCACTGGCAAGAAGGGAACCCGCGTGCTCACCTCTCACAATGATTTCATCCACATTGGCGCGCCTAAGGTGCGACTTATTTTCACCATCCAGAAGTTCCGCGATGGCTTTGACCTTTGGAGCCAGCGATTTTATGGCCAGTGCGGCAAGGATGGTTCTGTCGTCGGCCCTCTCCCGGGGATGGCTGCCTGTAAAATCCGCCATGATCACCGCAAATCCTGCCTTTCCTATATTGGCCCTCAACAGGACCTCTTCATGAACAAAATCTCCTCTGAGAAATTTCAGATCGTATTTTCCGAATTTTGTTTTTAGAATATCTACTTCATCAATGGCAAGCTCGTTGATGAGAACAATCTGAACATCTTTCTTTTTTTCGGAAAGAAGTCCCTGAATGACCTCCTCGGTATGGTTATTCCAGCCGCAGATAAGGATATGCCCCTTTTCTTTAATGGATTCCAAGCCTCTACCCTCCTTCATCTTCTGCTCGACAAGGACGGAGGCAACCGTCGCCGTCAACATGGACAATAAGCCTATGCCTGAGATCATTAAAAAAATCCCGATGATTTTCCCCCCATCTGACAGGGGAACCTTATCCCCGTATCCGACTGTGCAAATGGTTACAAAGGCCCACCAGACACCGTCCCACAGGGATCGGATGGTTGACGTATCTTTTCCATTCTCAAAATAAAAGGCCCCAAAAGAAGCAATGAAGATGACACCCAGCGTCAGGGGCGCAATGAAGAAAAAACGCTCCCGGCGCAGAGCCCTTGTAATGCCCCTTATTTTTAAAAGAAGGTTCATTTTTAATCCTTAAGACTCCAGCAGCCTTTTTTGAGCACACTTTTGTTAATATATCAAAGATTCTTTTATTTTTCAAAGGCTTAAGGATTTGCGCAATTATTGGAGGAACATCTATCATCGCGGGTCTGCAGACCGTACACTCAGATCCTGTCGTACTTGGTAAAATGCATGGAAAAGGTCGCCCTTCCCTGGGAAGCCGATCTCAAATCCGTGGAATACCCGAACATCGCTTTCAGGGGAACCGCGGCATTTATTTCGCAGGTCGGTCCTTTATGGCTTATCGCTTTGACCTCGCCCCTCCTTGCGTGTACGTCGCCTATAATCTCACCCATGTACTCGCTTGGCGTAATAATGTTCAGTTTCATGATGGGCTCGAGCAGGACAGGCCCGGCTTTCCGGCTTCCCTCTTTGAAGGCCGTAGATGCCGCTATCTTGTAAGCAATGTTTGATGATTCTCCTTCCCTGTATGTTCCCCTCAAAACATGCACTCGCACATCCACAACGGGATATCCCGCCAGGACACCACTCAGCGCCGCCTCGCGGATACCTTCTTCTATGGCCGCGTAAAAAAAATCCGGAACATCGCCTGGCGGCATTTCATTGACAACCTCTATCCCCTTTCCTCTCTCCGCGGGTTCCAGCCTCAGCTTCACCTGCCCATAATGCTTCTTCTCGCCTAGTTCCTTCTCGAACCGTCCTTCGACATCCACTTTTTTCTCAATGGTTTCTCTGTAGACCACCTTCGGTTTTCCCACATTCACCCGCACATTGAATTCCCTGACGAGCCTGTCAATGAGAATCTCCAAATGAAGTTCACCCATGCCGGACATGACCGTCTGCGCGGTCTCATCATCATACTTCACCTTTAGAGTCGGATCTTCTTCCATCAGCTTGAAGAGTGCTTCCGCAAGTTTCTCCTGATCTCCCGGTGTTTTGGCCTCGATGGCCTGACTGATCACCGGTTCATAAAATTCAATCGATTCAAGCAGGACAGGGTGATCCTCAACGCACAGGGTATCTCCCGTTGCGGCGTCCTTCAGACCCATGACCGCGATAATATTCCCGGCCGTCGCTTCCTGCATCCTTTCACGCTTGTTCGCATGCATTTTCAGAAGCCGGGCGATTTTTTCTCTTTTGCCCTTGCTCGCGTTGTAGACTTCACTCCCCACCCCGATCTTCCCGGAGTATATTCTCAGATACGTCATCTTCCGGCCCTCATCCATCATGACCTTAAACGCGAGGGCTGCCATGGGGTCCTTATCGCTGGACCGCCTCTTCTCCGCTTCTCTGGAAACGGGGTTTATTCCCTCGATGGGAGGCAGGTCTTCCGGCGATGGTAAAAAATCAACCACGGCATCCAGAACCGGCTGGACGCCCTTATTGCGGAGGGCTGAACCGCACAGAACGGGCACGATTTTCAGAGCAATGGTGGCTCTCCGGATGGCTTCCCTGATCTCAGCCTCGGAAAGGTCGGAGCCTTCGAGATACTTTTCCGCTATGGCATCATCGAACTCCCCGAGGTTTTCAATCATTCTTTCCCTCCAGGTTTCCATGTCTGCCAGGAAATCAGGTGGAACATCAACATAGGCATACGTCAGGCCAAGAGACTGTTCATCCCAGATTACGAGTTTTTTCTTTATGAGATCCACGACTCCCCTGAAGCTCTCCTCCCGCCCACAGGGAATCTGAATGATAAGCGGAAAAGACTGAAAGCGTTCTTTCATCATCTCCACCGTGGCAAAATAATCGGCACCGATTCTGTCCATCTTATTGATGAAAGCCTCTTTTGGAACACCATATTTATCCGCCTGGAGCCATACGGTTTCCGATTGAGGTTCCACTCCTTCGACGGCGCTGAAAACAACGACGGCCCCATCGAGAACTCTGAGGCTCCTCTCCACTTCTATGGTAAAGTCCACATGGCCTGGCGTATCAATGATATTGATTTCATGATTTCTCCAGTTGCAGGTCGTGACCGCGGACGTGATGGTAATTCCCCGCTCCTGTTCCTGGGGCATCCAGTCCATGACCGCTTCCCCGTTATGCACTTCCCCCATCTTATGGGTTTTGCCGGTATAGAAGAGAATTCGCTCCGTGACCGTCGTCTTACCGGCATCAATATGAGCCACGATTCCTATATTCCTGATTCTCGAGATCTTCGTCCTTGAGGCCATGATCGCGGTCGCCTTCTAAAATCTCATTCAACCATTGAGCGTTCTTTGATCAGTTCTTTATTGAAGGTAAAAGGAAATCGCGTGTCCATATGCCCCTTCAGCGTCTCGGGCACTTTTCCATCAATCTCCAGCTTTACTCTTTTGATCAGGGGCAGGTTCTGTAGGAGGGTGTTGGTCAAGGCATACACCGTCGCCACTTCACTGGAGCTGCCTCCGGGATGCCGCTCGACCAGGTTTCTGTTGAAATTAATAATGGCTGTTCCATCCTTCTCAACCTTCACGCTCTTGAGCTCCGTTCCATCCGGGAAGACACCCACCAGTCCCTTGTTCAGGCCCTCTCCGGGTCCGTCGATCAAAGCCTTCACCAGTTCCTCAACCTGACCGTTGACCGTCTTCTCTCTGGGGATAAATCTCTTTTCAGGAACGAGAAACCTTTCATTGGAATCGGAAAAAAAGAGGATCACCTGATACTTTTCCTTCTTGACTGCCGTTGAGCCCTTTTCAAAGGATGGATAGATGATATCGTAAAGGGTGATGCCAAGGAACGCGAGAAAGCCAAGACCCACCGCAGCGATCAAGGCCAGCAGAAAATACCTGACGCCTTTTTTCTTTTTTCTGGTTTTCAGTTCTTCAGATTTTCTTTTTTTCTTGGTCGCCATGACATACCCTTCAAATCGTTAGTCATCGGAAAAAGATGCGACAATTTAGGGTATTTTTAAAATGCTGTCAAGATAAACAGTTCAGCGCGAGCACGTCGCGTCACGTGGACCGGGGAAGAATCTGCTGTGGCAGGAATACTAACGGGAACCGGCTGCGATGGCCTCGAGACCCGCTCTGGCCTTGACGCCAAATTCAGAATCCGGCGCGACATTTATAATGGCACGAAATTCTTCTTTCGCTGCATTCGTGTTCTTCAACTCAAGATAACACCTGGCCAGCCAATAATGAGTCTCGGGAAAGTCGGGGGCTTCCGCCAGGGACTTTTTCAGGTTGCGGATGGCTTCGTTGATCTGCCCCCGGGCAAAGCAGGTCATTCCGCGATTTTTCTCAATCAAAGGGAGAAGAAGCGTGTTCGGTTCTTTCCTGACCGCCTCGTCAAACTTGGAAAGAGCCGTCTGATAATCGCCTTTCTTGTAATAGGCATACCCCATGTTGTTCAACGCCCCCGAAGGCGTCTCGTAGAGAATATTGGAAACGGCTTTATTGAATTCCTCGATGGCCTCATCCCACTTGCCCATTTCCGAATAAACGGTGCCGAGGTAATTGTGGGCATCTGAATAATCCGGCTTGATATCGATGGCTTCCTTTAATTCCGCAATCGCCTCCGGCATCAGTCTTTTCCCATGATAGGCTATTCCCAGATAATAACGGATCACCTGGTCGTCCGGATTGAGCTTTTTCGCTTCGAGCAGTTCCCTGAGCGCGGATGTATATTGTCCCTGCTGGATATAGGTCACTCCCTTGTCCAGATACAATCCGGCGAGTTTCGCGTTTTTTACCGCGCATGATGCTATTCCGGCGGCCAGAGAAATAATCATGCAAAGACACAACGCCATTTTGACGCTCTTCGGACAACGGATGCATGCTCTCTTGAATGGGATTGATGTTTTATTCATTTCTTTCCTTTCCGTTGATCCACCAGTCGCTCTTATCCTTGAACCACCACTGCGATGAATCCGTTTCGATAATCGTATCGGCCATTCGACGTGCCGTCTCCGTGGAGAGTCTTTTGACCGCGAAATGGATCCATTCCTTGCTGTATTTATTTCCAAGATCACCGTATTCCTTCAATTGATAAATCAGGGCCAGCTGATCCGCGTCGTGGGCGAGTCTGGATTCCAGTGTCTTCTTGCCGTTGAATTCGTCAAGGGCTGCTTTAACGTCATTTCCAAAAAAAAGGGGCTCCGTCAATTCCCGGATAGCCTTCGCTTCATCCACGGTTACATATTTCTTGTTCATGTAGTTCATGTCTCCTGTGCGTGCTTCAGGAAGATCATGGAACAGGCACATCTTGATGACTCTGGATTCATCCGCTTCCGGAACAAGCCTGCACAGGGCGTATCCGATGAAAATGGTTCTCAGCACGTGTTCGGCGACGGATTCGCAACCCGATCCGAGAAATTGAAATCCCGTCCTCGGCGTTTTTTTCAACATTCCCACTTCAAATATGAAGTTTACAATATTCTCCATCTTACTCTTTCTGCCTTTTCAATGTCTTGATCCTGTTCTCCATCATCCCGGAAAGCTTTCTCATTTCGGTTTGAAGAGAGGCGATTCCATCCGGTTTCATGACGATCAGTTTATCGAGACGCTCCCGCCAGTATTCCAGGACGGAGATCTCGTTTTCGCGGACTTTCTCGTCAAATTTCCTCTGAACCTCTTTCAAAAAGGCGGCGTCTTTGATGTTCATCACACTCCCTTATAGATCTTGATCTTTCCAAGAGCTGTGTTCAGCAGGGTATATCATACTCATGGATAATGCAAGAAGCTAAAACCCCGTATCAACCTTTGCCTGTGATGGACAGGTGGAAAATCATCTTTGAACCGTCGGTCATCAAGCCAATGAATACCGGCTTCCCTCTTTCTTCACCGTCTTTTTCTTTTCCAGGCGCTCCAGGTGCTTTTTGACCATGGCCTGTTCCGCAAACTCAAACAAATATTTCGGTTCTCTCGGTCTTTTGTAGATCATCCATTGACTGACGATTTCTTCAAGGGTCCTCGGTTTTTCCAGATAGGCAAGCAGTTTTTTCTCTCTCTCATCGATAACGGCCAGATAAGCCTCCGCCAACTCGGATAGATTCCCGTCAATAATGCCGGTTTCGTGGGCGGATATGAATGTTCGTGCCGGAATCTTCATCAAACGACGAACGGATTCTTTTGTGTCATCGATATCGGAGACTCGGTCTCCATACCAGGGTCCAAAACCCGTCATATCCAGGTCTCCAAGGAAAAGGGCGCTTTCTTCAGGAAAATAAAAGCTGCAGTGGCCGATACTGTGCCCGGGTGTGTGTATGACCACCATGCTGGTCCTGCCGAAGCTGAGCACGTCACCATCCTGAAACGCCATGGAAGGTGTTCGTTCCCGGTAATGAAAGGTGTTGATTATGATATCGTGCCAGGCCTTTTCATGCTCCGTTCCAATCAGGCCATAATAATCCAGCAGATTCCGGATGGACTGATAGCAGGGCACTTCATCTTTGTGCACACATAACTCCGCATGAGGAAAAAGGAAGTTGAACATGATATGATCCTCATGATAGTGAGAATTGATAAGCATATCCACTTGTTGAGCCCCAACCAAGCCTCTAAGAAAACGTTCGTCGGACCCCGCGTCGATAAGGGCCTTTTTTGAATCGTCTATGTACAGGGAGTTGCAATACGGATATCGGCCATTTGCCGGCCCCGGAACGAAAATAATGTTTCCAAACCTCTTTTTCCCCATCATCAGCAGCTTTTTCCTTTCCGGATCAGGGGTGCCTGAAAATCACATGATCGAAAAACCGAGGTAATTTACCAAAATCTGTACGCATCAGCAACAGGGCTCTTAAATGTCGTTGCAAAACCTTATTTTTTGACCTTTTTCGCCTTGACAGATGAAATCCGTTGCTGTATGAGCTATTCAATTAAATATCTTTTTCCTCATCAAATCCGAACCAAATGCGGTTGCATCAATACAATTAAACGAGTCGCTCCATGTAACTCATTCAATTTTTCTTGATGGCATTCGCTGCTGGAATATTAACACTAAGAAAGGGAGGTATCGATTATGGCGTTAGACTTTAATTTAACAGAAGAACAAAAGATGCTTGAGGATAGCGTGTACAAATGGGCAATGGCTTGGTTGGAACCCCAGATGGAACATGCTTATGAAGTGGACGAGATGCCTAAAGACATTTTCAAGGAGCTCGCCAACCTCGGCGTGAACGGCATCGTATTTGAGGAAAAGTATGGCGGCGCTGCCCTCGGTTACATTGAGACCCTGCTGGCTTATGAAACGATAGCGAGAGTAAGCAACGCCCTTTCCATGACCGTCGGCGCAAGCCAGACCCTCTGCTTCGACAACTTCCGGCGAAATGCCTCTGAAAAACAGAGACTGGAAGTTCTTCCCAAGTCCTGCACCGGCGAGTACATCGGCTGTCTCGGGATCACCGAGCCCAATGCCGGTTCGGACGCCATGAGCATGGCCACGAAAGCCGTGAAAAAAGGTGATAAATATATCATCAACGGCAGCAAGATCTTTATCACCAACGGTCCCGTGGCAGACGTCATGCTCTTCTACGCGAAAACCGATCCGGAAAAGGGACCCCACGGCATTTCGACTTTTTTCTTCTATCCCAAGAAGCAGAAAGGGTTCTCATGCGAGAAGATCAAGAAATGGGGAATGAGAACCTCCCCCACCGGATTGATCACCTTTGACGATATGGAGCTTCCGGCAGAAAATCTGGTCGGCGGGCTGAACAAGGGTGTCGCTGTTCTGACCAGCGGTCTGTGCACAGAGAGAATTACCCTATGCGGATGCACCCTCGGCGGACAGAGAGTCTGCCTCGAGCTGTGCCTCAAATATGCCAAGGAAAGAGTCCAGTTCGGCAAACCCATCGCCGCCTTCCAGTCCATACAGGAAAAGATTGCGAATATGTACACAGGATACCTTGCATCCAAATGGATGGCATACAGCGCGGCTGCTTACTGCGACAGCCTGGAAAACAAAGTCGGAGGAAAGGGAACAGACCTTGACCGCATGGCAGCGGCCGCACTTCTATACTGCGGTGAGATGGGAACCAAGATCGGTCTGGATGCCATTCAGATCCACGGCGGTTACGGCTACTGCACCGAGTATGCCGTCTCCAGACATTTCCTGGATCAGAAACTGTGGGAAATCGGCGCCGGCACCTCCGAAATCAGACGAATGATCATCGCCAGAGAGCTCATGAGAGACGATTTCAAGAGCGGTCGCTAAGAGCTGAGCTTAACCCTTTAAACAGGATTGAATCCAAGAGCCATGGTCTCCGTGACCATGGCTCTTTTTCTGTCAGAAAATTGGAGCCCCTTGAAAGTAAACGGAATCGCGCTCTTTTCGGGCGGCCTGGACAGTATCATTGCTGTCAAATTGATTCAGGAACAGGGGATCGAGGTCACGGGACTGACATTTTCAACCCCTTTTTTTGGAGGCCGGAACGCCCGCGCAGCGGCAGAAAAAATAAACCTTCCCCTTGATGTACTCGACATCACAGGGGAGCATCTCTCCATGCTCAAGGCGCCGAGATACGGCTACGGCAGGAACATGAATCCCTGCATTGACTGCCACACTCTCATGCTTAAAAAAGCGGGTGAAAGGATGCAGGAGTTCCAGGCTGATTTTATCTTCACGGGAGAAGTTCTTGGACAGCGGCCCATGTCCCAGACCAGGCAGTCCCTGCATTTGGCTTCGAAGAATTCGGGCTTTGAGCCTTTTATTTTACGGCCGTTGAGCGCAAAGCTCCTCCCCGTCACCCGTCCGGAAGATGAAGGAAAGGTCGATCGAACGAAACTCCTCGATATCCAGGGAAGGGGCCGGAAAAAGCAGATGGAACTGGCGAAGCATTACGGAATAAAAGAATACAGCAACCCGGCCGGCGGCTGCCTTTTGACGGACCCCATGTTTTCCAGGAGACTCCAGGACCTATTTCAGCGGTCTCCGGATGCCCGAATCCGGGACATCGAACTCCTCAAATACGGACGGCACTTTCGAATCGGCGAAGGTATAAAGGTGATCGTCGGCAGAAACCAGAAAGACAATGAAATGCTGTTGAAGCTTTCCGATGATTCGGATACGGTCATCACCGTCATAGACTACCCCGGTCCCTTGACTCTCGTGCCTTCTGGCTGCGACCGTAAAGCACTCGGCGACGCGGCCTCTTTATGCGTCTTTTACAGCGACGCGCCAAAAGACAGTCGGGTCGAAACCATCTGCAGAACCGGAACTATTCAAACTTTTTTAACTGCAAAAGCCTCCAGTCGTGAAGACACGGAGCACTGGAGAATCTGATTTTGCCCTTCGCCCTTCGCCTTTAGCATTTCGCCTCTAATTCGGCAAATGCTGCGGTCTGAGCAAATCATACACTGTCTTCACCGGATTAAAGGTCTCTATGGGCACTTCGACAAATACGGTATTCCAATGAGCCATTGAACCGTTCCACAGACCGGGAAGCTCCAGGGCTCTCATTTCCAACTCGTCCTGAAATTTTTTTGAGATAATATAAGATTTATCATCCACAAAGGTCTTCAGGTCAAACTTTTGTGATTGGAAATCACGGATGCCGCACGCGATATCCACGGGGTTGAAGTGAGTGGAAGCCCCCCACGTTTTCCTCTGATCCTCCGAACTCCAATCGATCTGCGCCGCCTCTATGATCTGGAGTGTCTGGATTCCGTTTCCCTCTACCCAGAAAGGCCCACCTCCCGGCTCTCCTTCATTTTTCACCATGCCGCAAACGCGGATCGGGCGATTCAACTTTTTGAATATGAATTTCCTCTTCTTTTCATTGGACATTCCGTCAAAATCCTTTGGGAAGCCGACGCAGAATTTATCCCGGCAGAAGGAACCCGCACGCGACAGAGTATCCGCACTTTGGACGCCCGTGGAGAGCTTTTCGAGATAGATGAAGCTTTCCCTCTGCAGCTTCAGCAAATACCCTCCCAGAACTTTCTCGTAAAAGAC
>Ga0268280_1001146_pt1 | contig 18679 bp, 22 predicted proteins | sample saktaG_9_FD_190139 | JGI IMG/M metagenome (GOLD analysis project Ga0268280, IMG submission 190139) | Saline water microbial communities from Sakinaw Lake, British Columbia, Canada - sak_2011_5_24_40m | ecosystem: Environmental > Aquatic > Non-marine Saline and Alkaline > Saline ... | reverse complement strand
GGAAGAGAAATTCGAGAAGCGAACGCTCACCAACGGCCTGATATTGCTCACGAGAGTAAATGCCAAGATCCCTGCCGTATCGATCACTGTCGTTTTTTCCGGAGGCCTCATCGCTGAAAATAAGAGTAATAACGGAATATCCGGCCTTACGGCAAAGATGCTGTTGGATGGTACTAAGGAGAGAAGAGAATCCGAGATCATAAGCGCAATAGAAAGCCGTGGCGGGCGAATAAGCTCTTTCTCGGGCTTTAACAGCTTTGGACTGGATCTGACCGCGCTGAAAGACGATACCGATCTGGCGCTAGAATTAATAAAGGACATTACGACAAATTCGGTATTCGCTCAGAATGAGCTGGCTAAAGAGAAGCTCCTGACCGCGGCGGCGATAAAAGATGAGGGCGATGATATCTTCGAAATAGGCGCACTCTCCTTAAGAAGAATGCTATTCAAGGACCATCCCTACGGCATGCGCGATATCGGAGAGGAAGAGTCTGTGATGGCTATAAACAGGGACGATCTGATAAGATTCTACCAGTCCCGTTGTATACCAAACAATACAGTCATAGCGGTCTCCGGAGACATCGATCCGAAAAAAATATTTACTAAAGTGGAGGCGCTATTCAATGACGTCGAGAGAAGGGATCTGGTCAAACCCTTAAAGAATCTGCCTCTCCCGGTCTCGAGCGGCAGTCAAACCATAAAGATGGATAAAGAGCAATCTCTGCTTATGTTAGGGTTCAAGACTGTTGCTATGAATAGCCCGGACAGATACTCTCTAAATGTATTGAGCGGTCTATTATCCGGAAGATCCGGCAGGCTATTCGTCGCATTGCGGGAAAGATCCGGACTTGCATACACTATGGGCTCTTTGCAAAAGATGGGCCTCGATACGGGTTTCATAATGTTTTACGCGGCTACGACCATGGACAAGGTCGGCGAAGCCAAGAGACTACTGCTCAATGAGATATCGGCAATAAAACAAGGCCTTATTACGGATGGTGAGTTGGATGCGGCAAAGAAAGAGATGGTCTCTTCTCAAAATCTTCTCATGGAGACCAACGCCGCCAACTCTTTTCAGGCGGCACTCGACGAACTTTATGGCTTGGGATATGATAATCTCTATAAATTTGAAAACGAAACCAATAAAATTACAAAATATGATATAATCAGGGTTGCCAATAAGTATCTCGACATGAGTTCATGCGCGGAAGTCGTTATTCAACCGGAGTAATGCTTGTGATACGTAATCCTGCGGTAGCCGGTCAATTCTATTCGGGATCAAAAGAATCTCTCATTAAAGAAGTGGAAAAGCTTCTCCCGGCATCTGCAGAAAAAAAATATGATGCCATAGGCGTAATTTCACCGCACGCCGGATACGCCTATTCGGGCTCCGTAGCGGGCTCGACTCTATCATCTATAAAATCTAAGCCCATATATATCATAATGGGCCCCAACCACACCGGCCTTGGCTCGCCTTTCAGTCTATCTACGAGCGATTCCTGGGCTACGCCGCTGGGCAACGTGACCATCAATAAGACCCTGGCTGAAAAGATATTAAAAAATTGTCCGGAAATTTCAAAGGACGAGTTCGCGCATATACAGGAACATTCCATAGAGGTCCAGCTGCCTATATTGCAGACATTACAGGAAAGCTTTACGATAGTTCCGATAGTAATATCGCAGAGCCGGATCGAACAATACCGAAGCATAGGACAAGGCATCGCTAAATCTATTAAAGAATTGAGACTTGAGAAGGATGTTACAATAATCGCTTCAAGCGATATGACCCATTATGAGTCTCAAGACTCGGCCGAAGTGAAAGATTCCATGGCGATCGAAGCTATTTTGAAGCTGGACGAAGAGGCTCTCTTGAAGTGCATTGAGAAGCTCGATATCTCGATGTGCGGCTGCGCGCCTGCCGCGATAATGATTGTTGCGGCAAAATCGCTCGGCGCCAAAAAAACAAAACTGATAAAATACCAGACGAGCGGTGATACGTCGGGGGATTATTCGTCTGTTGTAGGTTACGCGGGAATAGTGATAGAATAATAGAAGGAGATCATATACTATGATGGGGTTCCTGAAAAAGGGAAGAAGCATTATGCTTGTTCTGGGCGGAGGTTCGGCGCGCGGGCTTGCACATATAGGAGTATTAAAGGTACTGGAGAAAGAGAAGATACCTATCCGTAGGATCGTGGGAACCTCTATGGGCGCTTTAATAGGCGCGGCCTACTCTGCTGGCATGCCTTTAAATAGGATGGAAGATATGGCGCACAAATTTAGCTGGAAGACCATATTTGACCCGACAATGCCAAAGATGGGACTATTGGCCGGTAAAAAACTGGCTCTGGTGGTAGCGGAGTTGATCGATAACAAGGGCTTTGAACAATGCAAAATACCTCTGACAGTGGTCACTACCGACATAGAGAAGAACGAAAGGGTGGTATTTCAAAAGGGCGATCTGCAAAATATCTTATGCGCCAGCTGCTCATGGCCGGGCATATTTAACCCCATAAGGATAGACGGAAGGCTTCTTGTAGACGGCGGAATAAAGAATAGCGTTCCCACGAGAATAGCCAGATCCATAGATCCCGGCTATATGGTGGCGGTGGATGTCGGTTTTTGCGTAAAAGAAGGCAAGATAGGGAATATATTCGAGATGCTGATGCAATCATTCCAGATAATGGGTGAAGAGCTGAACCATTATCAGGCCCGCATTTCGGACGTTATGATAAAGGTGGATCTCGATCACAGCATTGATCAGGTGGCATTCGACAAGTCGAGGGAGGCGATAGCCGAGGGAGAAAAAGCTACGGCAGAGAAGGTAGGGCAGATAAAGAGAATGTTAAGTGTATATAGTTTCCCATCGCTTAAGATCGGCGCGAAACCAGAAAAATGGCGGGACTAAAAAATGGCAGAAGAAATAAAAAAACATGTTGATGAATCATGGAAGGAATCGATTAAGAAAGAGGGCGGAGCTGATAAGGTAAAGAATAACGAGCATGTCGTCGAAGTAAGCTTTGGGCTCTTCATAACAGGCCTCATGATGGAGGCCGTGATGGCGCTCGGCGATATGGAGAACCCGGTTACTCATAAGAAGGAGCCGAATCTGGAGCATGCTAAGATATTGATAGATACGCTCGAGATGTTGAGCGAGAAGACGAAGAATAATCTGTCAAAAGACGAGGATGAAGCGATGAGCTCCATTCTTTATGATCTCAGGATGAGGTTTGTGACAAAGGCAAACAAGAAGGAATAAGAGGGTCTTATGGTCTTATCAGTAGTAGTCTTAACAGCGATAGCCGCGATATTGATCTTCGGTGGATTTATCTGGCTGAGCCGTCAATCTAAGTTAAATCATGCTCAACTGAAAGAATCCTTTAGCGCGCTCTCTTTCGAGGCCCTCTCTAAGAGCATGGATCAGTTTTTTAAGATAGCGAATGAGACTCTTTCGAAGCAGACCGAGGGCGGCGAAAGAGAGCTTGAAGCCAAAAAGAAATTAATAGATCAGACCCTTGGCTCGATGAAGGAAGAGTTACAGAAAGTTCATAGCCTGGTAACGAATTTTGAAAAAGACCGTGAACTAAAGTTTGGAGAACTTTCCGGTCAATTAAAAACGAGTGCCGAGCAATTGAACAGGCTGCACGATACAACCAACCAACTCAAAGCAGCTCTTGTCAGCACAAAGGCCCGCGGTCAGTGGGGTCAGAGGATCGCGGATGATATACTGAGGCTTGCCGGATTCGCAGAAGGCGTAAATTATCAAAAGGACAAGAGCCAGGATACCGTAAGCACGAGGCCTGACTACACGTTTTTTCTGCCACAAGGGCTAAGGGTAAATATGGATGTCAAATTCCCGATGAATAGTTACCTGCGGTATCTTGAGACTGAATCAGAGACCGACAAGCAGACATATAAGGACCAGTTCTTACGGGATGTCAGATCCAGAATGAAAGAGATAACAAACAGGGATTATATAAACCCCGAAGAGAAGACCGTAGACTATGTTATTTTATTTATCCCCAACGAACAATTGTATTCATTTATAAACGAGAATGACCGGTCGCTGATAGACGATGCGCTGAAGAGTAAGGTTATATTTTGTTCCCCGCTTACTCTCTATGCGATACTGGCTATCATCCATCACGCTATTGATAATTTCAAGCTTGAAAAGACGGCCGCTCATATGCTCTCAATTTTGGGGGCATTTAATAAGCAATGGCTCCTCTTTACGAGATCGTTCGACGATTTAGGAGAAAAGATAGAAGCTGTACAGAAAGAATTCAATAATCTAACTACTACTAGACGCAAACAGCTCGACCGCCAGGTTAACAAGATAGAAGACCTGAGAAAGCAGGAAGGCATAGCCGACCCAGACGCTCTCGCCGAAGATCAAGATTCCAGCCTGCCTACCGTTAAGGATAGCTGACATGCGGCAGGCAGGCCTGCCCAGGGTACTATAATGCCAAGATTTATATAGCTATATTCCAAAAACATCCCTATTTTTCCTTTACATGCTGCCAGCTTTATGTTAAATTATTATGCCCATGACTAAGAGACTATCTCAAACGCTAAGAGCTTTCATAAGTGTCTCCTTTATAATATTATTACTATATATTATGAGGGATAAGTATCCCCAGATACTCAAGGCATTCGCGTCCACAAAGGTGCCGATATTTTTGCTGGGATTGCTCATGTTCGCGGCCGCGGCATTCGTAGGTTCGATCAGGCTGAAGCTCCTTATAGATGCCCAGCATATCGCGGTAACGCTCAAAGAGGTCCTGAGTCTGACCTTAATAGGCTACTTCTTTAATAACTTTCTCCCGACATCTATAGGCGGAGACGTAGCGAAAGCTTACTACCTCTCAAAGAAGACCCAGATGAAGGCGGGGGCCTATGCTTCCGTCTTTGTCGACCGCGTAATAGGGCTATTCACAATGATATTTATGGCGTTTTTGGCGCTCTTCTTCGTTGAAGAGGGTGTAGTGGACTCGACATTGAGATATATAATATATGGCATAACGCTCGGCTCAATAGTATTCATCGTGCTCATGACGAACAAGAGACTTGTTCAGAGGTTCTCGTTCCTTTTCTTCATAATCAATCCGATAAAGGAGAAGCTTAGAAAGGTATACGAAGTGATACATCAGTACCAATACCAGAAGATTCTCATACTGAAGTCTTTTCTTATCTCATTTATTTCACAAATGTTATTTTTTACAAGTCTGGGAGTGGTGGCCATGAGCATCGGAAGCAGGATACATGTTAAGGACCTTTTGATAAAGATGCCCATAGTGAGCATGATGAGCCTCTTGCCCTCGATAAACGGCCTGGGCTTAAGGGAGGGCTCCACCGTGGTGCTCTTCGGGCCTCTGATAGGGACCGACAAAGCTTTTGCCATGAGCATCCTGTGGCTGCTCATATTATTATGTATAAGCGTCGTGGGCGGATTGATATATGCATTCAGCCCGCAGTTCAAGATAAAGATGAACCCCGCCCATTCTTATAATGATTTATGAATTAATGGTGCGGGATTAATAAGTATAGGGGGTGCTAATAATGATAACCAAGAAAATCAAGATAACAGAAAGAATGGGCGGGGTGAAGAAGATACTTGTAATACACGGGCCGAACCTCAATCTGCTTGGCCAGAGGGAGCCTGATATTTACGGCAAGGTCACCATAGGCGGCATAAACAGCGATCTTAAAAAGATGGCTAAAGCAAAGAAGGTGGCGCTTGAGATAGTACAGTCGAACCACGAAGGTGAGATAGTAGAGCTGATCGGTAGATCCGCCGGCAAGTTCGGAGCCATACTGATAAATCCCGCGGCTTACACGCACACCAGCGTGGCCATACGGGATGCTATAAGCTCTGTGAAGGTTCCGACAGTTGAGGTGCATCTGTCGAATATATACGCCCGCGAGGAGTTCCGGCACACATCCCTGATATCGCCGGTAGCCAAGGGACAGATTTGCGGATTTGGAAAGATGAGCTATCTCCTCGGATTGGAAGCAGCGATAGGCTTGATCGGTAAGAGATGATATTTGATCATAAGTTGAGGCTAAAAAAATTAAGAGTTGAATTAAAAAAAATCGGGCTAGGCGCTCTCATTGTAACGAATGAGACCAACGTACGATATTTGAGCGGTTTTATGGGCGGAGACTCCATAATAATCGTGACGCCTGATTCGCAGTTCTTTCTCACAGACTCCCGCTATACAGAAGAGGCGGGGGATTCGGTCGGCGGTTTTACTATAGTGGAAGTAGAGACGTCTACTTACGATTGCTTGAGCAATATCATAAAAAAGAATCGTATAAAAAAGGTAGGCTTCGATTCCATGAACCTCCCGTATGAGGTCGCCAGGAGACTTGCGGGATGTATCCGTCCGGCAAAGCTCGTGCCGACAAAGAGCATTATTGAGAACTTAAGAGCCGTCAAAGATAGCATGGAGATAGCGGCCATTAAAAGATCAATAGGCGTCACTAAAGACGTTCTTAAGAAGGTCGTGGGTAAGATCCGTCCCGGAATATCGGAGCTAGCTATAAGCGATGCAATAGAATGTGAATTTATAGTGCGGGGCGCCAGGATAGCGTTTGAAACTATAACTGCCTGCGGTAGAAATTGCTCGAAGCCGCACGCCCACGCTACAAAAGATAAGATCGCGAGTAATGATGTCGTGATGCTCGATATGGGATGCAGGCTGGGCCTATATAATTCCGATATAACGCGTATGATATTTGTAGGCAGGGTCATGGATAAGATAAAAGAGATATATGGTATAGTCAGAGCGGCCCAAAGCACCGCGATCGAAAGGATAAGGCCCGGAGTAAAGATCTCCGAGATCGATCTGGCGGGCAGAGGCTACATAACTCGAAAGGGTTATGGTAAATTCTTCGGCCATTCGCTCGGGCATGGCATAGGAATGGATGTTCATGAAGAGCCGAGTATATCGAAAAGAAATGATAATATACTGAAGAGCGGTATGGTATTTACCGTAGAGCCGGCAATATATCTGCCGAAGCTCGGAGGCGTAAGGATAGAGGATATGGTACTGGTTACGGATAAAGGCTGTGAAATCTTAACACGTTAGGATACCACCTCCGCGGTGTTGACACGGCGGAGGTGTAAAAAGTGGGGGAAATAATGTATATAAAAGAGATAAAAGACATGATAACGCTGATGAATGACAACGGCCTTACGGAACTCGAAGTGGAAAAGGACGGCATGCGGATAAAGCTTAAAAAATCTTCCGGCGGTTCCTTCGAGAAGGCGATCGAATTTGTTCCTCAAGCCTCAGCGCCGCATTCACCGCAGGAAGTTAAGAGCGCCAAAGAGGTTGAGAAGGTAAAGAATACAGTAGATATTAAATCACCCATGGTCGGAACATACTACCGCTCTCCTTCGCCTGAAGCCGCGGCGTATGTTAACGTAGGGGACACTATAGGCATCGGCCAGGTATTATGCATAATAGAAGCCATGAAACTGATGAATGAAATAAAGTCCGAAGTCAGAGGCAAGGTGTTGGAGATGCTTGTCGATAATGCTGAGCCGGTGGAGTACGGCCAGGTGATATTCGTCATAGAACCGATAGAATAGAGAGAAGACTGATATATGTTCTCAAAAATTTTAATAGCCAATAGGGGCGAGGTTGCTTTAAGAATAATCAGAGCGTGCAAAGAGCTCGGTATACGCACGGTGGCTGTCTACTCGGAGGCCGATATAAACTCTCTGCATGTGAGGTTCGCCGACGAAGCCATATGTATCGGAGGCGCCTCAAGCTCTTCCAGCTATCTTAATATCCCCAGCATCATAAGCGCCGCGGAGATAACCGATGTAGAAGCGATACATCCCGGATACGGATTTCTGGCGGAGGACGCGCATTTCGCTGAGATATGCGAATCGTGCAAAATAAAGTTTATCGGACCCACTCCTGAAAACATGCGGCTCATGGGTGACAAGATGGCCGCCAAAGATACTGCCAGAAAAGCGGGAGTGCCGGTCGTCCCGGGAAGCAAGAATGTGGTAAAGACTAAAGAAGACGCTCTCAGGATCGCCAAAGAGACGAAGTATCCCATCATCATAAAGCCCGCGGCCGGAGGCGGCGGAAAAGGCATGAGGGTCTGCCATAACGATGTACGCCTTATCAGCGCCATGCTTACAGCCCAGCGTGAAGCCGAGGCGGCATTCGGTAATCCCGATGTCTATATAGAGAGATATGTGGAAAAACCGCGGCACGTGGAGATCCAGATCCTCGGAGACAGTCACGGCCATATTATACATCTGGGTGAAAGAGACTGTACGATACAGAGGCGGCATCAGAAGCTGATCGAAGAGAGTCCCTCTCCCATGCTTGACTCAAAACTGAGGAAGAAGATCATCGAGGCCGCCATAAAATGCGCTAAGGCCATCGACTACGTAAATGCCGGTACGATCGAATTTTTGGTAGACTGTAACGGGAACTTCTATTTCATGGAGATGAATACCAGGATCCAGGTAGAGCATCCTGTAACAGAGGCCGTAACCGGAATAGACCTCGTGAAAGAGCAGATACGGATCGCATACGGCGAAAAGCTGCATCATAAACAGGAAGATATTAAATTTAACGGCTGCGCTATAGAATGCAGAATAAATGCCGAAGATCCGGATAAAGACTTTATGCCGTCTCCGGGGAAGATAGCGATGCTAGATCTGCCCGGCGGGCGGGGGGTCAGGATAGATACGCACGTATATCAGGGTTATTCCATACCGCCTTATTATGACTCGATGATAGCTAAGCTGATAGTCCACGGCAAGGATAGATCCGAAGCCATTACCATATGCAGGCGGGCTCTCGACGAGTTCATAGTGGATCCCATCAAGACCACGATACCATTCCATAAGAAGGTAATGAGCAATCCGCTATTTATAAAAGGTAAGTATTCCACCGATTTCATAGACAGGCTTTTCGAAAAATCGGAGTAAAGGATAGGAGGGCGGGTACAAAATGAGACAGGATATGACCGACAGATACAGGACCACCGAGCTCGGCGCGGTAAAGATCAATAACAATGCTATAACGACTATAGCTTCGATAGCGGCAATGGAGATCAAGGGCGTCAGCAAGGTCGGCGGAGGCATCGGAAAGACATTATTCGATTTCCTCTGCAAAAAAGGGGCTACAAAGGGAGTGAAAATAATCGCTAGCGCAAGCGATATTAAACTGACCGTATATATTACCGTAGAATATGGCGTTGACATAACGCGCATAGCCGATGAGGTTCAGGAAAACGTAAAGATGGGAGTAGAGAAGATGACGGGCCTTCTGCTCTCAGGCGTAGACGTTGTAGTCGAGGGTGTCAAATCGCCGTTTTCCAAAGACAAAACAGGAGGATGCCAATGAGGGTTATCGAGGGGCTGACACTATTCTTTTACACGCTTGTATTCTTTTTGGTGGGCGGATTATTTATAGTTGTAGCCATGAATGTGATCCCGCTCGGCTACATCATCGACATGCTCAATACCCTATACTCGAATACCGATGTCCGCCTTATTCTCGGCATAACCGGCGGGTTGCTGATCTTCATAAGCTTAATGGTCGTTCAGATCACCGTGGGGGTCATAAAGAAAGAGAAGACCATAGCTTTTGAAAATCCGGACGGTCAGGTCACGATATCGCTCACAGCGATAGAAGACTTTATAAAACGGGCGATGAGGAATCTTCCGGAAATTAAAGAGTCAAGGCCAAGCGTGCGCGCAAGCAAAAGAGGTATAGTCATAGTGAATAAGGTCGTCCTCTTCTCGGACGTAAATATACCGGAGACGACAGAGAAGATACAGAATATAGTTAAGTCCAGGGTGCAGGAGATGCTCGGAGTAGAGGAGACCGTAGAGATACAGGTAAATGTAACAAAGATAGTACATAAGGAAGAGCGGTCCAAGGATACAAAGAAAGATGATACCAAGGTTCCGCCGTATAGAGGAACGATCGAATATAGCAGTTTTTAATTAAAGAGAGGGAGGTCTCTAGCGATGGCAAGAGTAGGTATCTTAACAGGCGGGGGCGATTGCCCGGGATTAAATGCGGTCATCAGAGGTGTGGTAAGAAAAGCCTCACAGAATAATATAACGGTGGTAGGTATAAAAGACGGGTGGAAGGGCCTCGTTCAGAATATCTCAAGCGAGATAGCTCCGGATTCAGTAGCTGACATATTGCAGAAAGGCGGCACTATACTCGGAACTTCGAGGACAAACCCATATAAAAAACCCGAAGATGTAGCAAGGGTTATCGAGAATTACAAGATCATGAAGCTCGACGCGCTGATAGCCGTAGGGGGCGAAGACACGCTTGGCGTGGCAAATAAGCTGAGCAAGGAGAATAAGGGGCTTAACATAGTAGCGGTCCCAAAGACCATAGATAATGATCTTAGCGCGACAGATTTCACTTTTGGTTTTAACACCGCGGTAGGGATCGCGACCGAAGCCATCGATAGGTTGCACACCACAGCGGAGAGCCATCACAGGGTAATGGTAGTAGAGATAATGGGCCGTCATGCCGGATGGATAACCCTCTATTCAGGTATAGCTGGAGGAGCTCATCTTATACTGATACCCGAGATCAAGATGGACATAGACGAGATCTGCGCAAGTCTGAAGAGACGCCAGGCAAGCGGCAAGGGTTATTCGATCGTAGCCGTTTCAGAAGGCGCGGCATTCAAGGATGGTCAGTTCGCAACGCAGGAGAAAGCGCTCGATTCATTTGGCCATGTAAGGCTCGGAGGTGTAGGCGAAATGCTGGCGGGCGAGATCGAAAAGAGAACAAAGATCGAGACTCGCTATGCGGTGCTTGGGCATATTCAAAGAGGCGGAACACCCAGTTCTTTCGACAGGGTCCTTTCCACAAGATTCGGCGTGAAAGCGATGGAGCTGGTTCTTGAAAAGCGCTTCGGCTTCATGGTGAGCCTGAGAGGCACCGACGTAGTGGCGGTTCCTATACAGGAAGGCGTCGGAACCCTAAAGACGGTCGATATGAACCTTTATGATGTCGCTAAAACATTTTTTGATTAACATATGAAGAAAACTATCGAGCTTTTCATAAAAGATAGCATTACCGCAAAAGAGATCGTGCTGAGAAATCAGGTCGAAAATATTGAAAAAGCGGCGAGAGTTATAATCGAGTCCTTTAAAGGCGGCAAGAAGCTGCTCGTCTTTGGTAATGGCGGCAGTGCAGCTGACAGTCAGCACATAGCGGCCGAGCTGGTCGGAAGATTCAAGATGGAGCGCAAGGCGCTGCCGGCCATAGCTCTGACGGCAAACACGTCGATATTGACAGCTATAGCCAATGATTACGGCTATGATGTGGTCTTTTCAAGGCAGATAGAGGCCCTGGGCGCTCAAGGCGACGTTGCTCTAGGCATATCGACAAGCGGTAATTCGAAAAACATTATAGAAGCGCTAAAAAAAGCGCGCTCACTCGGATTAAAGACCATAGCGCTTTCGGGCGGAGACGGCGGCAGTATGAAGAAGGAAGCCGATATATCAATAGTAGTCGCCACGAAAGATACTCCAAGAGTTCAGGAATCGCACATATTGATCTCGCACATAATATGCGCTCTTGTAGAAGACGGGATATTTAAGAAATAGATGATATCGAAAATAAAGAACGCAAAAGATCTGGCTAGAACCTTATCTTCCTTAAGGGGTAAAGGTAAGAAGATAGTATTCACTAACGGTTGTTTTGATATTCTCCACGTGGGACACGTAGACTATCTATCTAAGGCAAGACGCCTTGGCGACGTCCTTGTGGTGGGGCTGAACACCGACTCCTCCGTAAAGAAGGTAAAGGGCGAAGGCCGGCCGATCAATAAAGAGCTCGATAGGGCAAAGGTTCTGGCAGCATTAAGCTCAGTAGACTATGTAACATTGTTCGGCGAGCCGACCCCCGAAAAACTTATTATGAAATTGAAGCCCGACCTGCTCGTTAAGGGCGGTGACTGGAAGGTAAAGGATATAGTCGGCGGTGATTTCGTAACGAAGAATGGCGGGAAGGTAAAAAATATACCTTTTATTAAAGGCTACTCGACCACTTCTATAATAGAGAGAAGCGCCTGCCGATGATGAAGAGAGAGATCTGGCGTATAATCGACGCGAATTTCAACAGATCGCGCGAGGGCTTGAGAGTTTGCGAAGAGGTCACGCGGTTCGTATGGAATTCTCCCATGCTGACAAGAGAGCTGAAGTCTGTCAGGCACAGCATAACGGGTATTCTAAAGAGCGAGAGAGCCGCTTTTAAAATATTATTCAAAACGCGTGACGCCAGAAGCGACGTGGGCCGTAAGGAACGGCAAAAAAGCGAGATGAGAAGGCTCGACTATTCTGACATATTCAGCGCTAATATAGAGCGGGCTAAAGAATCATTAAGGGTGCTGGAGGAGTTCTTTAAGCTTATCGATAAAAACGACTCTGCTAAATTCACTAAATTGAGATTTAAGGTTTATGAAATTGAAAAGAAGGCCCTTTCATATTTAGTATGACACAGATAGAACTAGCTAAGGCCGGCACCACTTCACCCGAGATGCGTCGTATTGCTCGATGCGAGGGGGTTTCTGTAGAATTTATCCGTAAGGGCCTCATCAAGGGCACTATAGTGATACCCAAGAATATCGGACATCGTCTTGAAAAGCCCTGCGGTATCGGCAAGGGCTTAAGAACCAAGATAAATGCCAACATAGGAACCTCGAAAGACTCCTCCGGAATATCAGACGAAATAAAGAAGATGGAGCTGGCCGTAGAGAGCGGCGCCGACGCGATCATGGATCTCTCTACGGGTGCCGGCATCGAAGAGACGAGGCGCAAGATCCTCTCGCAATCAAAGGTCCCTGTCGGAACGGTCCCTGTATACGAAATAGTCATTAATGGCCTAAAAAAGCACGGCTCGATCCCGAATATCACGGCCGATGAGATGTTCGCCGTACTGGAGAAGCAGGCCCGCGAAGGCGTAGATTTTTTCACGATACATGCGGGCGTGACTAAAAAAACTCTCAATATACTGAAAAAAAATCCGCGCATTCTCGATATAGTGAGCAGGGGAGGCGCTTTTTTAGCCGAGTGGATAATAACCAACAACAGAGAAAATCCATTTTACGAAAATTTTGACCGCGTCATTGATATTGCCAAGCGCTACGATATAACTCTGAGCCTTGGCGATGGCTTAAGGCCCGGTTCTATACTTGACGCAACAGACAAGCCTCAGCTTACCGAGCTTATAACATTAGGTGAATTACAAAGACGCGCGCTTAAAAAAGGAGTCCAGGTCATGATAGAAGGGCCAGGACACGTACCCATAGATCAAATAAAGGCAAACGTAATTTTGGAAAAAGAGATATGTAACGGCGCGCCATTTTATGTTCTGGGCCCTCTGGTGACCGACATAGCCCCCGGCTATGATCATATCACTTCAGCCATCGGGGGAGCGATAGCCGGCAGCGCTGGCGCGGACTTTTTATGCTACGTTACGCCGGCGGAACACCTGCGGCTTCCGACGCTCGCTGATGTAAAGGACGGTGTCATAGCGTCAAAGATCGCGGCACATGCGGCGGATATAGCTAAGGGTGTAAAAGGGGCCATAGATAAAGACATGAAGATTTCAAAGGCAAGGGCCGAGCGCAATTGGAAGAAGCAGTTCGCCCTGGCCATAGATCCGGTAAAGCCTATGGAATACAGGAAGTCTTCAAAACCCGGATCGGAAGATGTATGCACCATGTGCGGCGAATATTGCTCGATAAAGACGGCTGAGAAGTGTTTGGGAAGGAAAAAATAAGAGATGTCCATATTAGTCGTTGGTTCGGTGGCCCTGGATTCCATAGAGACGCCCTTCGGTAAGAGAGAAGAGATCTTGGGCGGTTCAGCAACCTTCTTTTCTATTTCAGCGTCATTCTTCGATAAGGTCAATATAATAGCTACCGTCGGCGAGGATTTTCCAAAAAAATATCTGCGATTATTAAAAGAGAGAAGAATAGGCACAGGCGGCATAGCGGTAAATAGAGGCAAGACCTTTCGCTGGGAGGGCCGATATGAGCATGATATGAACGTCGCGCATACTCTGGCTACACATCTTAATGTTTTTCAGGATTTCGCACCCAAGATACCTCATAGCTTGAGAGATTCGAAGATCTTATTCCTTGCCAATATCGATCCCGACCTGCAGGATAGCGTATTGAGGCAGGTTAATAGGCCGAAATTGATAGCATGCGATTCTATGAACCACTGGATAACGAGCAAGAAGAGATCTCTGGAAAAATTCCTGCATAAGGTAGATATATTCCTTTTAAATGACGCCGAGGCAAGACAATTTAGCGGAGAAGCCAACCTTATGAAAGCCGCAAAGGCGATAGTCTCAAAAGGCCCTAAAAGCGTTGTAATAAAGAAGGGCGAGCATGGAGTAATATATTACTCCAAGAGCGGCCATTTTGTTGCTCCCGCATATCCTCTGGAAAATGTATACGACCCGACCGGCGCCGGCGATACATTCGCGGGCGGTGTAATAGGGTACTTGAGCAAGGCGGGCAGGATAAACGACACCGCGATAAGGAAGAGCATGATCTATGGCAGTATAATGGCGTCATTTGCCGTAGAAGATTTCAGCGTAAACAGGCTCTTAGGCAAAAAGATGTCCGATATCAACAAGAGATATTCTGATTTTAAAAAATTAACGAGGTTTTAGATGAGCGATCGGCGCGAGCGTAATTCAATGGTAGAATACGAGCTTCCCAAGCTTGATACGTGGGTTCGATTCCCATCGCTCGCTCCAAATCTTGCGAAGCAAGATTTGATCCTGAGGATGCGACGAATAGGAGCGCCCGAAGGACCTAAAACATTTACGAAACTTTTATTTGTATCATTTTTAATCCTAACGTTTGCAGGGTGTAAGACGGCACCGACCCCATATGAGTACAATACGGTTACCGCAAATGTAGGCGGAGCATATTATTACGTAAAAGGCGGAGATACCCTTTGGAGCATCTCCAAATTATATGACGTGGAGATCAACGCTTTAATAAGTGCAAATAATCTGGATGATTCGCGCGATATACAGCGGGGTCAAAGGCTCCTGATACCCGGCACCGCAAAGAGAGAGGAGGCTCCGAAAAGATATTCTCCAAAAGAATTTTTTTCGTGGCCGATCAAGGGAATTGTGATATCCTATTATGGATCCAAAATGGACAAGACCAAAAATAAGGGGATAGATATCCATGCCGCGGAGGGCACGAGCGTAAAAGCATCCAGAGCCGGTAAGGTGGTATTCTGCGACGAATGGCTAAAAGGGTTTGGCAAGACGATAATATTGGATCATGGGGACAACTTTCAGACTGTTTACGCGTATAACTCTATTCTGCTCGTCAAGCCGGGGGATGAGGTAGCGCAGAATGGTGTAATAGCTAAGGTGGGAAGAGGAGGCCGCGCCAAGGAGCCGAGTCTTCATTTTGAGATACGCAGGAATGGCGAGCCGCAAAATCCGTTCTATTACTTATCACGTTAAAGGCATGACATGTTCAGCGAACCGGTAGTTGGGGAGAAATTTTTCGGAAGAGAAGAGGTGCTCGGGCTCCTTAATAAGAGGACTCTTGCCCTGAAGGACGGTTACAGGCAGAATATAGCTCTTACGGGTCAGAGCCTTTCAGGAAAGACGTCAATACTGCATCACTTTCTCTATTCGATCAAAGAAGAGGACTTCATCACCATATATGTTGAAGTGGTGAAAGAACCTTTCCGTTCATTTTCCAACCGTTTCATAGCCACCCTGCTCTATAATGCCCTCACGAAGACCGGCCACTCGACAGGGTTTGACATGGAAAATTTACTCGATAAGGCTCAGGAGCTATTGCCCAAGACATATTCCGCCATCAGGAATATTATTTCATGTGTCGATAAGGGCGAATTCGATGAAGCATATTTCAATCTATTGAGTCTCACCTCGACCCTCAAAGAGGAGATAAAGCGTTCGTGCGTTGTGATACTCGATGAATTTGATAATCTCGAGCATATAGGCGTAAAGAATCCTTTCTTGAATTTCGGCAAAGTGATAATGATACAAAAGGACACGATGTACATAGTCTCCTCGTCACGAAACCAGATATTCAAGAAGATACTCTCCGAAAAGCTTTCACTCCTTTTCGGAAATTTTGAAATAGTAAAAGTTTCCGGATTCGATATCGACGGCGCTAAAAAATATATAGAGACTCAAATCTCGGGCTTCGAGATAGACGCTGCTCTAAAGAGGTTCTTCATCGCTTTTACGGACGGCAATCCTTTCTATCTAAATCATATTCTAAGAAGATCAAAAGAGATCGCCGGAGAGAGAATGACCAATTTCATAGATAGCGATATAGCTGTCGAGGCCGTCATAGACCTCATATACAACGCCAACGGCGTGATCCATCAGTACCTCATGAATCTTATTCTGGACCTCATAGATACTAAATACAGGGAGAGATATCTCGGCATCCTGATCTCGATAGCATCGGGAAGAAATAAGCTCTCCGAGATATCGAAGAATATAAGATCAAAGCAGGCCGATGTGTCGAAAGACCTCCTCGAGTTGTCCCAGCTGGGATTCATACAAAAGAGCGGCGTATTCTATAAAATAGACGATCCGGTCCTCTCTTTCTGGCTGAGGTCGGTCTATCAGAGGAGGAGAGAGATCCTGGTCGACGGCATATTCAACAGGAACGATATATTTGCTTTGGAAATGAAAGAGTATGTTTCGGAATTTTTAACCGAGTCCGAAAAGGATCCCACCAAAAGAATAGCCCAGCTCTTCAATGCGTTCTCCAATGACCTGGTGCAGATAGACGCCAGGCATATAAAGCTTCCGCATTTCACAAAGGTCGAAGTGAAAGAGTCTCTCGGCCAAAAACAATTCATAGCTGCTACCTTCAGAGGGAGCTCGTGGCTGGTTCAGGCTTATGAAGAGCCCGTCAGAGAGAACGACATCATAGATTATATAAGGAATATAAAATCTTCCGATTACAAGATAGCGAATAAGTTGATCATACCATTAAAAGGAATGGATGAGAACTCTAAGCTTCTGGCAAAAGAGCTCAAACTATCAATATGGGATCTGGCTACGCTTAATGGTCTCTTTGGCTTTTACGGCAAGATCAGGATGGTGGCATTGTGAAGATACTGGTGCTTTCAGATACGCATATTCCGGTCGCCGCGCATGATCTGCCGCAAGTGATATATGAGGCGATAGAGGGCGTGGATATGATATTTCATGCCGGAGACATTATGGATATAAAGATGCTTGAAAAGCTTAAGTCCCTGAAGGAGACCAAAGCCGTCTGTGGAAATATGGACTCTAAAGAACTCTCCGCTATTTTGAATACTAAAGAGGTTATCACTATAGGAAAATTCAAGATAGGCTTGATACACGGCTATGGAGCTCCATCTGAAATAATGCCTACGGTGCGAAGAGAGTTTGATAAGATCGATGTCCTGGTCTTTGGCCATTCCCATGCGGCTATGAATGTAAAGAAGGACGGGGTGCTATATTTTAATCCGGGAAGCCCTACCGATAAGATATTCGCATCGAAGAATTCCTACGGCATCCTTGAAGTCACAGATAAAAATATAGAAGGCACTATTGTAGAGATATGACGATAAACCCCGCCCATTCTTACATAGAGCGTATTTTTTGTGGCGGGGATATAATAAATATGAATAAAAAGATAAAACTTTTGTTTAAAAGAAAGGAATGGGCGGGGTGCAGGATATACCGGTAATAAAAATAGAGGGAAGAACTCTGCCGGAGGTATGGGAGAAGGCCGTTATCGCTACATGGAGAGACGGACTGTCCATAAAGACGGAATATGATAAGCCGCTGGACCCGTCGAGCAAAGATTGCACTATGATAATGGCGGTCGATGAACCTATGACGGAGCCGCGCATCCATAGAGCGTTTCCCGGAGGCCTGGAAGATCTGGAAGTCTACAGGCAGGAAGTGGTCTTGGGGATTCATGACCATTGGATCAAGCCGGAAGAAGGAAAATGGACATACACATATCATCAGAGAATGTTCGGCTTTAACTCTGAAGGCAAGACTGTTGATCAGGTAGAGTATATTATAAAGAAATTATCCGAGACTCCTTATTCGCGGCGTGCACAAGCTATAACCTGGAATCCCGGCATGGACCCATTCACAGACGACCCCCCGTGCCTGCAAAGGATATGGTGTAGATTAGTGAAGCAGGAGAATGGGAAATTATCTCTAAATATGAATACGCATTGGAGGTCGCGGGACGGATATAAGGCGAGCTTCATGAATATGTTCGCGCTCACGGATCTTCAGGCCATGATAGCGGGAGAGATATCGAAGAGAATAAAAAAAGAGGTGGTGGTAGGAAGATATGTCGATATAAGCGACAGTTTTCATATATACGGAAGCTACGCGGATGAATTTAAAAAATTCCTCAAGACGGTGGGAGAGAGGTCTTTTGAAGAAAAGACCTGGTCGAGTGAATTCGCCCAGCCATTCTTTGAGGATGCGAAAGAGCGGCTAAAGAATGAAAAATAGCATGAAGGAGCTTTGGGCTCCGTGGAGAAGCAAATACATATATTCACGCAAAAAGAAGAAGTGCATATTCTGTAAGCCTAAAGATTATGTGCTGGAAAAGAGAGAGCACTCCTTTGCAATGTTGAATA
>Ga0268280_1001145_pt1 | contig 18686 bp, 19 predicted proteins | sample saktaG_9_FD_190139 | JGI IMG/M metagenome (GOLD analysis project Ga0268280, IMG submission 190139) | Saline water microbial communities from Sakinaw Lake, British Columbia, Canada - sak_2011_5_24_40m | ecosystem: Environmental > Aquatic > Non-marine Saline and Alkaline > Saline ... | reverse complement strand
CCGGCCAGTTTCCTTTTGACCATGATCCGGACGAGTTCATCGCAGGTCATGGTAAAAGCTATCCCAGAAATCCACTGATTGCGGAAGCTTTTTATCTGGCTAAGGATATTGAGCGGTGGGGGTCAGGCTTGCGGCGTATCAAGGAAGAATGCGATGCCGCGGGTGTGAAGGTTGCCTTCGAGAAGGTATCTACCGGCTTTCAGGTGACGTTTTATCGGTCAGAAGCCGACACTACCCCTCAAAAGGGCGGAGAAACTGGGGAGAAAACTAGGGTAGAAACTAGGGTAGAAACTAGGGTAGAAATAATCAAAATTATGAAAGAAAATCCTCGCGTTACAGTAGGAGATATTGCGAAGGCGACGGGATTGACCATAAAAGGCGTTGAGTGGAATATCAAGGATCTTAAGCAGAAAGGCTTGATTAAGCGTATCGGACCTAATAAGGGCGGCCACTGGGAAGTGGTGACGCAATAATGATTCTCGTCCTCGCAGGGAATAAAGATGAATTCGAAAAGTTTTTGGAGAACCACGAGCCTAAAAACATTTTTAGATTTATCAGCAATGATTCGGATTATGCAGGGCATAAGAAATGCGATCTACTTCGTATCGGGTCTTACGAAGACAATCCATTGTGGAAAGACATGGATAAGCGGAAAATGTTAAATAAATATTGCCGTTCGAACGAAATTGACATAAATGATGCTTATTTGCGTAGATAATGCGCAATTAGTGCGCGATTAGTTAATGCGCCATAAATGAGCCAAATGCGCCAAAGGGGCGCTAATGGGGCGAAAGGGGCAGTAAGGTTCGATTGCACGATTTGCACGAATAGTGCACGATTAGCCTAAGGGGACACAAAGGGGACAAATGAGCAGGGTTTTATTATGAACTACTGGTGGACATCAGACTATCACTTTTCACATTTCAATATTATTCGCTATTGCAAAAGGCCTTTTGAGACGGCTGAAGAAATGAATGAAACGATCATTCGTAAGCATAATGAGCGGGTTAAGCCGGACGATACAGTTTTCTTTCTGGGCGACTTCATCTTTAAAGGTGGGAAAGAAGGTGGCGTAGGGAAATACCGGCAGTTCGAAAAGAGGCTGAATGGCAAGTTTATTTTCATCAAAGGTAACCACGACCGGCATAACAGCCTCAATACGATTATCTCGAAGATGTATATTCATTATGGCTCTAAGGATATTTGCATGACGCACCGGGCCGAGGACGCGGACCCGAACGTGCCATGGAATTTTTGCGGGCACGTTCATGAGAAGTATAAGGTGAAACGTTTGAACGAGAATTCTATAATAGTGAACCTTTGTGTCGAGGTGTGGGATTATTATCCGGTCGCGTTTAAACAGATCAGTTCTGTTGTTGCCACGTTTCTGAAAGAAGAAAAGGAAGCCTGCGCTAAAGGGGACGCAAAGGGGACAAATGGGACATAAATAGGACAAATGCACCAAGGGGGTATTAATTGGCTCATAAATGGCTCAATTGGCTCATAATGCGTTCAAGAGGGGCCCGGCGAGCGGACTTAAACGAAAAGGTTATCGTGAATTAAAGGGCAACCATTAAGGATTTCTTAATAGTTCAAATTAGCCAATAACCTGTTGGCCAAATGGAAGCAAGGCAAGAGATAATATGCGTTACTTGTTCTATATCAAAACAAGTAAAACTTAACAAGTTGATTTACATAGAGTTACAGCATTTTTACTTGGTTTTTCGTTGAAGTGAAGAACATAGAAGAGAAGAATGGCAAAAGAAGCATTGGAGTTATGGCAGGCCCTACCGACGGATACAAGATGCATGCTTTTGAGCAACGTCTGGTGCGGGGAGTGCCGGAAGGCGGTGACTATAGTCGATTATCATGCGGAGCTAAAGGGCGTAGTGGTCCTGCAGGGCTTCTGCGGTACCTGCGGCCATAAGGTAGCCCGGGTCATCGATGATCTGGCCCCGGCTCCAAGGAGGAAGACCAAGGCAGCGGTATCCGGTCTTTATATCTTCGATGTCTGGCTTTATGGGGATGAAGATTACACAGAAGCAAAGAAGATCATCCGTAGGATCCAGATCCCGGGATCGAAGAGCCTTTACAGCTTCGCCAAGGTTATTATCGATGCGTTTGATTTCCAGTTCGACCATTGCTTCGGGTTTTATGACAATTTTAGGGACAAGCGGAATTGCCGGAAGATATTCGAACTTTTTGTCGATATCGGAGAAGAAGCGAGACCGAAGGCCAAGGGTGTCAAGAAGACCAAAATATCGCAGGCTTTTGACGGCGTGGGCGAGAAATTGATCATGCTTTTTGATTACGGTGATGGCTGGCAGTTCAATGTGGCGCTTAAAGAGATTCGCATGGATACCAAAGGTGCTACTAAACCGGCGATCTTAGAGCGCATCGGCAAGGCGCCGTTACAGTATCCGCCGTGCGAGGAATGAGCTTTACAAAGATGAAGCATTGTAATGATAGAGAAAAATAGATAGGAAAAATGAACCCGTCCCCATTATTCCAAAATTGGGGCGTATAAGGATAATCATGATTAGAGCAGTGGTAAATAAGTTGTTCCCATTTATTCCAAAACTGATAGATAAATGGGTTGGAAGATATGTTGAAAAAAAGATAGCGACATTCACCGGCAGTAAAGATAAACAGATAGACGCTCTTAAAGATGTCTTAGTCAAAGAGGTGCAAGACAAGCATTTTTGGAAAGATGAAGTCAATAGGGTAAAACTTGAGGAACGAAAAGCGACAAGTGAACGCTTACAGTTTGTTGCCAAACAAGCCACAAGTTATGTCTTTGATGAAATACAAAAAGACTATTTTCTTGTTCCAAAGAAAAAACCTGACGAATCCGTAGGCTCGGCGCTTGCGTCGGGTACCAATTGGCTTTACAATTTAATAGAGTTGAGCGAGCATAACAAGGATAAGATAGAAAAGGCAAAGGATGATACGCCCAATAGTAAATAAGAACGAAGAGATTTTAAAACTAAGCGAAGAAATACTTGGAGACCTTGAACATAGCGAGGCGGTTTTAGAAAGCGTGCTCTTGAAGTGTAAAAGATTGGCTCGCCTTAGAAATGAAGGTGAAGCGATTAAATGGTTTACGTTGGAATTAGCGGGATATGACGATACGGCATTGCCTCATGATATAAAAAAAGAAGATGCTCAGAAAATAGCTCATTGGTCTGGGCGATACACCGTAACGAAAGGGATTGTGGTACCAAAGGGAGTGGATATAAAGACATTACCACCGGAACAACAGGACCTTTGCAAGGACCAATATATGTATTATATACACTCAATTCCGCAGTTAGAAGCCTTAATAAAAGGTTTGGAGAGTGAGCTTAATTCTCTTATACCGCCTTCAAATTTTACACCCGCAGTTAATAAAAGCTCGACTGGACGAGGGTATATGCCGGAGTGGAGTACGGAAACTGTAAAGGAGACCTACAACGATGTTTTGTCAGCCATAACAGCAAGGAAAGTCCTTCTTCAAAATCAAATAGTAACCAATAAGTCGATAGTAGCTAGAGTACGAGGTGCTGTATACAGTTATGTGTACAATATAAACTTGGCATTAAAATTTGGTAACATCACAGAGACAATATTTGAACAAGCTCGAAATCTTGTCAATCAAGCGTTTGTCAAAAAGTGCCCCGATGCAATAGAGCAATTGATTGCGAGCTACGACCGGGTTGCTTCGAACAATCCAGAAGAATGGTCTCAGGCGTTAACTTCTTGCAGGCGGCTGTTAAAAACTTTTGCTGATTCTGTATTTCTCCCGCAAAAAGAACCTTATATATACGGCGACAAGAAAGAAATGAAGGTTGGAGAAGCTGAATATAAAAATCGTATTTGGGCTCATATTGATAAGACAGCGAAGGGCGATAATAGAAAGAAAATCCTACTACATAAGGTTGAAGATTTAGGCAATAGAATTGACTCCATACATGATTTAGCTAGCAAGGGTGTCCATGCAGACATAGAGCAACTCGATGTGAATATGTGTGTGATAGATACATACCTTCTCTTAGGTACTTTATTACAAATTAATCCTTAAATTTGAAATTTACCGTTATCGATGGTGGAAAACCAATATTTAAGGAAAAGCTATCTACCGCAATACCATAAGGCTCTACCGATTTTCTCATCTTTTGTACTATAAATAATGCTTTTTGTAAATTTGCGTCTATCTCTTGCACTGGTGTGTCTATTTTAATCCCAACTATAGAACTACTCGCCACAGCAGCATCTCTTGATATAACGCTAACCCATTCCTCTTTTTCTGTTCCGGGTGGCACTATTACCTTTACGAGCCTCTGTTCTTCTGCACCGTAGGCATACGATAAAGAAATGCCTATAATAGCCACGCATATAATAATTAATCTGAACAATTTCATAAGGTACCTCCTCTCCTCATTATTCTATCATTACCTAAGCCAAAAGGAAAGACCATGGTATCAAGATATAAGGACAGCCGAGATCGTCTATCGTAGAGGATTGTACACGTAAAAAAGATAATATTTTTCACTAACTCTCTTCACCCTTGACATCCCGCCAAGCCCGCCCTACAATATCCCTATGTATTGCATAACGAAATAGATATATTTACAGGCAACCTCGCAGGGTTTGCTTTTTTGTTGTAGATTAACCCGAAACACTCAATATTCTTACCTGTATTCTCTATAGTATATTCCGCTTGACTTAACCCCAAATACTGTTATAGAGTGTTATATTATGACGCTCATACAGGACCTAGAAAAATATCGCCTTGAGAATAAGATTACCCAGGAACAACTCGCAAAGGATCTGGGAGTTGCATTTGCTACCGTTAATCGTTGGCTTAATGGGAAGTACAAGCCGAGAAAGATACAACAGTACCATATTGAGAAGCTGTTGAAGGAAAGAAGTAAACTATGTCTATAATAGATAACAAAGCTAAAACTATGCACGAGGCGCTGATTAATGCACTTACAGGCTCTGATTGCGTAGATATTGAGGTCGCTTTTTTTTACTTCTCAGGATGGCAATTGCTTGCGAAGCACCTACAAGACAAAAAAGTCCGGATTCTTGTAGGAAAATATATTGATCCGGAGGCTATCCCCGAGCTTTTATCCAAAATAAAGCAAGAAGATAGAGATGTTGATTTGGAGCCGTTTCAGCCGCGAAAAACAATCTCATCCCGCACAGTCAAGAAGCAGACATACATCGAGGGCTTTTTACGACTTAGTAATGAATCGACCCTGCTTGATGAAAGCGACGACCAGGAAGCGTATAAACTTTTAGAGAGCAAAATTGCTGACGGAACTCTTGAAATTAAGCTAACCGCTACCTCGGAACATGGCAAGATGTATATTTTGCACAATAAACCTGAGTTTAGCCAAAACGGAGATTATCCCGGAACTGTTTTTATGGGATCGAGCAACTTCACTTTTCAGGGGCTTCTCAACCAAGGCGAGCTTAATGAGAGGCACAATGATAAGGCACATTATGATGATTATGTTAGAAAATTCGAAACACTTTGGAAAGACAGCGAAAACATTGATATTGCAACTGCTGGAAATACAGAGGATCTTTTAGGCCAGCTCAAAAAAAACCTTTGGATATATTCTTCTCCGAGCCCCTATTCTGTTTATATACGGGTTCTTCATGAGTTATTTGGCAAAGAAAGCGCCGAGCGCATTAAAACCCCCGGCCAGATAACGAACGATAAATACTTAGACTTGGAATATCAGCTCGATGCCGTCAAATCCGTGCTTGATAGGCTTGAAAAATACGACGGTGTGATACTGGCTGATGTTGTGGGTCTTGGGAAGAGTATCATCGCTTCAGCTGCCGCGCATAACTATAAGGGAAATACGGTTATTATCGCACCTCCACATTTGAAAGACCAATGGGATGATTATCAGGAAGATTTCAAGCTGCCCGGCGCCAGGGTGTTTAGCTCCGGCCTCGTGAAAGATGTTTATGAAAAGTATAAAGAGAGCGACAAACCCCTTTTAATCATCGTAGACGAAGCTCACCGCTATAGAAATGAAGATACTGACAATTACACGATGCTTCACCATGTCTGTAATAGCCATCCGCAAAACAAAGTTATACTTTTAACAGCAACACCTTTCAATAATACTCCCAAAGATGTATTTGCCCTATTAAAGCTTTTTCAGGTTCCAGGGCAATCCACAATTCGTTCCGTTGATAATTTAAGTCTGCGGTTCCGGGATCTGATCGACAGATTTAAAAAATTAAATCAAGTCAGACGAAGTGGACAAATAGACCAGACTCAGATGGATAAGGAAGCTGACGAGATTTCTCTCGAGTTGCGCAGACTCATAGAAAATGTAGTTATTCGCAGATCCCGCATTGACCTTCAAACAATAACACGATACAAGGAAGATCTCATTAGACAAAATATCGCTTTTGCGAAAGTCGAAGGTCCCGAACTTCTTAAATATAATCTTGGCGATATCTTGGATCTTTATCTCAATACGCTACTTGAGATTACTGCAGACGAAAAGGATGGCGGGTTTATAGGCGCTCGATATAAACCAGCAACCTACATCAAAGATACAAAAGAATTTTTGAAACGATACGGGGAAGATTTGGATGAGTCAGATCTTAGAACCGCGCAAACCAACTTGGCAAAGATGATGAAGAGGTTATTAGTTATGCGGTTTGAAAGCTCGAAAGATGCATTTCGCACAACGCTTGAAAATATGATAACGTCAACGGTAACAATCGAAAAGTGGTGGAATACGTTAGGGAAAGTGCCTATATTGAAGAAAGGGCAAATACCCGACCCAGATGAGATTCTGGATACTACGGATGATGATATTGATAGGGGGGTTAATGAGCAAACTATCGAAAAAGAGCTTTGTGAGCTTAAAGAAACAAAGAAGTTAATCGCTATTGATAATTCTCTAATTGATCCGGAATTTATTAAACATGTAAAACAGGACAGAGAGCTTCTTGAAAAAATCCACAACAATTGGTTCGGTCCAAAGGCAAAACCACATAAAGATTTCGACCCCAAGCTCGACTATGTTAAAAAGAAAATAGACGCGCTACTAAAGGAGCGATCTGATCGAAAGATAGTGATTTTTTCTTCCTATGCGGATACGGTTCATTACTTATATGATCAACTTGTTAAGCGCGGGATGAAACGTGTTATGCAGTATACGGGTTCTGATTCAAGCAAGGAAATGAAAAAAACTGTAAAGAAAAACTTTGATGCCGGAATAAAAGCGAGTGAACAAGAGAATGACTATGACATTCTTGTGACTACCGATGCGCTAAGCGAAGGTTATAATCTACACCGTGCCGGGGTTGTCGTTAACTATGACATACCATATAATCCCACAAGAGTAATTCAGAGAATCGGTCGTATAAATCGTATTAACAAGAAGATGTTTGAGAAATTGTTTATTTATAACTGCTTTCCCACGGAGGTCGGAGAATCCGAGATCAGGATTAAGCAGATTTCTACACTTAAAATGCGGTTAATAGGTACGGTTATGGGGATTGATACCAGAACCTTAACGGATGACGAAAAATTACAGAGCTTTTTAAAAGACGAGTATCAGAAGGCTGAAGAGGCGAGTGAAGCTAAGTCATGGGATGCTCCTCATAAAGAGGCCTATGATCAGGCACGAAAAGACAAGGAGCGGTTTAGCGAGGCACTCGCCATAAAACCAAGAAGCCGCGTTGTCCGAGAAGGGCAAAAAACGCCAGTAATTGTAGCCTTTGGAAAAAAGGGTAATCAAGCCATCTTCGCTCTAAAAGAAACACAGGAGCCTGGCATTGTGGCAGCTGAAACAGCTTTGAACTATTTTAGGGCCAATAAAGATGAGAAGGGTAAAGAGGCTGATAAGCAATATGACGAGGTGTTTAAGTTAGTCCGTGGGGAACTGTTTAAGAAGCATCCGCTACCACCTATACGTGGGCGCAGGGCAGACGCTCTTAATGTGATAAAATTCATAGAGCAAAAATTACCAAGGGCAAAAGATTACTGCCAGGATTTGGCAAATATAATTAAAAAATATGATGGAATCAATGAAGGTGACTTGAAGTCGATGGCTCAGCTTCCAGTAAAAGATACAGAAGCTGCTTTTGAGGAGTTAAAGAAGATTATTCCCGATCACCAAATCAGGGTGATTATCGAAAGAGTTGCACGAGTTGAGGGCGAATATGAAACAATTGTCCTTAGTGAAGATATAAGAGTATGATGCTACAAAAAAAGTATAATAGAGACGACTTCCTTACATTTCAAAAGCAGATCCTCCCCGATTTTACCAAAGATATTAGGCCCGTTGACCTACGCGGTTTACAGGTAACCAAGGACGTTGTTCAGCTTGGTTATAGCGATCAGCTTGATTTAAAAATCTTCGAGTTTACGCATACATCTTCCTCAGATCCCCGCGTATCATTAACCAGAGATGGTTTTAGGGTCATGAAAGATAGTGCTACATACCTAGCGTTGGCGGCCTATCATTCCGATAATAGTAATGATTGGCGCTTGTCTTTAATGACGGCCAATCTTGATATAAATGAGAAAGGAAAAGTGAAGAAAGCTTTTTCAGATCCACGCCGTTATTCATTTTTCCTTGGTCCGGATGCGAAGATACATACTCCGGAAGAGTTTTTAATTAATCAAGGGGTTGTAAAAGATGTTAAGAATTTAATAAGCCGCTTTTCAATCGAGGTTGTAAATAAAGATTTTTATACACAAATCGCAATTCTTTTTACCCAATTGGCTGGCGGTAAACGCACAATTGGACGAAAATCAATCGATGCCGGCAGAGGCCTTCTGAACTTACCTTCCACCATCGACGATACATTAGATAAAGAATTTACGGTTCGGCTCATTGGTAGACTTGTATTTTGTTGGTTTCTGAAGAAAAAACGCTCTGAAAAGAATTTATCGCTTTTGCCGGAAGAATTGCTCTCATCAAAAGCCGTTGCAGAAAATAAGGGTTATTATCACAATATCTTAGAGCCGTTATTTTTTGAGATTCTCAATGAGAAACCCGACAAGCGGCAGGGAAAATATAAAGAAGCTCCGTGGTCTCAAATTCCATTTTTGAATGGTGGACTTTTTACTCCGCATTATCACGACTTTTATGAGCCAGGGCCTTTGGGAATTTCTAAACATGTTAATACTCTAAAGGTTCCTGATGACTGGATAAAAGAGATATTCGAGATATTTGAAACCTATAATTTTACCATTGATGAAAATACTTCCATTGATGTTGAGCTTTCCATTGAACCAGAGATGCTCGGTCGTATCTTTGAAAACCTGCTTGCCGAAATCAACCCGGAGACTGGTGAAACAGCGCGTAAAGCGACCGGCAGCTTCTACACTCCGCGTCCGATCGTGGAATATATGGTTGATGAAAGCATTAAGCAATATTTGCTTACAAAAACAAAGCTTAATGATGAAAAAATTAAAAGTCTTCTTACTTACGAAGGTGTCGAAGTAAGGCTTTCGGAGGCAGAGAGGGATTCTATTCTAAGTGCTCTAGACACCTTGAAAGTTATTGATCCTGCATGTGGTAGCGGTGCTTTCCCGATGGGCGTTCTCCAAAAACTGCTTCTTATTCTTCAGAAGGTAGATCCTGAATCACAGAATTGGCTTGATAAGAAGCTCTCTAATATCCAAGATGCATCTCTTCGCCGGGATCTTAAGGCTAAGCTCAAAGATGATAATTTTAATTATATTCACAAGATAGGTATTATTCGTGACTCCATTTATGGAGTGGATATTCAGCCGATTGCCGTAGAAATCTCTAAACTCAGATTCTTTTTGTCGCTCATTGTTGACGAAAAGGTAGATGATGCAAAAGAGAATCGCGGCATTAAACCTTTGCCAAATCTTGAATTTAAATTCGTTTGTGCAAATAGCTTAATAGCATTGCCCAAGAAAGACCAGCAGCCGTCTTTTTTTACGGAAGCCACCGAGGATATTGCTACCTTAAAAAGTTTGCGAGATGAATACCTGGGAAGTTCTGGTGCAGAAAAGAGACGACTAGAAAAGAAATTTCTCGAGGTTCAGAGCCGGATGGCCAAGCATGCCTTAAGCGGAGCTCTTTGGGGTGGCGAAAAATCCCAAACACTGAAATTAGCTCAATGGGATCCATTTTCAGATGAACCATGTAGTTGGTTTGATCATGAGTGGATGTTTGGTGTAAAGGATGGTTTTGATATTGTCATAGGTAATCCGCCGTATGTTCAGTTGCGAGATATGCCCGATCAGCAGCAAAAGGTATTAATGAAATCTTCGCATCTTGATGTTGCTAAGGGTGGCAGACTGAACATGTTTCAATTTTTTATATCTCAAGCTATTTCTATTTGCAAATCGAACGGTATTATTACTATGATCACTCAAAATTCTATAATTGGAGAAGAAACTGCAACAAATTGCAGAAAATTTATATTTTCGAATTGTAAAATACTTGAATTTTCATCATTTCCTGAGCGCGATAACACTTCAAGGCGAGTTTTTGAAGGTGTAAAAATGAGCGTATGTGTTTCAATATTACAAAAGAAGCAAGCTGATGATTTTTCATTTAGATTAAAAATTTGGAAAGAGCGTCAAATGCATAATTATTCCCAAATAGCACTTACAAAAAGAGATATAATGCAAATATATCCGAATAATTATCAGGTTCCCCTGGTCACTCAGACCACCTTTAATTTATTAAAAAAGATAAGAAGCCATAAGGCTTATTATCTTGCTAATTCAAGTGCTGGCGAAATTGACATGACAAAATATCAAAGCCTATTTAAGTCAGAAGGTCAATATAGGGTTATACACGGAGCACAAGTGCAACGTTATTCTATTTCTAATACACCTTCTCAAGGGAAAATAAATTATTTAGATGCACGAGATATAGCTTCAAATAATCGAGCAAAAGAACTTATTAATTCAAAAAGAATTGTTATGCAGAGAATTACGGGTGTAGATTCTGAAGCGCGACTAATAATGACAATAATTAACGATAAATATATTTGCGCAAACTCTACAAATTATATTCTTGAAGATTCAGGCAAGTCGCTTGAATACACGATTGGAATACTAAACTCAAGATTGATTAACATGTATTTCAAGTTGACAAGTACCAATACCAATATCACGGCAAGAGAAATTAATAATATTCCGATCCCAATCCCTCCAAGTAAAGCAGTGCAAAATATTATGAAAAACTTCGTAGAATATATATTGGTTTTGAGAAAAGGTAATCAAGATTCCTCGTTTTTCGAGCACCTTATTGATGCGATGGTTTACGAACTCTACCTAACAAGTGCAATCAAATCCACTGGATGTGAAGTACTGAAGTATCTTAACAATTTCCCGGAGCTTAAAGATGATTGGAGCGATGAGAAAAAGACAGTTGTTATTGAGATGGCTCACAAAGAACTCTCCGAGCCTAAGCATCCAGCGTGTGTAGCTATGTCTAAGATGTTCGAGATTGATGATATAAAAATTATCGAAGGCAAAATATGAACAGATCGTTATGACAAGGCCTTATAAACAAACGACCGATTGTTTGATAGCCTTTTTAGCGGTATAAAAAATTAGGAAATTAGGGACAGCGACCATTTTTCAAAAATAAATAGTCGGTGGCGCTATTTTTGAAGTAAATATTTTATCTTGAAAGATAAAGCAACGATGGCGATTCTTCAATCGCGCATTTAATGGTGAGTTATGACAGATGAGCAATTCAAGGCAGTATATCCTAAAGTTTCTGAATGGATAAGACACACACTATTTTCTCATGCAGCAAAGGCTCGAACCGTAGCTTCAGTAGGTTTTAAGCGCCTACCTCTTTATTTCAGCCCGGAGCTGTTGAGCACTACGAAATTTGTTGTTGTTGATCAGGTTCCCATGCCCCCGCTTTCGGCGATGGGATTAAAACAATTTGCTGACTTTGAGAGAGGTGATTGGGATGGGGTTACTTATCTGGACACCTTTTTTGTTCGTCCCTCCCGCGCATCAGATGAGCGCCTATATTTCCATGAGCTTATTCATATTCTACAGTGGCACCTGCTTGGTCCGGAGCGTTTTCTTGCAGTGTATGCGGATGGGCTGGAAACTCTTGGCTACCATAAGTCCCCACTTGAAGTCATGGCCTATGACGCTGAGAATACGTTTGTTACAGTGACTCAACCTTTTGATGCAAGAAAATTCGTTGAAGAGCAGTTGGAGAAAAAGAAGAAATAACGAGAGAATTGATGAGATTAGAAAAGTCTGTAGATTTAGATAATGTGTATAAATTATTCGGAGTATGCGCACATCATTGTTCAAATATTGAATATAGTGTAGCTTTTTTGCTTCACCCTGTAAAATGGAAAAAGCACGAAGCTCACTTGAAACATAAAAATCAAGAAACCCAAAATACGCGTGACATTAAGAAATGGACTGTTGCAATGAAGAAGTTTGACGAGGCGATAGATAATGTTAGTCAGGATATAGATAACTTAGATAAAATGACTCTTGGAAAGTTGATCAACCAAATAAAAGGTAACTATCCGTTGTTAGAAGTACAAGCAAGATATTTAAAGGAGATCCTTGATAAGCGCAATTATGTTATTCATAAGATGTGGGGAGCCTATGGTAGGCGTCTAAAAGATCCGCAAGTAATAAGAGAGATGCTAGGAGAACTACAAGATTGCGAATCATATTTTAGATCTTCCTCTGATTGGTTGCGGAAACAAGCTTATCTACTAAACGGTTTCTCTGAGGAGATGATCAATGACTGACCTTGGGCAATGGTTCGGTAGGACTTCGGGAACAAATAGCGGATTTGTGGTGTTAAATCTAGAGTTTCAAAATCCTCTGATTGGCAGGATTATGTTTGCGGATGATAATTTACAAAATCCAGCTCTAAGCGCAGCCATCAAATTTAACACCTTTGGAAAGGAAATAGATGCAGAACTCTTTGACTTTGAGTATTTTAATTATACAACTTTACAATTTGAACACAGCACATTAGTAAATCTACAGCCCAATGTAAGAGTTGCGACGAAGGGGAAAATTCATGGTTTATTAGAAGGGCAACGTATTACGGGCTCGTGGTCGGCAGATACAGACACGAGCGGCGATTTCCAAGTAAATAAAAGTGCTGTAAAGACAAAAAAGGAACCCGATCTTAAAATTAAATCTTGGGACAATTTCAAGAAACACGTTTCATCTTTAGTTGACAAAGAAAGCCGATATATCTATCGAGGGCAAAAAGAACTAGAGTGGAACTTATGTCCTTCTTTCTATCGGAATGGAAGGAGTGATTTGCTGAGATATGCTCGGAATGATGTTCCTATGCTGGCCCATCAAATAAATGCGATCTCGACTTTCAAATACGACTTAAATAAAAACGACGAATTTGGAGCGCTATTAAATTTGGCTCAACATCATGGATATCCAACGCCATTGCTTGATTGGACAGAGTCACCCTATGTTGCTGCGTTCTTCGCCTACGAGAACGTTTCTAAGCTCTCTAAGCGAGGTTTCGTGCGGATTTATATTTTGAATCACTTAGAATGGATGAAAAGGACTTATCAATCACGGTCGATCATTGATCCACGACCAACCCTAACAGTTAGTGTTTTGCCCGCAATCAATAACAATAGAGCTATTCCTCAGCAATCAGTCTATACTTTTTCAAACATAGAAGACATCCAGGGTTTTATAAATTATTATGAAAGTTTGTTTAATACTAAGTTCTTAACTGTGATTGAGTTACCTATAGGGGAAAGAAATAAGGTCATGGATGACCTTCGCTATATGGGCATAACAGCAGGGGCTTTGTTCCCCGGGTTTGACGGAATTTGTAAGGCGCTAAAGGAACGTTATTTTATGCCCGACCAAGACTAAAAAGTGGTTCTAGTATATATCTAAATAAACGACCGATTGTTTAGTATGAAAAGATCAAGCACGGAATAGCATGATTATCATAGGGGAGGATTATTTGGATGGCCAGGAAAAATAGGATGAGGATAAAACGGTTAATAATTGTAATATCAATATTGTGCATGTGTTCTTCTATGGCTTACGCCTACCTTGATGAATATCCACCCTATAAGTTCAAAGATGGTCCGCCAAAGCATCTACAACTCGACCCTCTGGTAAGTATTGACAAGTCTGACTACGTATCCAAGGACGGAAGCGTTATAGCACGGTTGAATGAGTCATTTGCATCAGACTTGCTTGACTTTAGCCTCAAGGTCAATAATACCACTCTGGTACAGATGACTGAGCGAGAGCTTCCGATGCCGTATGCTGTATATCAGGTTGATTTAGATGGTAATGGACTCTACGATTATATAGTGTTCTACAGCTACCATGGCAACAGTCTTGCGTCATTATTCTCTCGGGTAGAAATTTTTTTAGCGGAGAAGGATGGGGTATATAATAAGATTTCATGTGAAAGCCAAGGTCCTGGCGTGGAAGACTTCGTTGATTTGGACAATGATGGTAAATACGAGGTCATTATTACAGACCTTCGTATCGTAGACGGGCACACCTATTTTACCTATAATATCTATGAGTTCAAGGACTACAAGCTTGTGAATGCTGATGCTAAATTCAAAGGGTTCCCTAAGTTTATTTGGTATACATTTAAGTCAAATGACAAAGATACCACTCGCTTGACTAAAGAAGAGAGAGCTTTGCTTGCCAAAGAGAAGAACGACTCCATTAAATATTTGGAGATCAAATGAAGCATTCAAGATTTATTATCGTTATAGTAATACTTTTTATATCAACAGTATGTTTTGCCCAAGTCAAGCATCCTATAGACAAATTTGAGGAAGACGAGATAGCCAAAGATTCAACTACGGCAGGCATGGCTAATGCGAGTGTGAAAGCACGGGAAAAATGGGATGCCGAAATGAATAAATACTATAAGCTGTTAATGAGCATACTTGACAAAAAGTCGAAAGAAATATTAAAGACGTCGCAAAAGGCATGGGTAGAGTATAGAGATAAGGAGTTTAAGAATATTCAAAATATTTATACCCAACTACAAGGAACAATGTATATTCCTATGGAGAGCCAAGATAAAACCGAAATAGTTAAAAGCCGAGCGTTGGAACTAAAAGCATATTATGAGCTACTGAAGAATAAATGAGATGAAGAAACTTATTCTGGTGATTGGCTTCTTGATGTTAGTACCGCTGACCGCTAACGCCTACCAGACCCGAAACGCTCAAGGTGTAATCGTTGACAGCGAGTCTGATTATACTGCAAGAGACGCTTACGGGGTTCAGGTAGATTCAAAGAGCGACTATACTGCCCGTGATGCCTATGGCGTGCAAGTAAACAGCAAGTCAGACTATACTGCGAGAGACGCCTACGGAGTTCAGGTTCGTCACGAAGCCGAAAAAGCACCCGATATGATTGACCCGTCACTTTCCGCACATTCATCAGATGAAGAACCTGGATGGGGCGAAGAAGACCAAGACGAGTGAGATTTTGGAAAACATGGCGAAAAAATAGGAGGCATTCATGAAGTGTATATTATTAATTTTATTAGTTTCGAGCTTATTATGCGGGTGTGCCACCCTTCTTCCTCCATATCCAGAAGTGCATAATGACAAGCTAATGACAGAGATAATATCAGATCCCCCAGGGGCTAAAATAGAAATTAATAATCAATATGTTGGAGATACACCATTAACCATTCATATCCAAAGACAATATGTAGGAGGATTTGATGATGCCTGGCAATCACTTACTATAACGGCGAATCCTATATATCAAGGTCAGTATGTCCAAACTAAACTTATTTGGAGAAACGTACCTACTCCAACCAAGATATATTTTAATATGAGCTTAATACCAGTTCCACAGCAACAGCAAATAAATGTTGATGTAAATAAGCAGTAGCGAGGAAGAAGTGGCTGGAAAACAGGGATAGCGACCGTTTTTAAGAATAAATAGTTGCTCACTCTGTTTTTTATTGATATGCATGTAAACTACGACCTTAATAAGATTAAATTTGCGACTGATGAGGCGACGTTCGCGCGCGCGGTTGGACTGTATGAGAGCGGTAAGGTTATGGAAGTAGAGACGCTGGGAGGATATTATTCTGCCGTTGTTCAGGGAACGGAATCATATCGCGCTTCTGTATCAGCTCGCAACTATAAACAGGGCCATTGCACGTGCTATTTGGGACAAAAAGATACGCTTTGTAAGCATATGATCGCCTTGGCATTGCATGCTGTTATGGATGGGAAGCCGTTAAATGACGAAGATAAGCAACTTGACCATAAAGTAGAATATAGCAAGCGGCGTGAGGCGCTGAGTGATGAAGAATTGATGCTGGCTAAGATCTCCATCACTGCCGCGATGAAGCATATAAAATCGTATAGAGGGCCGTCGCGCACATGGTTTGCAAATCAGGATTCGTTACGCGAAGGATGCAATATGTTCTCGGCGATCGTTTCTGATTTGCCGGTCAATAAACAATCGGCGGAAATTCTGGTAAAACTGCTTTTGCGGTTAGACAGAAAATTACGTATCGGCGGGGTGGATGATTCAAACGGTATCGTAGGCGGATTTATGACTCAAGTTGTCGAGATGCTTGAAGAATATGCGCGAATTGATCCCGATTGCATCAACGCTTTTAAATCACTTATTGGGATAGGAATCACCTGCTTTCAATGGGAGGAGCCGCTTATTCGTATTTGGGATGAAAAAACGGCCGCGGAATATAATGAAAAAATCAGCCAAAAATAACAAAAACAAGGCAACGAGCAAGCTCGACTGCGTCAAGGAATTTACGGATAAGTGGATGGCGTATGAAAAGGTCACTTCGGATTGGATATTGACTGTGGATCGGCTGGGTCTTTCATCGATAAGTTGCTATGAATGGCTCACTGACGACACAGCTTTTCATAGGTTTGAGGATGCGCTGAAGAAACATAATGTGAAGCGGCCCGATCTTCCAACGCTCCACCAAGAGCTAACCGACACTGCTCTTCCCATATTAGAATTTTTATTCGGTCCTAATGAGGTACCACTGATTCCGGAATTACCAACATGGTGCCAAGGTGGTTGGGACGAATGGCACGAAAAGAAGCAACCAATTGGACACGACATGATTAACCGAATCATGGGAGCCCGAAATAAAATCAGAGCATCAGAACTTAAGACGAAGGCAAAGATAATCCCGCGAAGCGGCTGGTCGAGCCCCTACCCGATAACCCACTGGGCCAAGGTCTTTAATATAAGCCGCAAGACCATGCAAAACTGGCTCGAAAACAATCAAATTATAGCCCGCAAGATAGGCAGTAAATGGCGGATAGCCATCGAAGAGCTTCCCGCCACTGACGATCAAGACCCCTCTCAATAAATAATCTTAAAAACGAGATTGCTTCGGCCTTTCAGGCCTCGCAATGACAGCTTTTCAGAATCCCTTCAAAAATCTTTTTTCCTCACAATCACTGCGTAAAATTGGGTAATTTTGGTCAAAACTGAGAAGGTAGATTTTTCTGTGTGCTAAACTTCTAAGTAGAAAAATTACAAGGAGGATTATCGCATGGAGAGTTTATTTACAGTCGAGAGGTTGATGCATTATTTAAACCTCAGGAAGGGCCAGATCGATTATCTGGTTGATAATGGCTTTATACCGCATTTTAAGATTCCAAATGGGGAGGCATTATTCCGCGCTTCCGAGATCGAAATATGGCTTTATTCCATCAGAGTGCCTAACAAAGACAAAAAGCTACAGAAAATAATAACTCAATCGAGAAGATGGAAAAATAAGCAGGGAGCGGATGAATGATGGTTGCCACTCTCTTGCTTCGACATCTCGAAGACTTCAGGAAATCCGGCATAACGGATGAATCAGTCGCAAAATATGATATTTCATCCTTCAGTCAAGACGAGGCATCTGAGGCTCTGGGATTCAGGTCGCCGAGCGGCGGGTGGGGAATCCAGTACTCGAGTTCAGGCTTCTTTAAGTTTAAGCCGGATACGCCATTTAATAAGGAATCAAAGTACCTATCCCCCAAAGATACGGCGCAGGTGCTATTTATAACACATCTCGCGACTGAGATGCATGGCGATACCTCAGAGCCGTACTATTTCTGCGAGGGCGAGAAGAAGTGCCTCGCGTTAGAGCAGGCTGGATATGCTGCTATAGGTGTTTCAGGCGTATGGAACTGGAAATCGAGAGGGCACATCAACGAGGGCCTAAGTCAGATCAACCTGATGGGCCGAGAGTGTTACATTATCTTTGACAGTGATAAATACTTTAATGATCATGTGAAAAAGGCGGAAAAGGGATTTGCCGAGGCGCTTATTTCTCTTGGCGCTAAGGTCAGGATAGTTAACCTTGATTCTGAATTTGGCAAAGGAGCCGATGATCAGCTCCTGCGCCTTGGCGCGGAGGATTTCCGATACTATATCGATGAGGCACAAGATTATGGCCCGGGCCTTAAACATGAGATTCCGCAGTTGCCTCCCGTTTCATTACCCGAATTCTTAACCAAAGACATACCGCCGGTAGAATATTATGTTCAGGGCCTGCTCTCCAAGCAGGGCAAGACCATGATCTCCTCTCAGGCGAACATCGGGAAATCCCTGTTTGTGCAAAACCTCTCAATGGCCATAGCCTTGGGTAAGGCAAAGGTTTTGGACAAGTTCGATGTTACGCCTGCAAAGGTCCTGTATTTGGATCTTGAGA
>Ga0268280_1001143_pt1 | contig 18700 bp, 11 predicted proteins | sample saktaG_9_FD_190139 | JGI IMG/M metagenome (GOLD analysis project Ga0268280, IMG submission 190139) | Saline water microbial communities from Sakinaw Lake, British Columbia, Canada - sak_2011_5_24_40m | ecosystem: Environmental > Aquatic > Non-marine Saline and Alkaline > Saline ... | reverse complement strand
TGCATCATTCGTATCATTTTCTTATTAATGGAAAGAGTTACCGTATGAATCAGATAGCCAAACCTCACTAACATGGGTGTGCAATTTTCCGCGGAATCTTGTGCACTTTTCGACCGGAATCAACAAACCTTCTCTTTAACTGCTGTACCACCAACATCTCGAAGTGTCGAAATCTGGTAGATTGTGACAAATTAGCGATGGCCCTAAAAGAGGGCTTCTGAAAATAATACAACTAATAGAAAATAATGCTTGACAATATTCATTTTACATGTTAAGTTCTGCTAACTAATAGCATAAGTAAATATATATAAGCTAAAAAACATATTAAAATGTATTCAAATATCAATAATAATACAATAGGTATAATAAATGGAAATACTCGAAAACAAGCGTGAATCTTTTCCAGGGAGAAGAAACAACTCCTTGGCGCTAGTGAAAAGGGGAAAAGGGTCTCTCGAAAACTCGCAGGGGGGGAGCCAGTCCTTGCTAGGGAAAAGGAATACTTCATTAGCGTTAAAGACAATTTATGATAGAGGATCACTAACGAAGAGGGAAATAGCCAATACAACCGGTCTAAGTATCGCAAAAGTCAACTCGCTAGTATCGACATTGACTCAAGTTGGAATCGTCTTTGAAAGCGGTAAAGAAGAATCTCTTGGAGGCCGTCGCTCTGCGCTGTATGAATTGAATGCAGAGTTCAAGTACGTCATCGGCTGTCAACTTTCTCATACTCAAGTCCATACGATCGTCTGTAATCTGAGAGGCAAAATCATCACAGAGACTTTGAGGCCATATCGGAAGTCCGACGGTAAAAAGATCGTCATTGACTTGATCCTGGATTCAATTAGCAGCGTCATGAGAGATTCCGGTTTGCCTAAAACAAAGTTCCTGGGGATTGGGATGGCTATTGCCGGATTAGTCAATCCGATCGATGGGACCACGATGCCTTTTCCTCACCTTGTTAAATGGGGGAATGTCTCATTCGATAGCATACTTGTAAAAGAGTTTGATCTCCCTTGTCATGTTATAAACGTTGCAAATGCTGCTGCCCTTGCGGAACACAAGGTCGGAGCAGCGAAGGGAAACAACAATATCCTATTCTTGAATATCGGAACTGGACTGGGGATGGGAATACTATTCAATGGAAAATTATACGAAGGAACAACGGGGACTGCCGGAGAATTTGGGCATATCACCGTGGATGAGTACGGACCCCTTTGCGAGTGTGGCAACGTCGGGTGTCTTGAAGCAATTGCAAGTACAAAAGCAATAGTTATAGAAGGCCAACATCTGCTGAGACAGGGTGTTCATTCCACCCTTTCAGAAATGAATCATGATGATTATGATAATCTGACGTTTGAAGATATCTGTCACGCCGCCGAAAATGGCGATAAGCTTGCTTTCGGTCTTATTGATAAAATGGGTGAAAACTTGGGAGAGGGAATCGTAACATTAATCAACTTGATAAACCCGCAAATGATTGTCCTCGGTGGGAGGATTGTGAAAGCGCAAGAGTTGATCATTACCGCAATAATGAATACGGTGCAAAGAAGAGCTCTGGAGATTCCGCGCCGGCAAGTGCAGATTGTATTTTCGCGACTCGATGGGGCTGCCGGAACAATAGGATCAGCTATTCCAATTATTGAACAATTGTTGGAGAATCCGCTTGTGAAACAAGCGGCACAAAGTTAGATCATTCACCATTCAACACAACTTATGATCCGAAGAGGATGGACTTCTATGAAACGTCGTAATCTGCGTATCGCTACCGTAGGCGTTGGGAGGTTCGGAACGACACATCTCATCGCATTCAAGGACATGGAGAGATGGGGAGATGTTCAATTGGTTGCCGCAGCCGAACTTGATGCTTCCAAACGTCAGATGATTGAGAACCAGTACTTGATTACTGCGTACGAAGATTATAGAGAAATGATCAACAAGGAGGATTTGGATGGAATCTCCATTGCTACTCCGGATCACTGCCATAAGGATATCGTTCTCTACGCTCTCTCCAAAGATTTGCATGTGTTGGTGGAAAAACCGCTCGATGTTTCCTCCAAGGGGTCACTGGAAATGCTATCTCTGGCTGAAGAACGCGGTCTTCTCCTGCAAGTTGATTTTCACAAGCGCTATGATCCATTTCACGCCGAAATCAAACAACTCTTTCAAGATCGCGCACTTGGTGACGTTCTGTACGGATACTGCTACATGGAGGACAAGATTGTTGTTCCGCGAGACTGGTTCTCATCATGGGCAATGGAGAGCTCGCCCGTGTGGTTCCTAGGAAGTCACTTCATCGATCTTATGAGCTGGTTGATTGATGCGAAAGCTGTAGCAGTCTATGCGCAAGGGCAGAAAAAAAAACTGGTATCGCTGGGAATCGATTCCTATGACTCTATCCAGAGTATGGTCACATTCAATAACGGCGCTGTTATCACCTTTGACAGTTCGTGGATTCTTCCGGAACAATTTCCCGCAATCGTTAACCAGGGATTCCGATTGATTGGAACCGATGGAATTGTTGAAATCGATTCAGAAAACCGTGGAGCCTTCTCATGTGTCGCATCCAAGCCAAGCATCAGGACTCATAATGCCGGGTTCCTTTATTCTGTTGTCAAGCCAGGTGATCGTGATGCGTATGAAGGTTATGGTATCAAAAGTATTCAACATTTTGCAGAGAATCTCCTCTATGTGAAGAACGGTGGTTGTCTCAAGAATATTGAGAATACCTATCCTTCTGGCAAGGACGGACACGAAGTGACTAAGGTGATTGAGGCGATCCATAACAGCCTCCGAAGCGGCAACAAGGTTGCGGTGTAGGAGACATCGGATATGAAGCGACAGAAAATCAGCAGAGTGTTCCTTTTGTGTTTTGCGATATCGGTGCACGCAACTGCTCAAGCGTTATGTCTCGGGCATTTGGTTCGCGAACCGCTCAAAATCTTCCATATCGACATGAATTCGGTGTCTCTCCGAAAAGACTACATCGAAAAGTTGTTGCGGAAAGTTTCGGCGATGGGATATAATGCCATACTCTGGGAAGTGGAAGGTAAGATCAAATGGGAGACATGTCCGGAATGCGTGTCGGTTGATGCATTGTCGAAGAATGAGTTCAAGGATCTGCTGGCATATTCCCGTCAACTTGGATTGGAACCCATTCCGCTGCTCCAAACGATCGGCCATGCTGAGTACGTTCTTCAACAACAGCCGTATGTGCCATTCCGAGAGAAACCCGACCGCTATGACTGTTACTGTACAAGTAATCAGCAACTTCGTAGGTTTCTGAAAAGATGGATAGCGGAATATCAAAATCTTTTCGGAGAAATCAGGTATTTTCACCTCGGCGGAGATGAAGCGTATATATTCGGCACATGTGCGGAATGCTCCAAGGCGGTCGCCACAAGGGGTGCGAATAGATTCATCGCAGACTATCTGAAAGATATTGCATCGGTACTTCTTCATACTGGAATAAGACCTTGCATTTGGGATGACATGATTATGAAGAAGGCCGATGACATTGGCGATATTCCAAAAGATTTTGTGATCTGGGATTGGAATTACTGGGATTCGGGGGGAACGCCCAGTTCTGTCATGATATGGAGTTTAGGCAAACGCGTCAGCAAGTCCTCAATTCCCGATGATATCAAAAGGGTCATTCCTGAGATCGTCGATAAGAATGGTGAACTAAGAAGTTTCTATGTTTGCGATTTCTTGAAAAGAAAAGGATTTGATGTTGTCACCTGCAGTTCCTCGCGCTCGCATGGGGATGCAGTGTTCGCAGGAAAGCACAAAGTCCATTCCGGGAATATTATTGCTGGATCCCGTAAGTGTTTGGAACTCGGGCTGCTTGGTACTTGCGTAACAAGTTGGGCGGTGCGGCTATCTAATTATGAGATTCAAGAGCCATGGTTTCTTCTGGCTCCTCTTGCCATGAGCAGTCCTGGAATTTCGGAGGATAGTCTCCTATCACTCGTGTCTTTCAAGCTTTTTGGCATCCAAGGGAGGGAGTTCTTTGATGCAATTTCTGATGTAGGATATTCCTTCCCGTTTTCGGACGGGAACACGACAGGGATCATGTGGACTGGAATGAAGGATATGCACCCCGCGCCGAAAGACTATATTAGAAATTTGATTGACAAATGGAAAAGCGAAGGTGTATGGGAAACGAAAACGAAAATGATATGGCGTGCGGACAGTACCATAAGGAGCGGTATTCAAAAGCTCCAGAAGTTTCTTCCTCAGGTGACCGACGGTTATGACATCATCTATCAATGGTCTCTAGCTGGAAATTATCAGTTGTGGCAGGCCGTAATCGCACAGGCAATTGTGCATAAGGCCGAAGGAAAGAGTGCGACCGAAAACAGCGAGTTGATCGAGCAGATCGGCAGGTTAAAAGCAGCTTACATACAATGGAGTGAGGAGTGGCTGACCCCGGGATCAGCACTCCAAAGCAGTGGATTGATTTATGATGCGATCGAAAATTATTTCCAGGAATAGACCGCCGATGATTCACGTGTGCATGATCATGTTTCACCGAGGTCGGGTGCAGTCTCTGGTCGCTCTGCTGTGCGGATTTCATGGATTGCTTGGGAAAAATCGATCGTATTTGAACAATTTCAACAACACAAGGGAACATTAATGGAATTACAGTTCGCAGATTATTCCGTCATGTTCATCTATATGGTTCTTGTTGCATCCATTGGCTATTACACGAAGAGAAAAGTCAAGAACATCGAGGACTATTTCGCCGGTGGAAGAAAAGTACCATGGTGGCTGGCGGCGATTTCACATCACATGTCGGGTTATAGTGCGTTTGCATTCGTCGGGCATGCGTCAGTGGCGTACTTGAGCGGGTTTTCTATCTGGACATTCTTTGCGGTGCCCATATTTGTTGCAATGATCATTGGGGCATATACGTGGGCTCCCAAATGGGTCAGATTGAATGTCGTCACACCGGTACAATACCTTGAAACTAGGTATAATCCGCTCACACGGCAAACCTTTGCGTGGAGTGGTATAAGCATTAAGTTCATTGACGAAGGTGTGAAGTTGTACTCGCTAGGTGTCATTGTTCATGTTGTGAGTGGGTTCCCAATGGAATGGACGATCATTGTTTGCGGATTAGTGACGGTAGGGTACGTCATGTTCGGTGGCGTTTGGGCAACGATGCTCACCGACTTAGCGCAGTTTTTCATTCAATTCAGCATGTCGTTTATTCTCGTGTACCTGGTGCTGACAACGGTTGGTGGATGGGGGACCATGTGGTCCAAGTTGCCTCCGGGTCATACATCCCTCTTCAGTGCCACGATCTCCCCATGGTTTATGTTTGTGTATCTCTTTGTCATAATTCTCAGTTATAATGGTGGAACATGGGGATTGGCTCAGCGATTTTACTCCATGGGAAAACCGAGGGATGCCAAAAAGGCGGCTATCCTATCTGCATGTCTCTACTTAATCTATCCAATCGCAATATACATTCCGATTTGGTCTGCACGATTGGTTATTGGTGAAATCGCTGACCCCGAACAGGCGTATGTGCTGGTAGCTCACAAGCTTCTTGGCGGCATTGGACCAGGAATGATGGGACTGTTCGTCATCGCTATGTTCGCTTCAACAATGTCGATGATCAGTGCCGACCTGAGTTCACTTGCTTCAGTATTCACGAAAGATATTTACCAACGCACGATGAATCGAGATGCCACTGAGAAGAAACTTCTCCTGATCGGTGTCACTTCTACTCTGTTATTTGGTTTGTTAACGATTCTCTCGGCGATCATAACCATCCACCTCCACGGTGCATTCAATACTATGGTTGAGTGGTACGCGGCAATTCTGGGGCCAGTTTCTATCCCGTTGCTCTTTGGCATGATCTATAGGAGAGCGACGTGGCGTGGCGCGCTGGCTTCGTGGGCCTGCGGTTTTACAACATTTGTTGTTGTGAAGTTTATCGTTCCGCTGGTAACGGGAAGTTCGACGCCATTTGAGCTCTATACTGGATTGGAGCTGCTCGTATCGTTATCCGTATTCTATCTGGAAGGACTCGTAAGCAAGCAAACCGCCGAGGAAAAAGAAAATGTTGATAAGCTCTTTGCCAGAATAAGCAACACTGCATAATAGGGAAATGCTACAATGAAGATCCAGATTTATGATGGAAATGTGTTGTTGCCAGACGGCATCAGGAAGACCGACATCGAGACTATTGATGGAAGGATCATGGCCCTTGGGAAGCTGACAGAGGATTCGCAGGCTGTGCGTCTGGATGCATCGGGGAAATACGTGCTGCCAGGTTTCATTGATGTACACGTCAACGGTATTGCTGGATTCGATCTGACAAATGGTACGTTCAACCCTTCGACTGGTAAGTTTAGCAAAAAACCGGATCTCTATGAACGAGGGCTCGCACTGGCACTCAATGCCTTCGCGATGAGGGGTACTACCTTGCTCGGTTTTACTATACTTGAAGCACCGATTGAACGGCTCAAGAAAATTCTGGGATTGATTGTGAACTATCGCGAAAAGAATAGGACATTTCACAATGATATGATATTCGGGATCTACCTCGAAGGATCGTTTATGAAGGAGGAAAAATTCCGCGGGGCGCACAATCCGAAATATTTTCAGACTCCATCAATACGGTTATTCAGAGAACTTCAACACGCAGCAAAAGGGAACATTCAGATTGTTAATGTTTGCCCCGAATGGGGCAAACCAGCGTTGACATTGATTCAATATTTGTCTTCACAGGGTATTATTATCGCGACGGGGCACAGTGGCGCCACTGGTGTGCAATACCAATCAGCAATTGAAAAGGGATCCTCGCTTGCAATTCATGTGATGAATGGGCCTTCTTCTTCCTCACCGAAACCATTCAATGACGGTGGAGTACTGGAAACGCTCCTTCGATCGGATCGCGTCTTTGCCGAAATCATTGCCGATGGAATCCATGTCGATAAGCAGTACGTCAGGGATATCATCGAGAGGAAGGGAATTGACAAGTGCGTCGTTATCACGGACAGCATGTTCGTTACCAAGATGAAAGGTGTCAAAGAATTCCAAATATCGGGAATCAAAGGAAAGGTGAGCAAGGACGGGAACTATCTCCAAATTGCAGATCGCGGAGATGCTCTGTATGGAAGCGTGCTTACCATGGACAAGGCTTTCCAAAATATTATGAACTGGTTCATGATGCGTATGCCCGGAATTTGGAATCGCCAGCACATTGCACATACGTTTGAAGAGGCGTTGTTCAACGCGTCGCAATTATGCAGTACCTCTGCAGCTAAGGCTCTCAATGTTTATAAACCATCAACAAAGTGTCTCGATCACAACTTATCGTACGGTACAGGAGATATTGTGATTGGCAAACGAGCAGACCTTGTGCTGGCCGATATTCAACGTCAACAAAATCAAGTTCGGCTGACGGTTCACAATACCATCGTGAATGGCCATGTGGTTCGTCAGATTTGAATTTGGTCTCACACGAGATCTTTCAGCGAGAAATAGTCGGAGTTCCAACGTATTTCGGGTAAGGATGTTTCTATGATTTCGGCAAAGTTAGTACGGGAATTCACTGTGGATACGTTAAATGTAAAAGTGTTCTCGGACAGAGACGCTCTGGGAAAGTCTGCCGCGTCAGAAGTGGCCGCTGAAATCAAACGAGTGGCAAGATTAAAAGAAAACGTCAACATGATCTTTGCCGCAGCACCCTCTCAGAATGAACTTCTGGATGAACTGGCTGCTGCTAGAGATATCGAGTTTTCAAGAATAACAGCATTTCACATGGATGAATACATCGGGCTAAGCAAGAATGCCGAGCAGCGCTTTGGGAATTTCCTGAAGCGAAAGCTCTTTGAAAGAGTTGGTTTCAAATCTGTGAATTATCTTGAACCCTCCGATGAGAATCCACAGACAGAATGCAAGCGTTATGCATCGCTTCTTGATACTTGCATTATCGATATTGTATGCATGGGAATAGGCGAGAACGGTCACATTGCTTTCAATGATCCGCCTGTGGCGAATTTTTCCGATCCTCAGGCAGTCAAAGTTATCGAGCTTGATGGAAAATCCAGGCTCCAACAAGTTCATGATCAATGCTTTGCTCGTTTGGATGAAGTGCCGAAAAGAGCGATAACGCTGACTATCCCTACTCTCTTTAAGGCAGAGTCCATTTGTTGTGTCGTTCCCGGACGATTAAAAGCAGATGCAGTGGAGCGAACATTACGAGGAGAGATTACTGTCGAATGCCCTGCTTCTATTCTCAGGAGACATCGAAATGCAACCCTGTTTTTGGATATCGAATCGGCGAGATTCATTGTATGAAGAATTGCGATTTATTTTTTTTCGGGTTGGTAGCAGTCTCAACCGTTTCCCGAGCGTACGAAGAGAAGTGTTCGCGTGCAGAGCATGACTAGATCCTGACGATTGCACCCTTTTGGATTTGCGAGGATGCGAATAATGGTGAATTCACAATAAGGAAAGTGCACCCATGGAATCAACGAGTGATCGATTGATCTCCCTCGATGTGTTTCGCGGTATGACTATTGCAGGAATGATTCTCGTGAACAATCCGGGTACATGGAACGCAATCTATCCACCTTTGAGACACGCAGTGTGGAATGGGTGTACCTTGACTGATTGCATCTATCCGTTCTTCCTGTTCATTGTCGGAGTCGCATTGACACTTTCTCTGACCAAAAGAATAGAAAGGGGTGAGAGCCAGAAAACACTGGCACTACAGATCGCACAGAGGAGTGGATTACTTTTCCTTTTGGGGCTAATTCAAACAGGATTCCCTCAATTCGATCTTTCCACATTTCGGATCCCTGGCGTACTACAGAGGATCGCAGTAGTCTATTTCATCACGGCCCTCATCTTCCTGAAATCGTCCGTAAAGACACAATCATTACTTGCTGTGGCATTTCTTCTGGTCTACTGGGCTCTTATGACGCTTATCCCTGTCCCCGGTATTGGGTTTCCCAATTTGGAACCGACAACGAACTTAAGTGCATATGTCGATAACCTCCTCTTGCACGGCCATCTCTGGTCGGAAACGAGGGTATGGGATCCGGAGGGGTTTCTTTCGACCATTCCATCGCTTTCAACCGCTCTGGCTGGTGTCATGCTTGGGCATTGGTTGCGGACCAATCGCGATCGAATCACTAAAACTGTCTGGATGTTTGTCTTCGGGAATCTCGCACTTGTACTGGGACTCTTGTGGGATTTCTGGTTTCCCATCAACAAGAATCTTTGGACAAGCTCCTACGTACTCTTCACCGGAGGATTGGCTTTGAATCTTTTCGCGCTTTGTTACTGGTTCATCGATGTCAGAGGTGTCAGGTGGTGGACCAAGCCGTTCGTTGTGTACGGTACGAATGCCATCACGGTGTACTTACTTGCTTCTCTCTTGAGTCGGAGTATAAGACTCATCCATGTCAGTTCCTCTGGCGGCAGGATTGTGGACTTGAAAGTCTATCTCTTCGAGACCTTGTTCCTTCCGCACTTATCTCCGGTGAATGCATCCTTGTCATGGGCGATCTGCTATGTGCTCATCTGGTTGGGACTTATGTGGATTCTTTATTCTCGAAAGATATTCATACGTGTGTAGCGCTCATTTACTCTTTGGAGGTATTATGAAACAGTGGTCGACGGTCCTCTTCTGCATCATTTTTCTGGCGGGTGCTGCAGCCTACGCGGGCACAACCGGAAAAATCGCGGGGACAGTCAAAGACAAGAAAACCAAAGAGAGGATTCCCATGGCCAACGTTATCATTAAAGGAACGTTGTTGGGGGCTACCGCAGACGCTGACGGTGAATATTTCATACTCGGCGTGCCGCCAGGCATTTACTCCGTGACGGCATCGTCCGTTGGCTATGGCAAGCTGTCTCAGACAGAAGTGCGTGTCCGTATCGATCAGACAACAACGTTGAATTTCGAATTATCTGAAGAAATGGTGACGACAGAAGATATCGTTATTACTGCTGAAAAACCGAAGGTCGAACTTGATCTGACAGCGAGCAAAGAAACAATATCTAAGGACGAGATCATAAACACCTGGGGAAAAGATATCAAAGATGTTGTTGGAGATATTCTCGGGGCAAATATCAATGGAGGCGTACGTGGAAGCTATGGAGGCGACGCATCGTTTCGTATGGATGGTATTGATCTGCGCGATGTCACCTCGAACACGAATTTCTCTAGCGTGAATATGTCGACGGTCCAGGAAGTAGAAGTTCTCACTGGAGGATGGAACGCAGAATATGGTCAGGCGAACGGCTCCATTGTCAACATCGTATCGCGGAAAGCCACGGACCGACTTCACGCTATTGCCACCTACAAAGTGCGTCCTGATGGAAAATATCACTGGGGAAGGAATATTTACGACAAGAATGATGTGTTTCACACAGTCATGACGACGCCTGACTACTGGGACACATCGAAAACGTGGCGAACTCCTTGGATGGCGCCAGATGAATCGCAGAAAGGAAATCTAGGAGACGGAAAGTTTGCGTCTATGACACCTCAACAGAAGGCGGATTGGTGGAAGCAATTCGTAAACGATAAGCAGCGGTTTCCTCAAATGGACTACGCAAACCGGACTGAGTGGGAACAAGAAGTCACGCTTTATGGACCGGTGTCTCAGAATGTGAGTTTTCTCCTCTCTGGCCGGTACAAGGAAGGAGTTAATATCTATCCATCCGCGCTGAAATACAATCCCGACATGACCTTCCAGGGATCCTTGGAGTGGACTCCTGTCGGCTCGACTGTGGTCAACATTAACAGTATGTTCACAAAATTCAAGAATACCGGAGACCCCCGAACAACCTACCAATCGTCGGAGACCAACCCTTCCGATATCGCATCTCAGAGTCTTTCTTACATCAACGATCCTTATAATAATTTCAGATACTGGCTCTGGGGGGTCTCACCGAATGGTGGCAGTGCTGGAGACGGATCGTCTATGCGTCCACCTGAATATGCTCAGATGCTCAACGTACAAGTAAAGTTAACGCAGATGTTCAGTGCGCGCACTTTTCTCAACTTTGCCCTGCAGCACACGCAGATGGATTACCATCTTGATTTTCGCGACGTAGCTCAGACGGGGAATTTCCGGAACTATGGTCTCCCTTTACCGACAGATTCTGTAGAGGTGTACGGAGTGATGCTTCCGTCATTCGGTAAGCCCTCATCATCACTTTTGTTTAATGCATCACGTTGGGGGTCCGCTGGTGATATTTGGAGGAGCGAATCGCATACACAAACCTACACCGTCAAGGCCGATCTGATCAGCCAGATTAACAAGAGACACCTGGTGAAGACAGGGATGATGTTCTCGCTTCAGCGGATTCAAACGCTGACGCATGAAGGTAATATGACCTCGACCACCTTCGTTCAGGTCAACGATATCGTGCCCATCATCCACAGGCCGTACGAAGGAGCAATGTATGCACAGGACAAAGTGGAAGTCGGTGGGATGGTTCTTAACGCGGGACTCAGACTAGATTTTTTCAACGCAAACGAAACAGTCGCATCGAATTTCTTTGATCCCCTGATGATTTCGGAGTACACAGTTGGAAACTCCGGCAAAACCGGACTTGTAGGCTACAGACAGGATGGCAATGGTCCCGGATACTCCAAAACCCAGCTTCGCTGGGCATTCTCTCCACGCATTGGAATATCTCATCCCATCACTGAAACGACAGTATTGCATTTTATGTTCGGTATTTTCAACCAGCGCCCAGCATGGGTAAAGATCCTTGCAAATCCTGTAGTCTGGACGGACACTTCGGCAACCGGCAACTTAGGCCAACTGGTAAGGGCAGGGTTGATCAATTCTGACTATAACGTCCCAGATTCTCTTCTGGTAACCTATCGCTATTATGGTGCCAAGGTGGGGAATCCCAACCTGACATGGGAGCGAATGACGCAATATGAAGTTGGCATTGTGCAAAATATCGCCGATGTCCTTTCGCTTGATGTTGTGATGTACTATAAAAGTGCCAAAGACCTCACTTCGCTTGGGATCGATCAGGGTGGTGGGGGGAACGCGAGCACGATCAAAACTACGGGAGGCAACGTGGACGTTCAATTGTACGGTGATCCGTTCGTGGCAAACAGTAGGATTCCGGGAAAGTACATCGGAAATTTCATGACGACGGTCAATGGTGCGTGGGCTGAGGTCCGAGGCATCGAAGCGACCTTGCGGTCGCAGTTGAGCTGGATTAATTTCGATCTGGGATACACTCTATCCTATCTCACATCAGGACGTTATTATGCAAACGGGATTTTCGAACCGTCAGCAGTGACAGGAATTCCGCTTGCGGATAATAAGTACTCTGGTCCAAACAACACAGACGGAGGAGGGATTGGCACAGATGACGATCTCTGGAATCCGACTAACTCAGCACTCCTAAAGGTCACAATGAAAAGCCCGTCCACCTTTGGCCCGGCGATCGGCGGTGTACATGTGCTTGGCGGCTGGATAATAAGTCTCTCGACTCGATGGGCACAGGGAAAACAATTCACTTGGTATCCGACTGATTATACGGGAATACAATATCCAAACAATCAGCGCTGGAAAGACCGGTGGAATACCAATATGAACGTGACGAAAACCATTCAACTCTCTGACAATCTCACAATGAAGTTCTTTGTCCAGGTTACAAACTTGTTCAATGATAAACATCTTCGACTGTTCACAGATTCAGATCTAGACAATTATATGACAAACGGAACACTTCCGTTCAATAAGACCACAAAAGAACCGACCGAATGGAATTGGTACACCAATGATCCGCGCCAGATCTATTTCGGTACAACGATCGAGTTTTAGTTTCTTCACTCTTGAAAGGTGATAACGATGGACGGGAAAAAAATACAGCGAAGCAGCGTAACTGTGTTGATTGTTTTTCTAGGGCTGTTGCTCGCGCCATCGGTGGTAGTAGCGCAGGCTGTCAATCCGGAGAGACTTACACGGGGAAAATACTGGATCAAGTGTCTTCCCAACGGCGCGCTTGATCGCGAAACCACTATCGGAAACAGTGAATGGGAATCTCTCTACCCGGGTGATTACAACGCGCAGTGCGAATCGGCTGGCGGTTTCGGGGCCACAGTAACCTACAACGGCGCGATGGTTGCAGGACAGCCGGTGGCATGGTATTACCGGAGTGTGCTCTACAATAGTCCGCACGTCTATGCAATCAGCCAAACGACGGTGACACAAAACTACAATCTCGTCAACTCGGGGAGGGCGGAGGAATACCTTGACGGGACAATCGGATCGTATCAGTATGATGGCTCCGGCAACCGCCATATGAAGTATGAACTCAAAGGAACTGTTCGTGTATGGAGCCAACCTAAGTACGATGATTTCGTTATTATGGAATGTACGTTGACAAATACGGATGACACCACGTTCAATGATTTTTATTACGTCCGCCTGGTGACGCCGAGTGGACCATACGCTCCGGCGTCCGTGTCCGTAGGATGGGACAAAGAATATGAATGGGATTCAGTGATGGGAGATACATTGGGATTCGTTTTCTATGATGACACCTCGCTTCCTCCAACAACTGATCCGCCCATCTATTCAATTCCTCCTGGTGATTCGACGGGAAACGCAGGAGATCCAGGAAACATCGGCATTCAGGGCTCCACGAACTTTAAGCTCTATGCCCCGTACGTCTACGCTTATAATTTCTATTTAGATGAACTGCCGCTCAACAAGTTCGGACAAAAAAAGATCTGGAGGAAGATTGTTTCGACGAATTCAAAAGCTGATCCTCTAGAGCTCCGTCCGTCACTATATGATGTATTAGCCCAGTATGGCAATTTGGTCAATTTCATGACGACCAATGAACAGCCGAAATTTGGGTGGCGGGCCGCTGCCGAGTCGGCTATCTCAGGGGCGGGGAGTAAATGGGAGAGGAATCCGTGCTATCTCTATGGTATCGGTCCATTTGACATCAAGAAAGGGGAATCGATCCATTGGTTTGAAGTCTTCGTCGGCGGACAGATGGATCGGAATGTTTCCATGCTCGGCGGATATGAAGCAACGCGTCGATTTAAAACAGAGGGAATTGCAAATCTTAAAGAAAACTTTAGAGCAGCAAGGACGCTTATCCGGAATCGTTGGGTGTTTCCAATCGGAACAGTTCCGCCTCCGACACCGGCGGACGCTCCGCGGGTTGGCAATGCTCATGAACTGAACGCCGTCGCTTCTGCAATAACTGTGAATGGAGAACGGACGCCGGGTGTTCAATTGTCATGGCTGGCGGTTCATAGAGGTTACGTCGATCCCCAGACGCGGCAAGCGGACTTTGCGGCGTACAAGATTTATCAATCCAGTAACTCGATCGAAGGTCCATGGAAGCAGATCGACTCGATCGCCGTCGCCAAGGCGGATAGTTCAGTTGTGATTGGCGCGGACGGCAATCCCTACGTCCAGTACTTCGTCCAAGCGGAGCCAAACGTTCCGTACCGATACTGTGTGACGAGTATCGACACCCGAGGGAATGAAAGCGGTATGACCGGTTATTCTTTCTATTCGGTTTCCGCGGAGCCAAGACCATCGAATGATCAGAGCAACATCCGCGTCGTGCCGAATCCTTTCCGCCAAGTGAGCGGATTTGCAGAGACTACGGAATACAAACGTTTGGCGTTTGTCAATATACCGGCTCTGTGCACCATACGCATCTATACAGTCGCCCTCGACCTGGTGAGGACGCTCGAACACACAAGCGAAGGTGGCATCGAAACGTGGGGTTCCCAGATTAGGAAGGACTATATGCTGACCGACTTTGCGCAGAATGTTCAACCGGGGATCTATATCTATCACGTCGAATCGCACGTCCCTGGACACGAAGGAGAGACATCGGTGGGAAAGATCGCAATCATCAAGTAGCAGATCTGATCGAAAGAGTTATCTATGGAAAAAATAGATATGAGAGTCAGAGCGAGCAACACCGCGATGGTGTTTCTCCTCATCCTAGCCCTTTCAAGCGAATCTCGTGGACAGGTGCGAACCAACCCGGTTAACTCGGGTGTGGATCCGCTGGACCTAAGTCGCGTTGGCGCAGCTGGTTGGCAGTTTCTGAAACTTCCGACAGACGCGCGCAGTGCCGCGATGGGCGGGGTGAAGTCAGCTGTGAGCTACGGCGACGCCAATTCGGCTTTGAACAACCCGGCGTCTGCTGTTGACGTGGGAAACATAGATATTCAATTCTCTTCGATGAAGTGGGTGGCGGATATCCAATACAACACATTTTCGATCGTTAAAAATCTCGGTTCACTCGGGACTGTTGGTGTGCACTGTCTCTATATGGACTACGGCAGAATGATTCGAACAGAAGTCGCGGAGAGTGGTGACCTCGGAATCATTCCGATCACAGAAGGGCTGGGAACATTCACTGCATCCGACTTTGCCGCTGGATTTCTCTATGCGAGGCAGATCACGAACTTCCTGCAGGTTGGAGGAACGATTCGATACGTTCAACAGCAAATCGATGACGCCAGAATGAGCAGCTGGGCCCTGGACGTGGGCACCATGTATTGGACAGGGATTGGGAGTCTGAGGATTTCGATGCTGGGGAAAAACTTCGGTGCAGACGGTGAGTTCCTATCATATCGGGGACGCATCGCCCAAGCACCGGTAAAAGTTAAGATGCCAATGATGCTGATCCTGGGTATGGCGTATGACGTCGTCACACAATCGAAAGAGAACCAGCATCGGCTGACTGTCACGGCGGAATATGTGAAGCCAAATGATGGACCCGACAAAGCAAATATTGGACTTGAGTACTTCACATATTCCATTTTCTTCTTTCGTGGCGGTTATCGGTTCAACTATGATGAAGAGAGCTATACGTTTGGTTTTGGTACACAGTGCTCCATCAATGATGGACTCACTTTGAAAGCTGACTTCGCATACGCTCATGTCGGTCGATTCAAGTCTGTCAGTGTGATCACTATTGGTTGTGGATTTTAATTTTTCTATGGAGCCTGATGTTGCAATCGTAAGAATCAAAGTCGTCTTAATCAACCAAAGCATATTCATCTATTCACCAGCGAGGTAGCCATGAAACCCTTATTGACTTTCATATGTGCGATCGTTGTTTTTCCACTCTCTGTAACAACGGGCTCTGCCCAGTTGTTGTTCCAGGAGACATTCAAAGATACAACGGAAGATATTACTACCTTAGGCGTTTGGAGAGACATTCCGGCTGGCCCCCTCTCCATTGGTTCAACACAAAGTTTTCCGTATATCGCTGTGAAATCCCCCGCACTTATCTACACTGGTTATATCGAATCCGGCAACGGGAATGTCGCCTATCTCACTGGCGGTGGGCAGGATGTGGAAGCGACAGTGAAAGACGTATCTACCGGTGTCGTGTACCTGGCGTTTCTTATTAAAGTCGATTCTGCAACTGTCGCAGGAGACTATGTCTGGGTAGGTCGAGATGCGAACACTCACAACCGGTGGAGGATGTGGATCCGCAAAGATACGTCAGGCGGAAGTGATAACACATACAACTTCGGCCTCGGGATGAGCGCCGGTAGCAAACAGTACGCAACAGAAACGTACACATTCGGAACGACCTATCTTGTTATCTCCAAATATGATTTTGGCACGGTGGCGACCAATGATGCAAAGCTGAGTCTCTGGGTCAATCCACCGCTCGGCGGACTGACAGAAGATATACATCCGATCATTAACAACTATACTGAAGCAACCGCTGATTTCCCGGTGATTAACAGATTTGCTCTTGTCCAGAATGGAATCGCTACTGCCCCAACCTTCAGCATCGGTGGCATGAGGATGGCAGTGAAATGGACTGACGTGCTTCCCCCGCCGCCATTGTATTATAATGGGACTGGAGCGATCAATGATCCAAGCAGCTGGGGGAATAATCCGGATGGATCGGGTACGCAGCCCAGCGACTTCGCTGCAGATAATCAACTCTATATTGTCCGGAACACTACTTCGGTGAACTTAACTGCACAATGGGTTGTCAGCGGTGTGAGCTCGAAGGTGATCGTGGGTTCCGGAGTGAATTTCACCGTTACTTCCGGAGGCATTCTCGCAGCGAAGGTCGATGTCAACACCGGCGGCACATTGACCCTGACGGAGAGCAGTTTCTGGCCTGCATTTGGCGATATTATGGGCATCGTCTCTTTCAACAATGCGAGCGGCTTTTCTCTTGATGCCGACTATACATTCCCTGCAAGCACGGGTCACTTTGATCTGACGAGCGGAGACATCAATCTTTCCGGAAATAGACTCACCGTCAAAGGACGCTTCCACACCTGTGGGTACAAAGTGTTTGGCACGGGGACATTCACGCTCGATTCAGCAGGAGCGCTTTTCATCTCTTCACCCAATGGCATCACAGCCAGCGGTGCAACAGGGGACATACAAGCAAGCACACGGATCTACTCTTGCTATGCCTCTTACGTGTATAATGGATCGAGCAATCAGGTGACCGGTGATGGAATTCCCGACAGTGTCGCTAACTTGGCGATCCAGATGGCAAACTCTTCTTTGACGACTACGCTTTCGAAATCCGTAGCAGTCTCGCTCTCCGGCACCCTGTCGACGGGGTTGGGTAGGTTCAAGCTTGGAGCATTCAACCTGTGGTTCAGCAACCCTTCAGGGCAATCAGATTCCAGCTATGTGATTACCGATGGAACAGGTTCTCTTATACGGTTAATCTCTAATACTTCAAAAAAGACCATGCCGATTGGATCAGAGACCGGGTACCATCCCGCGATTTTGACGTTTGTCATGGTTCCAGTGGAAGCCACGAATATTTCCTTTCGGTACATCTCCGGTGATCCCGGATCTGCTGGATTACCATCTGAGATTACAGACTATTACAAAGGCGGTTCCTGGATGATCACGAGCGACGGAAATCCTGCAACGCCGTTTCGATTAGATCTAAGCGCCTCAGGGACTGGTCTCGAATCCGCACGAGTGCTAGTGCGCCAGAATGAGACAACTCCTTGGCAGTATGCAGGTCCAGGGGCAGCTGTTCCAATTACATCAGGCATGATCTCAGATACTGTTACGAACTTCGGACAATATGCCTTTGGCCTTCAGCCGACTGCTATTGAAGAATTTTCTTCTGTTCCAAGGAAAATAGCGTTGACACAAAATTTCCCGAACCCCTTCAATCCAGCAACTACGATACGCTTCGATCTGCCGACTGAAATGCATGTATCGTTGTTCATCTACAATATGCTGGGGCAGCAAGTATCGAATCTGGTAGATGAGACCAGATCTGCGGGAAGGTACGCGATCACATTTGATGCTTCGCGGCTGACCTCCGGAGTGTATTTCTATCAGCTTCAGGCTGGTTCATTCAATCAAACAAAAAAAATGTTACTGGTGAAATAGTAAGAAATGATACCAAGTGTGTCCGGGAGAAGAAGACATCATAAAGGCTCGTCAGGAGTCAGGCAGTGCCCAATCCAGGTGCTGCTTGACAACTGAGGAGTTCAGCTTTGGTGCTCGTATTTTATAATCAACGAAAGAACACCGACCGTTCTTTCACAGTTGCACATTTTCAATAGGAGGATTTCCTATGAACCGCCTTACATTTTTTGTTATTGCTTTATCCATGCTGGCGACAACACTGGCGTGGGGACAGCAGACTTTAATTGAAGAATACTTCAATTATCCCGATGCAACCGTTCTAAACACAA
>Ga0268280_1001142_pt1 | contig 18713 bp, 20 predicted proteins | sample saktaG_9_FD_190139 | JGI IMG/M metagenome (GOLD analysis project Ga0268280, IMG submission 190139) | Saline water microbial communities from Sakinaw Lake, British Columbia, Canada - sak_2011_5_24_40m | ecosystem: Environmental > Aquatic > Non-marine Saline and Alkaline > Saline ... | reverse complement strand
CTTACTTTAAATGAAGGTTTTACTATTGGAGATGGTAGTGCTGGAACATTGACATTTTCAGCAGGTAGTAAAGTTTTAACTATAAGTGATAATGCAACTATAAATCAGAGTGTCACTACTACATCTGATGTTGTATTTGATAGTATATCTGCAGGGAATACTGAATTAGGTGGATCATTAGGTTTACAAATTGTTTCAGTCAGTGCTGCATCATATGATGTTTTAGCAACAGATCATATTCTTAATGTTACCTATACAGCAACAGGAGCAGTCGCCATTGATCTTAAAACAGCACAATTGCATGCTGGAAGGGTTCTGGTAGTTAAAGATGCTGGAGGTAATGCTGCTATAAATAATATTACTATTACTACTGAGGCTTCTGAAACAATTGATGGAGATGCAACCTTAGTTATAAATGGTAATTATAATGCAGTTAACCTTTACTGTGACGGTACAAATTGGTTTATTTATTAATATAAAAACATAGAAATCATGGCATACACATCAAATGAAGCAGCAGTAAAAATCATAGAAAAATCTGCTGCTGTACTTCCCGCAAGTACACAAACACCTTACTTCACAGTAAATGGAAGAGTTTTAATAACTCAGATAGTAGGTGAAGTTACTACTGTTTTTGACGGGACAGCAAACAACATTAAACTCATAGCAAATCCAACTACATTAGCAGATGTTGATTTGTGTACTGCATTATCAGTAACAAGTGATGCAGAGGGGACAATGTATACAATAACAGGAACTTTATCAGATGCAATGGTAGCAACCACAAGTGGAGCAGTAGCAGCACAAGCAAGTGCAGTAATTGTTGCAGAAGGGACTATTGACCTAGATACTGATGCTACAGATACTACAGGTTCAACAAAGTGGACAGTTCATTACATTCCCCTAGATTTAGGATCGACTGTAGAAGTTTATAGCGCACCGTAATCATGGCAGCATTTAGCAGTAAGGCGACAGGGAATTGGGATGCAGAAAGCGAAACTACTTGGAATGAAGCAGGGCATCCTACAGCAGGAGACACCGTTGTTATTCAAAATGGGCACACTGTCACATTAGACAGTGCTACTGCTTGTGGAACACTTACTATAGATTCTGGTGGAGTATTAACAGATGCTACAAATAATGTAGGGATAACTGTTTCAGGTATAACAGCAGTTACAGGAACAATGACATTAGGTACAGCTGCATGTAGTTTCGGAAGCGGAGTTACAGTAGAGTATTCTCTTGAAGTATCTGCTGGAGGAACTGTTACAGGTGGCTCTGGGGATTGGACTGTTGGTTCATTACAATGTCAGACAGCTACATCTACACTAACCATGACATCAGGAACATGTACAATAGATAGTTGTAGAGATACAGCTTATGGGTTAATAGTTATTGCTGATGCTACATTTAATCATAATAATGGAACAATAACATTTACTGGTATATCAGCAGATATGCACGTTGATGCATTAGCTCATTCGTTATATAACTTAATAATTAATTCTGGGAATACACATCGACTACGGAAGGATATAATTATAGAAAATGATTTAACTATAACAAGTGGAACATTTTCTACAGGTACAAGTAATTATGCCTTAACTGTAACTGGGAATCTATCAAATGCAGGAACATTTGTTCCTAATGCTTCATTGGTAACGTTAAATGGTACTGGACAGTCCTTGACAGGTAGTTGGACATTTTGGCATTTTACGAAATCAGTGGCAGCAGCAGATACTCTAACTTTTGATAATACTGGAACTTATACTTTTGGTGGGAATGTAACATTGAATGGAGCTGTAGGTGAGTTGTTATCACTGGTTTCTGACAGTGCTGGTAATGCGTTTAGTTTTATTATGTTGGCTGGAGCAGTTAAAACAAGTTTGGATTATTTAAGTATAAAAGACTCGGATGCTTCAGGTACTGTATCAGCACTTAAACCGATAGCACCAACTAATTCTACAGAAGTTTCAGGTAATACTGATTGGTCTGGTAGTGCATATGTAATTCCTGCAGGAATGAAAACAATTTTAAACTACTACTACTAATTAGAAACATATTTGGTAAATTAAAAATTAACTATAAGTTATTGAGGACAGCTTATAGTTTGGAGGAGGAGCTACTTTATTATTATGGTGAGGAAACATGAAAGTAATAAAAATTAGACTAAACCCAGATGAATACTTTATTGATGTCTTACATATATTGCAAGCGATACCACCTTTTAATCAATTAAGGAATAATGATCTAAATATATATGCTAGGTTACTATTCTATAATAATTTAATGATACTAGATGGGTTAGAAAAAGAAGATAGAGATAAAGGATTGTTTAACTATGATATGAAAAGACTTATTCAAGAAGAACTAACTATTAATGATGGAAGTTATCGTAATAGTTTATACAGTTTGAAAAGGTTAGGTCTTATAGGTAATAAGCAATTAGTAGACAAGTTTACTATACCATTTGGAGAAAGTTTAGAATTTAATTTCATATAACAGAGTTATGGAAACAAAAGAGGTTACTAAAGAATTTACCAGAGAAAGTAATAAGCAATTGCTTATGCTTATGGAAAAGATGAAAAGTATCATTGGTGGGTGGGCTATTGATAACGATTATCATATGGAGTTTAGGATTAATATTATCAGTCCTATTAAAACTTTAGGTGTTACACTAACAGAAAGAAAGCAAGATGTACAGGAAAACATCAGTATTATTCATGAAACAGCTTGCAGCAGACAAGAAAGTAGAATTGGATAAAGTTAAGGAAGCTATTAATTCGCAGTTTGAATATGTAGCTGAGAAAATTGCTGAATCTAATTTAGAGGAGGCTAAGTATAATAATATTTATATACAAAATCTAGGTAGGTTTGTGGTGATACTTAATTCTAGAAAGAAAATTAAGGAAAGATTAGAGAAGAAAAAGGATGGAGTTAGTAACGCTGTCACACGGGAGGTTGGAGATATCTCCGTATGCCCTGACAATAAATGAGTTTAAGGCTCTCTGGGAGAGAGATAATAGTACAACGAAGGATATAGCTACGCAAGAGTTGTCCTTTGTTTACTTTATGGTAGACTTTAAATCTGTATACAGAGGTTATGAAATTAAAGATAAAGTTGAAAGAATATGTAAAGACTTAAACCTTAATTCAACTAATATATTAGATGCTGAAATACAGTTAGCTATAAATAAATATATGGAGATACAGCAAACTCCTACTATGAGGTTACTTATGGATATGGAATCCTGTCTTGACAAGATAGGATTTACTTTTAGAACTTATAATCCTACTACTGATACTAATGCTGTAAAGTTTAAAGCATTAACTACAGCTATGAAATCAGTAGATGGTATCATTAAAGGACTTAATGCATTAAAAGAAACTGTAGAAACAGAGACTGCTAATATAACAAGAGGTAAAGGTGGTCATAGAGTTGGTAAGAGAGAATTACCTAAAAAGAGAAATTCAGACGAATAAGTTATGATAGAAGTTATTAGACCAGACATTCAAATAGTTCAGGAGTTTGATCCTAAACTAGTTTATGGAATACCTTGGTCTACTATCAATCCAGCTACATCTAATCCTGTAGCTAATACCAATCACGAATATCTTAAGTTTGTTAATACACATTTGTTTTGTGAAGAGGCTAGGCACTTTGCAAGATATGGTTATTATACAAGTGCTCCTTATGATTCTAAGGACTACGATGATTATTGGGACGAGCAGGAGAAAAGATGTATAGAAGGTTATACTATAGGCGGAGTTCGTGTAACAGGTAGGCATTACTTTTATTTGAATTTTGGTAGGTTAAAAGCTAGGAAAGTTGATCCGATTTCAGGTTTAGAAGACTCTGCTAGTCAAAGAAAGATACTTACTTTTCCAAGATTTTTAGATCATCAATATTATTGGTTTCATGAAATAGAAGAGTGTTATGCAGAGGGTCCGCATAAAGGTAAGGAGATGCAAAATCACTGTAGCCTCAAAAGTCGCCGAAAAGGATATACTTATCAAGTGTCTGGAGGTGTATATGCTTATAACTACACTTTTATAGAAGCATCTACTAATATACTGGCTGCTTATGAGAAGTTGCACTATAAAGTAACACTTGATGGAATACACCTTACTCTTAACCATATTAATAAGACTACTGACTGGGCTAAGAGAAGAGATAAGCTTACGCAAAGAGATCACTTTAGGGCTAGCTATTTATATAAGAATGAAGCTGGTAATGATATCGAAGATGGATTTATGTCTGAGATACAAGCTATTTCATATAAAGACAATCCATTTAAGAGTATTGGTGATAGTATATTCACTTTAGGTTTTGAAGAAGCTGGTAAGTTTAAAGGTTTAATGGATGCTTTTACTATTGCAGAACCTACTGTAAGAGACGGGGAGATAGTTACAGGTGTAGTTCTAGTATGGGGAACAGGTGGAGATATGGGTTCTGGTACAGCTGATCTAGCAGAGCTATTTTGGAATGGTGGTATGCATGGATTTAAGAGGTATGAAAACATCTATGAAGATAATGCTGTAGGAGATTGTGGTTGGTTTGTTGATGACTTATGGTATAGTCCCGGTACTTATAATGACGGTGTTATAACACATTTACTAGTTGATAGAGATGGCAATAGTTATAGAGATTATGCTGAAATTAATCTGGAGAAGAAAAGAGAACAGAAGATAAAGAGTAGTAAAGCATCTTATAATTTATTTTTAACTCAGCAGCCTAAAACTCCTTCTGAAGCTTTATTACAAGCTGATGTCAGTATATTTGATACAGTAACTGCTAAGAATGTTATTGCGATGATAATGATGAGTCCTGAGACTTATATTAGACCTTTTAGAATAGGTTTAATGGAAATAAGTCCAGACTCTGGTAGAGCTTATTTTAATGAGATAAGATCTCTGGTACCACTATATGATTATCCCATTAAAGATAATAAAGATAAACCTGGATGTATAGTAATCTATGAACCTCCTGTACGTTCTGCAGATGGTGTAATAGAGCCAACTAGATATATAACTGCAGTTGACCCTTATGATGATGATCAGTCTGAAACTAGATCAGTAGGTTCTATGTTAGTACTTGATAGATTTACTGATAGAATTGTTGCTCATTATAAAGGAAGGCCAGATGCTAATACTTTTTATGAACAATGTAGACGTCTTGCTCTTTATTATAACGCTAAGATTAATTATGAACGTAATAAGAAAGGCTTACATGGTTATTTCTTTAATAAAGGTAGTCTTAATTTATTAATTGACGAACCTGAGATATTAAAAGATAGAGGAATTAGCAAGGCTTCTAACGCTGGCAATAATAGTAAAGGAACTTATGGTAGTACTCCTGTTAATGCTTGGGGTATTGAGTTAGCTTCTTTATGGATGGATATGAAAGCCTATGGGGAGCCAGAAGAAAGTAGTATGACTAATTTACATAAGATACGTGCTCTTGGTTTATTAAGGGAGATTAAAGACTTTAGACCTGATCCAAGACTGAACTTCGATGATATTTCTGCTCTTGGACTATTAATGATTTTTAGAGAAAATCTACTTAGACATCAACCTGTTGGTAAAGTTGTTCGTAAATCAGGACTTGAAGATGATCCTTATTTCAAAAAATGGAGAAAAGGTGGTGAACATATTGGTAGACTAAGAACTGGTACTAGATTAGCTATAGTAAGAGGAAAAAGAAAGTAGTTTCAACTTGTTTTTATTATTTAGTTTTATTATATTTGTAAGTTAAAGTTGATCATAAAGTTATGTCAATAGGCAAATTTCCCTCCCAAAAGAAAGATAAGAGGACAGATTCTTTCTATAAAGATTGTGCTAAAGCTGCATTAGAGATCATAGATTATGATGAAGACTCTGGTTTACGTGCTTCTATGCATGAGAAGAGAATAAACTATGATCTAGCAGCTAATATACTAGATCCATCTGATGTAGAAGATATAGTAAATCCTTGGAAATTAACTAATGCTAATTTTCCAGTTAATATAAGGAACTATCCTTTACTTAAACCTAAACTTGATTTATTGAGAGGAGAAGAAATTAAGCGTAGATTTGATTGGAAAGTTATGCTTAAAAACTCTGAAGCTATTTCAGAGAAGGAAGAGCAACAAAAGAAAGAGTTTTTTGGTTATATTAAAAGTCTTGTGTTATCTCCAGACGAACCTAATGAAGAAGAGGTTAAGAGGAAAATGACTAAGATGGACGAGATGAGTAAATATAGTATGCAAGACATGCGAGAGAAGATGTCGTCTCAAGTTTTAACTTATCAATGGTATAATAATAAACTTAAGTATAAATTCAATGAAGGTTTTGATGATGTACTAAAAGCTGCAGAAGAAATTTATACTATTAATGCTATATCTGGAGATATAGTTGTCCGAAGAGAGAATCCCCTAAATGTTTATACTATAGGTCTTGGTGATAGTAATTATCACGAGGATGCTCAAATTATAGTAATAGACGGCTATAGACCACTTGGTTTAGTATTAGATGATTATTATGAAGAGTTATCAGCTAAACCAGGATTAATTAGACAATTAGAAGAAAGAAGTGGATTAGCATTTAATCCAGAACAGGCTTTATCTGCTCGTTTAACTATACCTGAAAACTATTATGACGAAGCTTATGGTGAAAGTGTATATATAGCTAATAGTTCAAGATTACTTGATGCATTTGCTGGTGGTTATGATAGAGATGGTAATATACGTGAAACTAGAGTACTCTGGAAGAGTATGCGTAAGATAGGTACTAAAAGTTATTTTGATGAGTTTGGTGTACAGCAGAAGGAATATGTATCTGGAGAATATACGCCTGATGAAGAAGCTGGAGAAGAAATTAAATGGGAATGGGTTACTGAATGGTTAAAGACTACTATTTTAAAAGGTGATGTATTTATAGGGATGGGACCAATACCTAGAATTAGTATGAGTATGTCTAATCCATCTAAATGTATGTCTCCTGTAGTTGGTACTATATATAATGCTAATAATAGTACTGCTATGTCTCTAATGTCATTCGGCAAGCCTTATCAGTATCTTTATAATGCTATTATGTATAATAATGAAAAGGCTATTATAAAGAATAGAGGCGTTGTACCTAGATTACCATTACATCTTATTCCTGATGGATGGGAAATAGAAGACTGGATTTATTATTTTAATGAAATGGGTTTTGCTGCAGAGGATTACTTTAAAGAAGGTAATAAAGGTGCAGCAATGGGTAAGTTGGCTGGACATTTTACTGGTAGTGGTCAACCCATTGATACTACTAATGCTCAATACATACAACAGAATTTACAGATGCTCCAAATTATTAAAGGGCATATTGATGATATAACTGGAATATCTCCACAAAGACAAGGACAAATAGAACAAAGAGAACTTGTTCGTAATGTTGAAGTAGCTAGAACTCAGTCAGCACATATTACAGAGATGTGGTTCTATATGCATGATAATACTAAACTTCGTGTACTAGAGAATACTTTAGAGTTTACTAGACATGTATGGAGAGACCAGAAGTTTAAAAGGCAGTTTGTACTTGATGACGGGTCTTCAGCATTACTTGACTTTGATTATGAGATTTTTGCTACTGGGTTATATGGAATATTTATAAGCGATGCAAGCTCTGACCTTGAGATTACTCAGTCACTTAAGCAACTTGTTGGTATGGCTATTCAATCTGGTAAAGCTAGACTATCTGATGCAATGGCTATTTATATGTCTGGTAGTGTAATGAGTAAAAGACGTAAGCTTGAGTCTAGTGAAGAGAAATCTGATCAAATGGCACAACAAGCTAATCAAGAGAAGAATCAACTTATGGAGGCTTTGCAGAAAATGAAGAACGAGACTGCTCAAGAGAAAAATATGACTACTGAAAAAGTAGCATTACTTAATTCTAGAGTTAAGTTGTTAGAATCTCAATTAAGAGATAAGTCAGCATATGAAGCTGATATGGTAGATTTAAAAGATGAAGAGCTTGAATTAAAAAAACAACAGCATGCTGATGATGTTAGGTTAAGAGAAAAAGAATTAAATCTAGATGATAAGCATGCTACTAAGGATGAAGAGTTACAAAAGAAAGCTTTAAGTAAAAAACCTGTAAATGCAACAAGATGAGTAAAGGTGGAATCTACATTAAGCCGTCTAAGAGAGGATCTTTAAGAAAGACTACAGGAACTGCTAAAGATAAGAATATACCTGCTAGTAAATTAGCGATTAAGAAAGGTGATAGTTCTGCGATGCGTAAGAAGAAGCAGTTTGCAATTAATGCTAGGAAGTGGTCTAAAAAGTAATGAATCAACTAGAGCAGCAAGTTGGAGTTAATTCAATAAGTTCTGAATATTTTGAGAATGGTGGTGCTTATTATAAATGTTCTTTATGCAATATTATAACATATTCAGAATTACCTATTTGTAAAGTTGTTTGTCTTCATTGTAAATCTTCAAAAATATATCTTAAAAAAATCAATGAAAACTTCAAATTGTAAAAAGCTATAGTAATACTATAATTCTCAAAGTTAAATCTAGTTTTTATAGATAATTTGTATTATATTTGTAATTAAAATCAAAGAGTATGGAAGTATTTTATGACAGCGATAGTGACATCATGACTCCGGTTGATATGGATAGTGTTGATACTGTAGCAACTGGGACTGAGGAACCCGGTAAAAATGGTTCTGAAGAGCCGACTGAGGTGATAACTGATGATAATATAGCTTCGGATGAAGTTATAGTAGCAGACTTATCATCTATAGATAAAGAAACAGATGAAGGTGATGAGGTAAAAGTAATAGGAAAAGGTAAGACCCCCTCTAGTAAAGCAAGTAGCTCCTCTTCCTCACCACCATACTCTGTCCTCGCCAAAGCTTTATATGAAGAGGGGGTTCTTACTGACTTTGACGAAGCAGAGTTTGATAAATTGGTTACTGATACTGGTAGTGCATCAGCAGCTCTTATAGAGTTGCATAGACGTACTATTGATTCTAATGTTGAATCATGGAAGAAATCACTTAATGAAAAGCAACAAGAATATTTAGATGCTTTAGAGAGTGGTGTACCTCATGATAGAATTATACAATTACAAGTAGCTACTGATAGATTAGATTCTATTACTGAAGATAAAGTAGATGCCGATGATAACTTAGCTAAAGACTTATATCGGCAGTTATTAGTAGTTAGAAATTTTACTAAAGAAGAAGTTGATTTGGCTATCCAAGAAGCTGAAACTCTTGATAAGTTAAAAGAGAAAGGTAAGATTGCTCTTAAACTATTAAAAGAGCAAGGGAAGCAGACTATGGATAGTGAAAAACAAGCAGGGAAAGCTTTAAAAAAAGCAAATGAAGACATAGTTCTTAATCAAATGAATACTTTAAAAACAAGGTTAGACGGATTAAAAGAACTTAGCCCTACACAAAAATTGTCAGAACCATTAAAGAAGAAAATATATGAAGCTGTTACAGTACCTGTAGCTATAGATAAAGATACAGGTACTACTTACAGCTTAGTAGGTAAGAAAAGAGCTGAAAATCCGACTGATTTTGATATCAGACTAGCTTATCTTATTGTAACTGGGCAATTTGATGGTAATTTAAAAAATGTTACTGCTTCAGCAAAGACTAAAGCTATTGAAGAACTAGATAGAACTTTATCATCTACTGGAATTTCAACAACTGGTTATAGACCAGCTAAAGCAGCTGACTCTAAGGATAAACCTTCTTCTGGTGAAACACTTGAATCAATCAGACGAAGCTTAACACATTAATAACGAAAACTAATCTTGATTCTAATATTTATCCACTATGTTAATATCTAAACTTCAAACTGTAGACTCCACTGATTGGGCTGGTTTAACAACCGAAAATCACTGGGGGGCTTTATATCAGCAAGAACCTATACTTTTAAGTAGTGTAGCAGAACTGCTGTTTAAAGTTAATCTTGGTGGGGATGATATCGTGTCTTACATGAATAAGTTCCCTAAGAGATATATTGATGATGATGTACCTTTCCAATGGTTATTGCAAGGAGCTGATGAAAAGAATATTCCTATTTTGGCGTATTATTCAGACTCTACAATGGCTGCTCAGCCATCTAAGGCTGGTATTGGTAGATCAGTATTCTACATGGAGTTTGGTGAGAGACTATTTAGTGCAACTGATGTTCTTGTTGGTGAAAAACCAGATTTATACAAGTTGCGTATAGTTAATGACCTAATTCCTACAGGCACTACTTACCTTGCACCAGTGCAACTTGTAACTGGTGATGATCTTTTATTTGTACCAGCAGCTGAACTTGCTGCAGGAAAAAGGTGGTCTAAGGAGTATAGCTTGACTGAACAAACACTCTCAAAGAGAGGTGGTGATGTTACACATACTTCTCCATTTAGAATGGAGAATGTAATGTCTAGCATTCGTAAACAGTATCTTGTTCCGGGTAACATGATACGTAAAGGTAAAAATAAGCCTATGGCTTTCTCTTGGATTGATCCACATACCAAGAAGAAAATGACTAGCTGGTTGGGTCAGCTTGATTGGGTATTCTTAACTCAGTTTAGGCGAGAAATTGCTAGGCTTATTGTCTATGGTAACTCTAACAAGATGATTGATGGTACCTATGGTAATACTGGAGAATCTGGTTATGAGATCAGGGCTGGATGGGGAGTTCAAGAACAGATTGCTCCATCTAATATCTTTACCTTTAATAAATTTGATATTGACTGGTTATGTCAATTAGCTCTTGGACTATCTGTAGGTAAACTACCAGAAGATGAGCGTAAGTTTATCTTATCTACTGGAGAATATGGAGCCTATGATTTCCACATATCGGCTTCTGAAGGTTCATCTAGCTATACTCCTAATTTCTCTACAGATCGTATTGTAATGAAGGGTGATGGTAAAATGTCTTATCGTGGTCAGTTTGCCGAGTATGAATGGATTAATGGAATTAAGTTCCAAGTCTTTATTGATCCTATGAAGGATGATTCTGTACGTAACAAGCTTATGCATCCAGAGGGTGGATTAGCAAGTTCACACTCTTTTGACATTCTTGATTTTGGTACAGCTAATGGTGAACCAAATATCCAAAGGATTGCTATGCAAGGGGATGAAGAAGTGTACAAGTATATTCAAGGTATGCGTTCTCCTTATGATCCTTACAATAATCTTAATACTCCTAATCAAGCATCTAACGGTGTTGATGGGTATGAAGTACTTAAAATGTTCATTGGTGGAGCACAAGTTGTTAATCCAATGCGTTGTGCAAGGCTTATTCCTAATATTCTTGCATAACAATGCCAGTGTAGCTCAAGTGTAGAGCGTTAGTTTATAGCTAAAGAGTGGCAGTTCGTTACTGCCCTCTGGCTCAAAGGACAGTTAATTTAATATTAATCAATTAAGGAAGATGAATACAATGACAGAACCAAGAGCAAAACTCAGTTCACAAGGCATCTTATTTGATAAGAAGGTGGTGCTTATGCCTGTAACTAGAGAAGGAGGTATGATTACAGATAAGAATCACGTAGGATTCTTTATGTATGATGGTACTAAATCAGAATTTGTATTACCTCTAAGACGTTATGGAGGGTTGTTACAAATTCTAACTCAAGAAGAACAAGAGTTCTTTGAAGAACGTTTAAGAGTAGACTTAAGTTTCAGTAAGAAGAAAGATAATTACTGGCATACTTTTAGGGTTACTATTACTAAAGATTCTAACTTTCTGGAAAAAGGACATACACTTGATTTGAGTGATCCTATTCAGAACTTACAATGGCGTATATTAAAAGTAAATCCAGCTGTAGCTCCATCATGGGAAGATAGATTTGAAGATGGTGCATACAGATTTGCTTTAACTGATCCAAATCATCAGGATGTGGCTAAGTCAGTTAAAGCTGATCGTATGAAGACTATTTATAGACATTTCGCATCTATTGATGCAGTTTCAGTTAAGATGTATGATTTCTTAAGTGTTTATTGGATGCAGGTTCCTAAGTCACGTAGACCTGATCCTCAATCCAGTAGTGATGTCTTTAAATCTATGATTCAGGATATCATTGACTCAGATCCTAATGGTTATATGAGAGTTATTGAGGATACTAATTATGAGACTAAATTATTTTTGAATCGTGCAATGGCTGCAGGTTATATTGATAGGTCTGGTGTACGTGGTGACTATAATATTGATGGTAGATATTTAGGTAAGAATTTAGATGAAGCAGTATCTAATATATTAAGTTCAGAGTTTCATGCAGACTTATTACGTGTTAGAGCTTTGCTTGATCCAGATACAAAGGCTGTACCCCCATCTACCCCAGCTGCTAAAATAAAAGACTCTAATGACCAATCAAGAGGCACTGCTAAGATTTAATGTTGCGTATGACGCAATAGCTAGTTTATCAGCTCCACCATTAGTAGAGGCGGAGATATCCAGTTTCATGAATACATCTATGATGGAGTTGATAACTACTTTTGCTAATGCAAGAGCTTTTGATAAATTACTTGAAATAACTAGAATAGAAAAGACAGGAATAGTTGCATGTACTTTAGAATCATGTGGTAGTTATGCCTATCAGTCATCTAACAGTTTGTCTCTTCCGTTTTTATACTTTGTCAATTCACATCTATTAATAAGTAGTAGAACTACTTTAGTTACTATTAATAATGAATGGATACCATGTGAGCAGGTAGCTAAAAATGATGCTTGGTTCTTTATACAATCGCCAATGAATCAGCAGATTATCCTGCATCCTAAAGTTCTTATACATTATAATGATTCTACTAATGAGTATACACCTATTATATTTACAGATAAGCATACAGTAGTAGCATTATCTACTAGTAAATCAGTATTAGTATTTGAAATAGTATATATAAGAGAACCAGCAGCTATAGATTTAGACGGTACAGTTAGTTCAGAATTATGTGAATTAAGTGAAGAAGCTCAAGAACTAATAGTAAAAAGAGCTGTTAAACTTGCAACTATTGCTACAGATCAGGATAGACTTAAGATGGGAGTAGATAACTCTCAACAACAACAAAAACAACGTCAACAAGCTGAATAATGACACCTACTGAAATGAAATATGAGTTAGGTTTACAGCTAAAGACTATTCTTAGTATATTACCTGAACCTTTTATTACATTAGATTTCAGTAAATTACTAAGTGATAGTCAAAATGAGTTTGTATTAATGGCTTATAATACATTTGATAGGACTGAGTTAGAGAAAAAAATATTAACTAGTTTAATATCTAGGTATACTACAACTGTTTTTACAGATAATACTAGTAATTATGCTAATGGTGTAACAGTAGCTTTACCTACCAATTTATTATTTGCTTTAGAAGAACATGTTATATTATCTGGTATAGTAGCACCAGCTACAGTAGTACCAATTAAGTATGATTACTATAATACAAATATTAACAATCCGTTTGTCAATCCTTATGATGAATTAGTTTGGAGGCTTGATTTTAATGGACAACATGAATTAATAACTAATGGGTCAATTATTACTAGTTATAGTATTAGGTATATAGCGAGACCTAATGATATAAACGTTGATTCTGATATAGAATGTCAAGTAAACTCGTTTTTTCACAGGACTATTGTTGATGGTGCAGCTAAAAAAGCTTTAACTATTATAGCAAAAAGAGCAGCTTTAGAACAATCTAGACAACAACAGCCACAGCAAGCAAGAGCTGAATAGCTCTTATGTTTAATTTTTAAATACTTTACAATCATGTATAATCAAAAAAATGTTCTCCACATGTTTATCGGCAAGGCTGTAACAGTGCTTGGAGATGACGCTACCATAGTAGAAGGCTATGCTAGTTTAATTGATGGGACAGTAGCTTTTCTTAATGATTCTAATTTAGCAGTTAGTGATATTAGTGCACTAGATTATTTCAGAGTAGCTGTAAGAAATGGCACATCATTACTGCTTTCACCTCGTATTAAGAGGACTACTATTACTAATGCGAGAACTATTAATACAGTTTCTCAAACGCAGCAAGTTACCTATCTTGGGTATAATGGTGTAACTGGTCAGTTTACTCCTATTAACACTACTGCTTTTACAGTTAATATTGAGATGAAAAGTACACTAGCTCAGTTTGCTAATAAAATTATGATGAAGCAAGCTTTTTATAAATCAGATAGTGCTGCAACTCAACCAGAGATGGCTCATGGTATTCTTGATAGTCTTCTTGGTAACTTTAAGCGTGAGGCAACACCATTGATTCAGTTTGATCTTGTTAATTCAAATGCTTTGAATACTGGATATAACTTTGATGGTAATTGTGCTGTTGTAAATGGTACAACTACTATTAGCGTTACTTCTACTGGTACATATAATACTGGTTCTGCACCTGCTGCTGGAGATTATATTAGACTAGGAGCTACTACTACAACTGCTGTAGCACTTACTAGTTCTATATATAAGATAATTTCAGCTAGTGGGGCTTCTACTAATGTTATTACACTAGATAGAGCTGTCGTAGAACCATCTGGTACTTATGCAACTGGAAGTGACTATACTGAAGTTGTAACTGCTGCTGAAGCAACCGCAGCTGATTATGGTATCAAAATGACTGGTATTGCTCAATCTAACTTTGTACCGGGAGTATTTCATCCCTATGTAGTTGATTTTTCAGTAGGTTTAGTTAACTTTGATGATTCTGATGTAGTTACTTATAGCGTTGCACCTATACTTGGCAAAGGTATTTATGGTGAGATTGCCGATCTATATTGGTTTGCGCAAGGTAATTGGGGTAAAGAAAATCGTCTTGGCGTACCTCCTCCAACTATCTTCGCACCAGCAGTAGTTGGAACAGCATATAATACTATTTATTTCCAGTATTATAATGATGATGCCAAATATCTTGGTTCTACTCCTAGGTCTCCGGGTGAAATTATCATCGCTATGGCAGATAACACTACTTATAATAATGCAGTACTTGATGTATTGCAAGGTGATACTACTTATTTCCCTAATTCTACGGGGCATGCAGCAGACTTCACTTAATAGTTAACAATTAACGGGGGGTCGGTATAAAAGCCGACTCCCCATTAATAAAAAAGTATATGGCACTGATACTAACTATAAATACGTTACAACAGACTAGTTGTACAGAATTAGTAATAACTGATTCTACAGGCGAGTTTAATGCTGTCTCTAATACTACAGGGTGGCAGACTGCTACTAGTGGCGGTACTAATATTCAGATTGATGATGATGATATAGAAGAAGCTACTATTACGTTAACTAATCCAGCAGGAACAGATATTGTTATTGATCTTATGGATACTACTACATGGCAAGCTATTACACCATATACTGCTGTATTACCATTTACTTCTACTGTTGATCCAGCAGCTTTAACATATACTTTAAATGAATCATATTTAGGTACTATAACTGATGGTATCTGGACTTTAGTTTATTATGTTAAAGATAAGAGTGGTAATGAAGCTACATCCACTTTTACTCAAGCGTTTTTCTGTAATATTAAATGTTGTGTTTACAGTTTATTAGTAACTGTTCCTGATTACTATAATTGCCAATCATGTGATAACAAGTATATAGATGCTGTAGTTACTATATGGGGATTGTATCAGTCTCTAAAGATAGCAGCATGTAGTGCGACTACTGATAGGTTTAACGATATTTTAGTAGCATTACAGAATGCTTGTGATGCTATGGGTTTGGACTGCTAAAACTATAAAATTATGCCAACAGATTGTTTAGATTATTCATGTCCTATAACTGTACCAGCAGGATTAAAAGGAGATGCTGGATCAGATGGTGCAGATGGTGCAGATGGTATATCCTTATTAGGTAATACTTTATCTGGTATGTCTATATCTTCTGGATATTCTGGTACTGTAACTTTATCTTCTATAGCTGTGGCTGCAGGAAATGCTTCAACAGGAGATATATATGAAGCTGAAGCATTATGTAGTATAGCTAAGACAGCTACTTTAATTGGTTCTTTTTCTATAAAATTAGGTACTACTATTATATCTCAATTAGCTATAAATACAACTTTGAGTGATGCTCTTGCTTCACCTTCAGATTCAAGATTTTATTTTAGAATAAGATGTAGGATTATGTGTACAAGTACATCTACGCAATTTACTACTAGTAGCTATAATCTTCTTGGTATACCTACAGTAACTCAAGAAAATATACCTACTAGTGCTACAGAGAATATGATTTTAGCTAATACTATATCTTTAGTAGCTATTGTAACTTCGATAAATGCTACACTTACTTGTCATAATTTTACTGTAACTAAATATAATTTATAACTATGAGCAATCTATATAAATCAAGATTTGATGTAGCTACTGCTTCTCCAATCATAGACCTTACAGTGTATCATGATAGTTATGATATATATGGGACAGTTACTTTAGGAGCTAACTGGTCAATTACAGCTACTGGTAGTCTCTATACTGGTATGAAACTTATATTTGACTATTATGCTACAGTTACATTAGGTGCTTTTTCAGTAAGTATAATGGGTACTACTATGCCAGCTGATTATGCTAGTAAGAAATTTAGAGCAGAAGCAGTATATACTGGAACAGCATGGTCTGTTAGGTTTAGTCCATCGTTTGATGAGTCTGATATAGTAGTAACAGCTAATATAAAAGATGCTAATATAACTTTAGATAAGCTTGAGGCTTTAACTGCAGCTTCTTTTATATTAGGTAATGCTAGTAATAGACCTACAGCTACTGCATTAACAGGAGATGTTACTATTAGTGCTCTTGGTGTAATGACTATTGGTGCTTTAAAGATTAGTAATGGTAATATAGCCGCAGCAGCAGATATAGAGATATCTAAACTTAAAGGACCTACTGGTGGTAAGGTAATGCAGACTAATAGTGTTACTCTTTTAGTAGAAGAGTCTATTGTTACTGACACACAATTAGGATATATTAACGCAACTCCGGGTATAGCAGCAGTTAGTAAAGCAGTTGTACTTACTACAGGTAAGACTATTGACGAAATTAATGTTACTACTCTTAAAGTAGGTACTGTAGCTATTACAGCTAGCTCTGCTGAAATTAATGTATTAGCTGGTGTAACTGGTGGTACAGTATCAGCTAGTAAAGCAGTTGTAGTAGATGCTTCTAGACAATTAGATTATCTTGATATAGTTGATTTATATAAAGACGGTGTTCAAGTTACATCAACCGCAGCAGAATTAAATAAACTCGATGCTTTAACATCTGTTACAGCTGATCTTGAATTATTAGCTGGATTAGCAGCATATGGTTTAACAGCAGCAGATTTACAAGCTATTAAGGATTTTGATGGAGTTATATCTGCTACTAGCGACGGTGTTACAATAGCTTCTGGTAAGTTTTTAACAACTAATGGTGGTACAAGGCGTACTAATATTCTTATAACAACAGACCTTGCTGTTACTAGTTTACATGATATTATTATATGTAGTATACCAGCTACACATATAAATCTTACTCTACCAGAATTATCTACTGTTCCTGAAGCTATATATACAGTTATAATTAAACATAATGCTGCAGGCGATGATTTGATTATTACAGCATTTGGTGGAGAATCTGTTTCATATGCTGGTTCAGAAGGTGTTGCCCAAACTTTAACTGCCGTAACAGTAAATAGTATTATATATATTATCAATGATGGATCACACTGGTCAATAGGTGTATAATGAGTACGTATAATGATTATATGGTTAAATTAGCTAGCGGATTAACCTACAAATCTGCACAATATTCTAGGCTAGTTCAGCAAGGTATTGATGACTGTTGTTTAAAGAAACAGATTCAGTTGTTAAATATGTATTGGGAATTACTTTCTACTATAACAGCAGATGATTGTGTTGATAATGATGGGTTAACAGCTATTATAGAACATATAAGTTGTCTATTGTCTACACCTATAGGTTCTATGACAGCATCAGACATATTAACTACATCCTACGGATCATCTCCAGGTGCTACTACTACAGTTATTACTACTAGTAATGATGAAGTTGCAGATGTTGTAATATTAGATACTGGTGTACATACTATTACTTTTGAAATAAGTGACGCATCTGTATCTCTTGGCTCTGATCCTAACGGGCTAGATTATGCTTTATCAACAGCAGCATGGTTACAAGCTAGTGGATTAGGCTCATCCTCTACTATTTCTAACAGATCAGCTTCTGGTTTTTCTGTCCAGATTTATGAAAACGGAGTTGTTTTTGAATATAAAGCTAAGCTTAAAACTTAATATGAAATATATTATCGCCATATTATTATGTTTTATCACCATATTTGGGTCTGCACAAGATCAATCAAGACCTAAATATAATAGTATAAGATTTTATACACTATTAACTGCACCAGTTCCTACAACTGTTACATTATATTCTATGTCTGGTCACTTATATTGGAATGGCATTCAACTAGATTCTACATATAGTGTAATAGTAAGAAATGATACCTTATTAGTGAACGGTGTGCCTTATGGGTATGCGTATGATGTAAACCTATGGACACAATCAGGAGGTAAACTTTATCCTACAACTTCTACGGATGTTATTGTAGCATTGGATAGTTTAAGAGTAGAAGGGAACTCATTATTCAAAGGTAATATTAAAGGGACAAGCGGGGTAACATTCACCGCATTATCAGATGACGCAACAGCGGATTCAGTACTTACT
>Ga0268280_1001140_pt1 | contig 18727 bp, 21 predicted proteins | sample saktaG_9_FD_190139 | JGI IMG/M metagenome (GOLD analysis project Ga0268280, IMG submission 190139) | Saline water microbial communities from Sakinaw Lake, British Columbia, Canada - sak_2011_5_24_40m | ecosystem: Environmental > Aquatic > Non-marine Saline and Alkaline > Saline ... | reverse complement strand
ACAAGATACGTTATTCATTTACTGTTATTTTATCAGTATTCTATTTAATTTGCCAATAAATTATTTTATATCAAATAAAAAGCCCTTCAGCAAAGGCCAAAGGGCTTGAAATTGACAAGCTCCCCCTATTGGACGCTTTCAGAACTTTTAAGGGAAATATTACAACTGAAAATGTTAGATTAAATCAGTTAATTCTTCAATATTAGAGCAATATTTAAAGATTAGATTTATAAAATATTCATAAATAAAAGTCCTTCAATCTTTTAGTTAAAGGGCTTTCGCGTCTACTATGGTGGAGGCTAGTAGACGAGTTTCGCAACTTTTGCATGAGTGATGAAATTGAAAAGGTGTATCGAAGATTAGAAGGAGTAATCAATGCTTGATATTATTATTGATTATAAATCCATTACAAAAAGTTAGAAAAAGTTACCAGATTATTGAGTTGATACACCTCTCCTATTTATAGATTTTAAAAGTAAAAAATTAATTGCTAAAAAAATGGGTGTATCCCTTTTTAATTCAAGTGTTAACTTATTGCTTTTTTATCTTTAAACAAACAGATTAAGTTGATGTTCTTGTTTATTGATAAATCTTGGAATCCAATCCTCATCTCTTGCGTGATATACAAAACGGGTAGCATTTGTTGCCGTCCTACGATTTATTTCTTTAATCGCTTGATTTTTTATTTGTGAATATTCTTTCTGTATATCCCTCCTCCAGGTTGCCCATAAAACAATATTACTTGAAATAGGAAATGTAATTTCTGATTCTGGTTTCCCTACCCCTATTCCTTGAAAATAAAAAACTGGATTATCGCATGTTAGGAAAGCTGGAGATTTTTCACATGTGAGAAATAGCCATCTCATTTCGGGTATAACTTTTACAATATTTGGTGTTCTTTCTGGAGGAATAAGATCCAACCAAAAATCCTTGGGAATATTTTTTGAATATTTTTCAAAATTAGCTTTAATTTCCACCCTGCGTTTTTCAAGTAATTCTGTTCGTGATGGATTTTCTAAGATTAATTTTGATATTTCTTTGTCCCACTTCTGCTGGAGTGATTGAACAACAACTGGTGCAGTCTTTTTCATACGAATTTTACTTTGTGGCACTCTTTTAAGCATAACTACCATGTAGATAGCCAATATTTCTTTTTCAGATTGGGTTAATTGCTTGCGATCTCTTATCTTCTTTATAACAGAATTTGCAGGGCCTTCAATTTCATTTGCTAAATATCTTTCTACTTCAGGGGAATAATAGTTAGTTTCATGTGCAATATTTTTAATTTGTGATTGAAATTTTAACGAACCGCCTTTTTCATAGACCCACACCATATCATTTCCCGAGGATACAAATCCACTTAGATAGTATTGTGGAATATAATGATCTCCCATAATATCTTAGATTTCTCCTTTTTATTTTTCTGTCAATGTATGATTGCCTGAGAAATACTAGCCGAGATTATCATAAAAAACATTTTTACAAAAATCATATTCTAAAAAATGGTATGCAGAATAACACTACAACAGATTTCTGCAATTTATTTCACACTGAAGTTTATTTCTCTTTATTTTCAGATACTAAGTCCCTCAATATTATCTACTATTTTATTGTAGATCAGCACTAAGTAGTTTAATTTCCGTTTTTCAAAATATCCATGTTTTGTATAATATAAAATTACTATCATGCCATCAAATATTCAAAATTAGGCACAAAATAGCCCCAACATGGAGAAGAAGTAAAGTTAGATTCGATAAATTTAAATATTAGCTGTTGTTTAGATTTTTAAAAGATTCTTTGATGCCTTCTTCTATATCATATAAAAATTGAACTGTTTCTTTTGTAAGTATACTATTTGGGCACGCAAGCTCAACAAGCGCTTTGAGCATATCACTAAACCATTCCAAATCATCTTTCATAGGCGGTATTGCATGACTTTGTGAAAGATACAAAACAGCACGTGTTATCAAATTAGGATCTCTCTTTTGCTCAACTATAAATTCTACATACCATAATGATTTTTCAAAATATTTTTGGATAGTTTTTTGTTTTTGCTCTGAGTCTATAATATCAGATAAATTATTTGGACATGGGGTTTGCCATAAAGTTTGACTAGCTACTTTTTTACATGCTTCAAATAAAGCATCTTTATTAAAATAACTTTGTTTTTTCATAACATGACTCCTTTGATTCCTTTCTTAATGAATTAAAGAAATATTCATTGAATATTGTAAAAAATAAATCTTCCTTTATTTTAACTCCCTTTTTGGTTGGATAATAAATTTCTTTCTCATTTTCATCATAACCTCTTTGATAAAAGCAAATATCGATAAAATAAGAATTATTTACAACTTATTTTATTCTGTTTAACCTTACTATTTCATATCTTTTTGATTGGACTTCTTTAATAAGTTCTTGATATTTATTGTTTAATTTCGTTTCTTCGGATTTCTTTTTCTATATATTTTTCACCTAATGATCCGTTTAACGGAATGATACAGAAGCACGGAAAATTTGCCAGTTTTGCTCCATCAACGAATTATATGTTTTTTAGTTCTTTATCTTTAATTGTTATCTTCTTATGATAAAATTTCTCTGCCTTTGGCCTATTAATTACCCACTCAGTTTCAATAATATTATTTTCAGGAGGCCATTTTTTCAGTTTTAGGAATGGAACTGAAGGAAGAATCATAATGGGGAAAATATACTGTGGTTCAGGGTGTAAAATTCCAACAATTAGTGACTTATCATCAAAAATACTAATTAGAAGGATTGCTGAGATACTCCTTCTACATGATTCCAAAGAGCCATTCTTAAATCTAAAAAAGACAGAATCTTTTAAATCAGTTATTAAGCCGCCCTTTTTAATTGGTTTTCCAATTGGAACTTTAATTTTAGTATCACTTGTCAGTAAAATTTCGGCACCGCGTGGACCCAATAGGAAATCAGCACCTATGTGTTCACTAGTAATTATTAAAATTCTTGGAATGTTATTGCCAGATAATTGAGTAGCTTTACTGGATACTTTTCTCCTCAACATATGGGTTATCATGCCAAAAGAGAAAGCAGTCTTATTGGGAGTAAGGGGTACTCTGTTTTTCCATCCAGACTGAGTAACTACTGATTCAGTCTCAAGACATGTTGCTTCAACTATAAATTCAACATCTTTTGACTTACAAAGGAAATCGGCACCTCCTGTGCTAATGTCTTCAGCTAAATATACATCATCAGAATAAGATCTCAATATTGAAAAAGTAACAGCTTCAGCCTTTGCGCTTTCAGGTTTATTCTTTAAGCGAGTACAATAACTTTTGTAATGGGTTGGATATTTTACCTCTAAGAAACACTTATAACTTTCGATAATTTCAGCGGTTAATACCATTAAATAATTATTCCCCTTTGTACATAACATTATAAATACACTTTTTAGATACTTAATAATTTTAAATACTAGTCAATCAAGAAGAAATAAATTATAGTATTTTTTAATCGTTTGGGAGTAGTTTTTTACCTGCCCTGCCCTTTTGATTGATTAGGGTTATTACTTGCATAAAGTTAGATCCCTTTATTCCTTTTTATAGTATGTCTTAAAATAATTGATACATATTTATTGCAACATTTTTCCCTTTGCGAGCTTCAATCCAGATTCTTTCCACTCTTCTATTTCCTTGCCCAACTTTATATCAAATATATTTTTGAATCTTAAACATCTGACAGCACTATATGTAAGTAATCTCATAACACCGAATAATGTCCAGAGATTCTGTCTTAGGACAGTTTCATTAAATTTTTGATAATAACGTAGGCTTCCATTTTTCCAATTCATTAAGTGCATGCAAGCTATGGGATCAAACGAAAAATGGGATGCTGCTGAATTTAAATGTTTTCTTAAACTTTCAAATTTACCTTTTATTTTTTTTGCAATATTCCCAGGACGAGGAAGTTTATTCTCCAACGCTTCTTTAATTCTTTTCGGATCATCGTAGAAATAATCTAGTAATTCAATACATTCAATAGCTAGTCTCAGAAGAGCCCCAGATTCCTGAGATAAGCCATCCAATGATAAACTATAAATAGACAAACAATAATTCTTTCCTTTCAGGAGTGCAAAACTACAAACTGTACAAAAATTATCATTTTTATTATCTTCAAATATGCTCAATAAGTCATCAATTATTGTGAAACCCCTTTCAATATAACGTGCTTCAATCGATAATTTACTTTTTAATGCATTAAGAGATTCTTCTCTTGTAATCCAAAGATTCACTTTTTACTCCTTTATTCTTACCATACTATTGCGAAGTACTTCGATGCATTAATATAATTTTTTATCTATATTCATTATTCTACAAATATTTTAATAATCCTTCTTTTCCAAATAAAAAGCCCTTCAGCAAAAAGCTAATGGGCTAATATTTACCTATAAATGATGGAGGCTAGTAGACGACTTTCGCAACTTTTGCATGAATGACAATACTAAAATCTACCATAACCTAAAAACTATAATTACAACTATATAATTAGTACTATCTAAAGCAAAGGTTAAATTCAATATCAACCTTAAATTACCTTAAATATCTTTTAAAATTTCATTAAGAATATATTCTTAATCTTTTAAATATATAAGCCCTTCAGTAAAATGCTAAAGGATTGATTATTTTCTGGCTCAGATACTTCTTCAATTCCTGTAATATCTTTTATATTTACAGAGGTAAATCTTCCAAGCGCTTCTTCGAAAGTCATATTAAGTTTTAAATTTGTATCTTTTGTCATAATTATCTAAATAACCAATCGAACAGTTTGTTATTTATTTCTTCTTGTATTACTAAATCTGTTAGCCTTCCAAAAACTTTTGTCATGTTTATGGTATTACCACTAAATCTTGTGGCTTGATTAATAATTGCCGTTCTTGGTTTTACTTTATCTTGTGATATATCTAAAAAACTACAATCTTCTATCTTTATTAAAACCTTAAATAAACCAGGTGTATGTATACTGGAAAGAGGAATACCAAAAGCTATGCTATCAATCCAATCTGCTTGATGTATCCAAATCAAAACTGGTCTCGGTTGTTTAGGGATAATATATGAAATATCTGTTTCTTGAGCGCAAACCGGACAATTGCATTTATTAGGAATAAAATCTTTTTTACATAATTTACATCCGATACTTTCAGGAAATTTTGGGACAAACGCTATGTCCCATTTGTTTATATATTTTTTAATCATTTTTTAAAAATTTGCAAAATCTAATTCTTCTTTATCCTCTTCAACTTCTTGAGATTTTTCTAAAATAATTTCAAGATGTTTAGCATTTTTAACTATTTGTATACTATAAACTATATCTAATAATTGTTGTAAACTAATATTCCCATAAGAATTTATTATTTCATCTAACAGAGTCTTTTTTTCGCTATCACCGTCCAAAGCTTCAAAAATAAATTTATTTATTGGAACTTTTTTATTAGAATAATATCTTGTGTAAACCTTTGGTTCATTTGTAAATGGTATTTCTCTAATTTCAATATATTCTTTTTCTTTCAAATTTTGTAAGTACTCATTTATTCTACCACTAAAAGGACCATAATGGTATTTTACAAATTCTAGATCGGTTAGAGGTTCTTTGAATTTTTTTATAGATAACAACTCAGTAAGAAATAACAATTTTGACAAATGTGTTTTACCCAAAACACCATTTAACTTTTCTATAAAATATAAAATTATTGTAAGAGTTATTTTATCAAGATTGTTTTTCATGATATCTCTCCTTTAATTTATTAATTCTTTATAAATAATTCTACCATGACAGTTACCTAAAAGTAAATTAAATCTATTTTCTTCTGTTTCTTTTTTTGTGTTATATCTGAAAGTACACTCTGTTAAATATCTTTAAATATGTTTTGGGGAAACAAAATGGTAAATACTTAAAATCGATCTTTTAAATAATGAGAAAAATCCCTCGATGGTATTTGTATGAATATCACCTCTTACATGTTGGAATTCAGAATAGGCTATGAAATCATGCATATAAGCTAAATCCAACTTCTTATAAGATTTATATTCATCTGTCATTATCTTTGGCACAAACATAACATTATCCATTATTTTAGATTGTATTGTTTGTCTTTGAATATTGTTAATTAGAAATTGGGTATATTAGTTGGGGCGAATCGTTTAATCTTTGTTGTATATTAAATAGATATATTCATATTATCTATTACTATACGTACGACAAAAATCTTAAAAATCCTTCTTTTTCTGGGAAATAATTTATAAAAAACAAAAAAACCTTCAGCAAAGGCCAAAAGGGCTAGTTATTATCTGGCTACCCTTGTTCTAACTATATCTATAATATAGTATTATTTTAAAGTAAAGTTAGTATTTGAAAGAAGATTAAATCCTAAAGTATTTCTTTGTTAATATGGCAAATATACAAGATAATAGGAGAATATAGAAGATAAAGAGAGAATAAAAGAGGAAAGAAGACTAATAACGGAGAATTTAGGGGGTAAAGAAAAAAAACCTTTAATATAAGCCTGTTTTAAGCCCCTGTTTTAAGATGGCTGGTATGAATCATCCTATTTTTGAAATACGCCTCATATATGCAAAATACGAAGCTTTTTTCAAAAACGCTAAAACCCTTATATATCAATGGTCTTATTGATTTTTTGCAAAATCAAGCCGTAATTCAACGATAGCCTGCTTGATTTCTTTGATTTCAGCAGTAATACTATGGGAAAATTCCTTCTGATTCTTGATTATTTCATTAATAAAAAACTCTAGTTTCCATACTAAATATACAGAAAGTACCAGGGGGAAGCCGTTATTTGCTATTAATTTTAGTGCATATTCAATATCCAATTAATTTACTTCCTTTCCAAACCCGTTTTGGCCCAGGCCTAATATCAAGATGTAGGAAATTGTTATTTTCGTAAAATCCAATACCGTTAAAACCTATCTCCTGAGCAAAAAGAAGAAGATCGAAAAGCAAGAAATCTTTTACCTGGATATCCACCGCCATACCCAGGAGATGGTAAGAAGCGGAAACTCCCCCTACTCTTTTATTTTCTTCCGGACAGCGGTAACCGGAATTGATATATACCGGCCTATTTATAACCATCCTTAAATGATTTAACCTGGCAAAAAGGTCCGGAGATAACATAACCCTCCTGCAGCAGGGACACTCAAATTCATATAATGAAAAATATTCAGTTAATTCTATATCATTAATTTTAATCATGATCGATTAACCAATTCTCCTATTCACCAATTGACCAATTCCTAAACGAAAGGTTAATTGATTAATTTATTTTTTATTTTTACTTTCTTATTTTTCTGGCTAACGACTATTCACTATTCACTAACGACTAATTTTTAAAGTCCTGGCATTCCTTACTACATCCGGCATGGCATTATATATAATTTCATTCACCTCCGGGACAGTAGCTTTCATCAGATCCTTTACATAAGAAATTTCACCCTCTTTTAATTCAACTTTTTGTTTCCTTAATATTTCAATCAACTTTACCCAGGCTATTTTCCATTTTTCCTCACCATTTCCTATCCCCAGCTCTTCTTCAGCCCAAAGCATAGCTGCCAGAATGGCCTCTTTTATCTTACCTGTCCGGTCCTGGCCAACCTTGCTGATCATAAATTTAGAGGCCAGGCCAACCAGAAAAACAAGAGTGAAATCTAATAGATATTTCGTGATAAATACTTCTAACATTTGTTACTCCTTTCTACCTCCCCGGGAAGGTCCGCGGCCCTTCCAAGGAGAAATATTATATTAATTTATTTATATTACACATCCATAACATCGGTAGACTTATAATCAAGGATCCTGGCATTTACTTTAGCCACTAAGTCATTACCGTCATTGTGGAAGATGTTCTTAGCGATAATCGTATCCATAACTCCTTCAATAGCTGCATCTTGAGCCGCAAAATCAACGTAATCTCCATCCTCTATATTCTTAGGGTTGTTCAGGGTTAAATTTACGGTATTAGCTGCACTATCTCTAAATTGCATATACAGTCTCTTATAACTAGTTACCTCTCCTAATTCGGTTGCCATTATTTTTCACCTCCTTTTTTGTTTATGATTTATGATTATTAACGATTATTCAGTAAGTAGGGATTCTCTATCAAGTCTGATTTCATCTACGGGATACTTCTGCAAGCCGGTTAAAGCGGTAGCTACATCATAAGTATCTTGATCTAAAGCAGCAGTTTTGATATTAGCAAAGGACTTGCTGTTGATGATAGGTGCTCCGCTTATCGGATTGGTGCCTACTACCAGTCTAAATTGCAGAGTTGAATCACGAGGGACGGTTATTACTGTGGCCATTATTTTTCACCTCCTTTTTTATGGGTTTTGAATCAAGTAAAACCAAAGTGGTATATATGAACATATTATCATATATCCATATATAAGTCAATATTAGGGCATTTTCAGCTCCTTTAATGAACAATGGTTCTTTTTCCTTTAATTTCCTTTGAAATGCTCCTTATTTCATAAAACTAAAAAGGATCCTTCCTGGTATAAGAAGGACCCCTTTCTCTCTTTTCCCCAACTAAAATGCATCGTTATTTTGATTAATTTTAATTTCCCCTTATAATCTATCATCCGGACCTATTCTCATCAGTCTTAGACTACTCCAGCTGCTTTAATCAACCCGTTTTACCACTCCGACTAATATGCTTATAGCACGACCGCCCGCCAGGAGCTTTTTTAGCTTGGTTAAAAATATAAAGGCGGGGTTCTTCTACGTTTTTATCTTTTTTTACGGGGAGAGGACTAAACTATATTTGAACCTGATTGCCGGGAAATAAAAGAGATTCTGCTTGATTTAGCCGCTGCTACCAGGGAGCATTACAATAGAATAGAGAAAGTTTGGAATGAAAAAAAATAGCTGGTTTTAGAAAAAAAGATTCATTTTTAAAAAAATATTTTTGATAATGAAAGAAAGTTCCTTCCTCTTGCGTATAAATAAGTGAATGACAAAAAAATATTGTCATCAAAAAATTTAAGGAGGAACGAACAGAATGAAAAGTTCAAGAAATTTAAAAGTCGGAGTAATTCTACTGCTCATAGTACTGGCAGTAGGAATTTTCGCATCCTTTGCTTTAGCGGGTGGAAAGGGAGTAAACGGAAGGGGGAACTCAAATAACGGGATAAATAGTGGAATAGGCAATCAGCAAGACGCACCCGATGAGGATGGAGACGGTATCCCCAACGGACTGGATTCGGATTATATACTCCATGATTGTGATGAAGAATGTGATGGTATCTGTGTTTTTGTACCCTAGGGGAATGGTTGGGGAAGAAATTCCTTAGTCGAATAAATTCTTAAACTATCAAAATAAAATAGCTCATTTCAATTAATAAAAAATAGCTCCTTTGCTGATAAAGAGTGAGGGAGTTATTTTTTGAGTGTTATGCTTCCCCCCTAATGAATCATAGCCTAACCTTGTTTTTTTGCGGTGTGCGAATAAAGTGAAGCAACAGCGGCGCGGCGCGCATAAGAGCGTTACTTTCCCCTGCACTTATGCTAAGAAGCGTCCCCGCGAGCGTAGCTTTTGAGCCAAGGAGCAATAATTAAAGGAAGGGGGATAAGAGGGGTTTCTTAGGGGGGATTTAAGGGGGAAGGAAAGTTACCCGCCCCGCGCGTGGTTAGAGTTGTAAAATCAGAGATAGCCGGAGTAGATTAAATTAGCCAGGTGAATTAGATTAGTCAGATTGGCCAGGATTGATTAAATTGGAAGAATAAGATACATTTTTTCAAAAATCCTCTTTCTGGTACTAAAGAGATCTTAACCATGAAGAGAGAAAGAGATATAATAAATTATCATTAAAATAAACAGATCCTATTCCAGTATATTAGTCTGCGTTTTTTCGCTGAAGTCCTTGAAAAATATAGAATATACCCCTAAAAAAGTGAAGGGTTTTTTGTAATTTAAGTTCTAAATAGACTAGCTTATAACCTGCATTTCTTTTAATACTTTCATGGCATTCTTCACCGTATTGGAGTTCATATTCGCTGTTTTTGCTATCATATTTATTGAAGGATCTTCCCTCTCAAAAACAGTTCCTAAAAGACAAGCTATTCCGCGTTGAGCATTGCTAATTTCGGTAATATTCTAAAATTTTTATTATTGGTCTAGACCATCCTACACTATTTTTAGCTGCAATATAATTTCTATATTTTAATACTACATAATTTCTAAAAATCCTTCTTTTTAAATAAAAAAGTCCTTCAGTAATTGCCAAAGGGCTTGAAATTGTCAGGCTCCCCGGGTTGTAACATAGACAGAACTTCTCTATTTGCATTTTATTTTCCTCACTAAGTCAAGAAAACAAATCAAATCAAACATGTATGTCGAAACCTTATTTATTTAGTTGAAGAATAAAAAAAGATGATTGATAACTGACAAATGAAAAACCAGGCTGACCTTGCCTGCAAGCTAGGTATCTCCAGAGTGCGTATTTGCCAAACCCTAAAGGAAAATTAAAATAAATAAGACAGGGAAAATTTATAAGGTTGATATTTATTTGTATCGAGCATGTCTATTATAGTATGTGTAAAAATTAAAAGAAATTTGTTATTCATATGAAAGAAATTTGTTCTAGTTGGCGTATTATAAAGTGGGAGCTTTTAATTAGTCAGTACAAAATTTTAATAAACAAAATTTCCCATATTTTATTTAATAGATTATAATAAATTGTAAACGACAGTCTCCCATTCTCCGTCTCCTGAGAAGAAATCACTACCTGATTATAATTTTTTTGAAATTTTTATTGCATCTCTGCTAATATATTGTAGCAGTAAATTCCTGGCTCAAAAATTAGAGGTAAGCTTCTGCAAAGAAAAGAAATTTTGGAACGTTTTCTTGCTAATCAGTTTTATCGGTTCTGCCGGAATGGGAATGACCCTAGTATTTATTGAAGATTACGATTGGTTTAGGTCTATTAATTTTAACTTTTTATTCTGGCATGTAGAGTTCTCTATCGTTATGGCTCTATTAGGTATATTTCATGCTCTCTGGCATTTAAAATACTATTTGTCGATATTTAAAAAGAAAAAGAAAGAAATTATTTGCAAGTCCTAAAAAGCAGAAAGAATTAAAAATTATGGTTATAAGTTCAGAGTGTATTAATAAAACTGATGAACAGATAGTAGCCCTGACTTTGAATAATCAAGATTACTATCTATGCTTGATGAAACGTTATGAGGCTAAACTTCTTAATTACATTTTAAAAATATCTAATATAAACAGAGAAGATGCAGAAGATATCCTTCAGGAAGTGTTTGTCAAAGCTTACCAAAACTTAAATGATTTTGATTTAAATTTTAAATTTTCTAACTGGATATATAGCATTGCTCACAATACTACTATTAGTGTTTTTAGAAAGAAAAAAGTGCGTCCCCAAACAGTTTCCTGGGAAGATAAAGATTTAAATAACATATTGGAGTCTACCTTAGACGTAGAAAACGCAAGCCTTCAAAAATTAACTTATAAACAGATTTTAAAAATAATTAATCAACTGCCTTTAAAATACAAAGATGTATTAATCTTAAAGTTTGTGGAAGGAAAAGATTATCAGGAGATAAGCGATATTTTGCGCAAACCGATGGGCACTATAGCTACTCTAATAAATCGAGCTAAAAAATCTCTTAAACAGAAATTAAAAAAGGAGGATATTAAACTCTAAAAATTATGAAAAATATAAGTAATGAAGTTCTTAAAAAAATAAAAGACAATAATATTAAACCAAAACCCCGCTGGTACTTTGTAACTAAAAATTATTTTATCTGGTCGATATTTGTAATTTCGATAATCCTGGGTAGTTTCGCCTTTAGTATGGTTCTATTTATTATCAAACAACTTGATTGGGATATCTATCATTATATAGGGGAAAGCTTTTTAAAAACTGTTTTTGTAAGCTTGCCTTACCTCTGGCTAATATTTCTAATCCTATTTACTGGAGTGGCTTATTATAATTTTATTCATACCAAAAGAGGTTATCGATTTAAGTTTATATCAATCCTCTTAATCAGCTTGATAATTAGTGTTACTTTGGGAACCGGCCTTTATTTTAACGGCTTTAGTGAAAGATTAGAAAATGTTTTTTCGGAAAAAATTCCCTATTACAACAAATTAGTTTATTCCTGTGAAGAGCAATGGATGCAGCCTAAAAGAGGGCTTTTAGCGGGGACCATCATAGAGATAGGACTTCCTGAAAATAGTTTTATGCTTATGGATTTAAACAATAGCCGCTGGGAAATTATAGCCAGTAATGTTGTCTGGAAAGGAAAAATTACCCCTGCAACCGGTTTAAAAATAAAACTTATTGGCAAAGTAATAAACGATAATAATTTTGCGGCAATGGAAATAAGACCCTGGCAAGGTAAGAGAAGATTTATGATGGGGGAAAATCGGTAAGTAGTTTATTCTTTACTTCGTTAAATCGAACACTATACCGGGAATCAACTGAAAAAGAGCAGCCGGGAGCTTAAGCTTTAAAAAATCTACCCTATACACTTTCTAGAGCCTGGAGTTCTACGCCATCCTCTCCTTAACTTCTTTCTCTATAATCTCCCAGGCATTCATTGCTTCCATGAGAAAAATTTAAATGAGCAACATCCATAACTCCTGAATCAGCTTCTCTATTTTCTCATAAGAATTACTTATATCCCTAATAGTACATACTATTTTAGTTTTTCCATTATACTAATCATAACCTCTCCTTTATATTAATCAGCTACTTTGCTTTCTTCAATTTACATTATTCTATAAACTTATCTTTAATTTCTCCGAACTCTATTCCTTTTTCAATTACAAAATCTCTTACAGAAACTGATTTCTTATCGGGTATCTTGAAACCGGTAACCTCTTCAAATTTCTCTTCGGTTATCCCGTTATCCAGCAATTCCTGAATAGTGGTACTGCCAGTGACCGCAAGTCCTTCAGCTTCTTCTGCAACTATCTTGGTGAACTCCGAAGCGGTTAAATATTTAGTATCCAGATATTCCAATTTAAAAGTATGTCCCTGCCAATATTCTTTTTCTTCCCCGGTCAGTTTATCGTTCTCTACCAGATAATTCACGGTCTTTTCCGGCAAATAAAAGGTTTCATCAGAAACATAGGGAATTTTCATATAAAGGGAAGTAAAAACTTTAACCGTATCAGTCTCAACAATGTATTCTTCTCCTTCCAGTTCTACCGGCTTAAATATCTCTTTCATATCTTTTAGTTGAAAAAATTCCGGAATGGTATCCGGTCTTAATCCAAAAGCCTCTATAACTGAAGAAGCGGGTAACTGATAATATTTTTCAATCTCCTCCAAATTATGTGAACCGCGTATATCAGCTATATCATAAACCCCTTCTGCTGTCTTTAATGGACTTTCTGCTTTACTAGTATTATAAAGACCTAGCTGGCTGGCAAGTAAAATACCTCCTCCGATTATAATTATTATGGCTAATAGTATATGTATACTTTTTATCTTCATTTTTTCCCTCCTGAAATACTTTCTTTGTTCTTTCCCTTGGAATCTTTCTCAGAGTTTTCTCGAGAATTCTTTTTTTCTAAAACAGTAAAATTTAAGGTGTTATTAACCGGACAAGTTATCTCATCGGTACATAAAAAACAGCTAATACATTGATGATCAGAAACAACTTTAGAAGTAGAAACATTAATATTCATCGGGCAGACCCGGTCACAAGCTTTACAATTTATACAAGTTTTTTCATTTCTTTTTAATTTTACAATCCTAAATAAATTAAAAATACCCAGTAATGCTCCAAGTGGACAGAGATACTTACACCAGGGCCTTTCGACAAATAGAGAACCAACTAAAACCAGACCGAGCACCAATAAAGATAATCTGGTAACCTCACTAGACCAGATATTAAAAAGGGCAAAATAAGGGTCAAAATTAGCAAATAACAATTTTCCGGAAATAGCAGTATTGACTACCACCAGTATTAAAATGATATATCTCAGATATCTTAACAGCCTATCCAACTTAAGGGGGATAAAATTATTATATCTCTTTTTAAATATCTTCCTCCCTATCTTACCTATAAATTCTTCAACCGTCCCAAAGGGGCATACCCAACCGCAAAAGACCGGACCAAAGAGCAAGGTTAGAGAGAAGATCAACCACATTAAAGTAAAAGAAGATTGATGAATTTTTTGTATAAAGGCACCTTCGGTAAAGTAAGTGTAGATGGTTACTACCCCTCCGAAGGGGCAGACCGCATGAAGAGAGGGGCTCCCTATCAACAGGGGTAGCAGCCCCTGCTCACTCCGCCACTGATTTAAACTAACCAATATTATTAGGGCAAGGAAAAAAATTTGAACTGCTAATCTTATTAAATATTTATTCTTACTTTGTTTTTTAGACATAAAATGCATGCTCCTTATTATTGAATTAATTTATCTTCACCAAAATACTTTTCTTATAAATTATAGCCCCCCTGCTATACAGAAGGAGAGCTATAATTAAGTAAGTCTTATCTATACTTTTTAAGTTATTTTATGTCCAAATTTAGTCTGTTTTAATTTTTTCTGCAATCACCATTATCTGATAAGGCGAAAATCTATATTCTCCCCTTAAATCATCTATGGTGTTGCCTATGTTATACTCTTGAGTAAGTTCAAATTCATTCTTAATTCCTTCTAACAATTCGCCAGCATCTATCCCCCAAAGGGCAGCAATATCTTCAATGGTCATAGTCTTCATTTCCATTCCGCTTACATGAGCTTGTAATTCAGAAACATTATCAGAAGAATTTCTTCTCATGCCACTGCCCTGAGCTTCGCTGTCACAGGTTCCATCACATTCATCATCACACTCAGATACATAATCCTCATCTTGTCCGTTAGGGATACCATCACCATCATGATCAGGTGCAGCTGCTCTGCGACTCATTTCATTTCCCAAGCCTTCTGTCTGACCAGAAACCTCTTTATCTTGCATGCCATATCTGGGAGTTTCAATATTTCCACTGGATCCCCTTCCCATTCCATACGTTCCATTACTATCTGCCCAAACGATGAGGGTAAAAACTCCTACTGCCAGTGCTATGACCAGTAAGATTGTTCCTCCTTTAAAAATTCTTGTACTTTTCATTCTATTCGTTCCTCCTATTTTTGTTTGTTGACAATATTTTTTTGTCATCCACTTATATATACGCAAAGAGGAGGAGCTTTCTTTCATTATATCTAAAATTTTTTAAGAATCCTTTTTTAAAACAAAAAAGCTCTTCAGCAAATGCCAAAGGGCTGGAAATGGTCAGGCTCCCAGGACAGGACAAAACCACCAGACTTATCTCTTAAACCACTGGCTGCAGAATAGATGCAAAAAGGATCAGAAAAAGCAATTGTTCTAAATACTGTAAGAAATTTTAATTAAAATAAAAATACTCTGTTTATACTAGAAGCCTTATAAATAATCTTCTTATGTAAATTGTAATTTATACTTTTAAATATAATTTAAACCCTTTTTGGCGTGGTATGAATTAAGGGTTTAGCTTATAATCACCCCCAGACCTGAATAGTTTTAAACTGAGTATGATCTGTTAATTTTTGCAGTATTTTTATAACTTCCAAAAAAACATTTAAATCTAATAAAATAAAAAACCGGAAGGAAAACGCAGGGCAAATCTTTCGGTATAGCCATAAAAAAGGGAGCGGAATTTTGGTACAGTGCCAACCTTCCATGTCAGGTACGGAGCCCCGGATTTATCTCTTTTCTTTTTTCAAGAGGCAAGAAAATAGTAAAAATTGTCCCTTTGCCCAACTTACTCTCTACCGAAATATTACCCTTATGTTCATTAATGATATTCTGACAAATCGAGAGACCTAAGCCGGTGCCCTCATCAGAAATAGTAAAAAAGGGCTTGAATATTTTTTTGATATTTTCTTCGGAAATACCTATCCCTGTATCTTTGAATTTTATGATTATTCCCTTTCGGGTAGAATCAAAACTGGTAGTAATATAAAGATCTCCTCCTTTTTTCATTGCCCGCATGGCATTAAAAATCAGGTTTGAAAAAACCTGCTCTAAGAGATCCGGACTAAGCCAGACCCGGGGTAAGTTTGTCTCATATTTTTTAATGATCTTCATATTCTCCGAAGTAATATTATCTAAAATTGTCCCTGATCTGTCTAATATTTCATTGATATCATGATAGGAAAAATCAGAGCAAGCGGGATGAGATAAATTTAACAAGTTAGCGGTAATCTTGTCTATCCGATTTATATTCCTTTGAATTATCTTTAATTTTTCTATTTGGTATTTATCAGCAGATTTATTTTCTAAATCTTGAGCAATTAGGCTTATTGAAGCTAAAGGATTTCTAACCTCATGGGCCACACCGGAGGCTAATTCTCCGATTAAAGATAAATTTGCCGATTGAATAAGTTGGTCTTGAGCTTCTTTTAACTCCTTGGTTCTTTCTTCAACTTTTAGCTCCAGTTCTTCACTGAACCGTTGCAGTCTCTCTTCTGCCAGCTTGCGCTCCTTCGCCTGTGCAATAATATTACTTAGTGTTCTGAGTAGAGTTATATCCTCTTCTGTCCAGCTTTTTTCCATCTGTACTGCATCAAAACCGATGAATCCTACCAGCCTCAGTTCGTAGGTTATCGGAACGACAAGTACAGACTTGATGTTCTGGGATTGAAGAATCTCCTTTTCGGCGCGGGCTTGGGTCGGCAGGTCATCTACACGCGGGATATATACGATCTCATTACGATTGAGTTTTTCCATCCACCAGGGAAAGGTAGAGGAAGGAAATCCTTGCAAGTGTTCTATTTGCGCTTCAATACCAGGAGCGCACCACTCATGGGTGTTGTCCATTATGGAACCATCGCCAGAGAACAAAAAGAGATAGCTGCGGTCAATATGGCTAAATTGCCCGATGATTTGCAACATTCGGTTTATTTCGTTATCAATCTTATCTAGTGGAATGCCAACGAATCTGGTTGAAATGGCAGCAATAAGTTTTTCCAACTCAATTCGGTAGAGCAGTTTATTCTCTGTCTCTTTGCGCTCAGTGATGTCGGTCGTGTAACCGGCAAGGTAGCGAGGTTTTCCTTCGACAAGTATTGGGAATTTTATAGTTGAATAAAACCGCCCGTTTAATTCTTCTTCCACCTTTATTTGCTTTCCTTCATTTAAGATAAGTAGGTCGTCGGCAAGCATACTTTTTGCAAGGTCAGACGGAAATAGGTCATCCGTGGTTTTGCCAAGCAATTCATGCATCGGTTTCCCTAACATTTTCTCATAATTACTGCTCAATCGAATTGCTTGCATTTTGTCATTTTTAAAAAACACATAATTCGGGCTGTTTTTCAAGAACTGTTGGAATATATTATCACTCTCCTGCAGCGCCTCTTCTACTTGCTTAGATTTATCAATATCCTGAAAGGTACCAACAAGTTTTACTATTTTACCATCTTGATAAACGGCTTTTCCCAGCGACCTCACCCAAATTTTATCTTTGCTGCCGGAAGGAATGAAGAGGGATTCAAGGTCGAACGGTTCGCCTGTTTCCGCAGTTTTCTTCAATGCTTCCTCTAAAGCAGGCCTATATTCAGGGGCATAGAAATTCAGGGCTTCTTCCAGCATAATCTTATTTCCCGGCTCGACTCCGTGAATGCGATAGACCTCTCCCATCCAGGAGACCTCCTGAGTCAAGAGGTCAAGCTCCCAACCTCCGACTTTGGCCATTTTCCCGGTATCGTTTAAAACTTGAACAGTTTTCTTCAAACTTTCTTCCATCAGTTTGCGCTCACTGATATCCTCCATCAAACCAAGGATGTAATCCACGCTACCATTGGATTTCCGAACGCAACCTATGTTAATATTGGTCCAGATTACTCCTCCGTCCTTACGGATAAACCGCTTATCCATAGTATACTGTTCAATTTGACCACAAAGAATACGATTAAATTGTTCTATGTCGGCGGCAAGATCATCAGGGTGGGTCAATTCCTTCCAATTCATGCGGAACAGTTCGTCCCGGGAATACCCCAGGATTGAACAGATCCGGTCATTGACTTCAATCCATCCTTTATCAGGAGAGGTAATGGCAATGCCGTGCAAGGTCAAACTAAAGTAACCTTGGAAGCGGGCTTCACTCTTGCGTACTTCTTCCTCCGCCTGCTTGCGTATGGTGAGGTCGTTCATTGACCCCCCCCCGCACTTTTCTCAAAGTTTTCAGTTCTTTTATTAATTCTGCTTTTGTCTTATTCTCATCTTTCATTTTATTACCATCTTATTACTCTTATAGGATAAATAAGCGTGTAACTAGTCTTGTTGTTATTTTAAATCTTATGAATGTCTCAGCATTCTCTTATATTTTTTTTCTCCTAAGTTTTTCTGGTTTCAGGTAGTATTTTTTAATTGCTACTTATATCTTTAATCCTTCCGGAACCATTCCACTCTTTTATTTCCCTCTTCTCTTTTCTTCTAGAACAACCTCGAGTAATTTTGAAGTTTCCCCTTTGACTCTTCTTGTCCTGTCTATTTCTGGGGTCAAATCTTTGTTATATTTCGTAACCCCTTCAAATGCTAGTTTGAGGCGCTTTCATCAAATTTAAATCCCTTTTCTTTAAAGAGTGCTAAGCAAGCGTCTACTACTTCAGGGTCATAGAGGATGCCTCTGTTTTGGGAAATTTCTTCTAATGCTTTATCGATACCTAAAGCTGGCCGGTAAG
>Ga0268280_1001139_pt1 | contig 18728 bp, 17 predicted proteins | sample saktaG_9_FD_190139 | JGI IMG/M metagenome (GOLD analysis project Ga0268280, IMG submission 190139) | Saline water microbial communities from Sakinaw Lake, British Columbia, Canada - sak_2011_5_24_40m | ecosystem: Environmental > Aquatic > Non-marine Saline and Alkaline > Saline ... | reverse complement strand
CGGACGCAACAAGATGCACTACCCGGCCCGGGTTATGGTGGTGACCGTTCCCTGTTCGAGCGCCATCAAGCCGCGCTGGATCCTGCGCGCCATCGAGCGTGGCTTCGACGGCGTTTTTATCGCCGCCGACGGCAGCGATTGCACCCTGGTACCCGATTGCACGGCCAAGACCGCTTGGGTGGTGAATGCGGCCCAGGGGCTGCTCCGTGAAAAAGCCATGGAGCCGGCCCGCGTGAAGACGGCCGCGATATGCTCGGTCTGTGCCGAGTCGTTCCAGAAGCACATGATCCATTTCAGCGAGGCGCTCAGAAAAATGGGGCCCGCTGCCAGGAAAGAGAGCTGACATGGATTACGATGTGATGGTGATCGGCGCCGGCATTGCCGGCATGGAAGCCGCTGTCAGCCTGGGCGACATGGGCTACAAGGTGCTGCTGGTGGAAAAGGAGCCGAGCATCGGCGGCAAGATGATCCTGCTCAGCAAGGTTTTCCCGACGCTGGACTGCGCCAGCTGCATCTCGACGCCAAAAATGGCCCTGGCGGCCAGCCACGCCAACATCGACCTGCGCGTTTTCAGCGAGGTCAAAGCCGTTGACGCCGTTGCCAACGCCGGCTTCAAGGTCAGGGTGGTCAGGAAACCCGCTTTTGTCGACTTCGCCAAGTGCACCGGCTGCCAGGACTGCGAAAAAGCCTGCACCGTGACCATCCCCGACGAGTACAACGAGGGACTGGTATCGCGGCGCGTGGCCCACATCGCTTTTCCCCAGGCCGTGCCCAAAAAGGCCGTCATAGACCGTGCCGGCACCTCGCCCTGCACCTTCGCCTGCCCGGCCGGGATCAAGGCCAACGGCTACATTTCGCTCATCCGCCAGGGTGAATTTGAAAAGGCTTTCAACCTTGTCCTGGAAGATGCGCCGCTGGTGGGCAGCCTGGGCCGCGCCTGCTACGCCTTCTGCCAGCGCGAGTGCACGCGCGAAGAGATCGGCAACGCTCCGCACATCCGCCATCTCAAGCGCTTCGTTGCCGACTGGTACTACGCCAGGCATCCCGATCCGGAATACGGCCCCCCGGAAAAAAAGCTGGATAAAAAAGTGGCCGTCATCGGCTCCGGTCCGGCCGGCTTGAGCGCCGCTTTTTTCCTGGCCAAGAAGGGTTACCCGGTCACAATCTTCGAGGCCGATGCCGAGGCCGGCGGCATGCTGCGCTCCAGCCTGCCCGAGTACCGCCTGCCCAAGGACGTGGTCAACCGCGACATTCGCAACGTGACCGCCCTGGGCGTGGAAATTAGGACCGCGGCGCCTGTCGGGTCGTTGGCCCAGTTGCGTCAGCAGGGCTATGACGCCGTGCTCATCGCCATCGGTACCCCGAAACCCAGGAAGCTGATGGTGCCGGGCGAGGATCTGACCGGAGTCTTCAGCGGCATCGAGTTTTTAGCCGAGGTCCTCTGCGGCCAGAAGCTCGACCTGCACCACAAGCGGGTCGTGGTCGTCGGCGGCGGCAACGTGGCCGTGGACGCCGCCCGTACGGCCCTGCGCCTAGGGGCGGCTAAAGTGGTCATGCAGTACCGCCGCACCCGCGCCGAAATGCCGGCCTCCCATGAAGAAGTGGCCGCGGCGGAGGCCGAAGGGGTGGAGCTGTCCTTCCTCAGCAATCCCATCGCCTTCGAGGGCGACAGAGGCAGCCTGCTGCGCGTGCGCAGCGTGCGCATGAAGCCGGTAGAGGCGGAAGCCGACGGCCGGCGCCGCACGATACCGATCCCCGGCTCGGAGCAGGCCGTTGATTTTGACTTGGCCATCATTGCTGTCGGCCTGAGCGCCGAGGCGGCCGCCCTGAGAAAGGAACTGCGCCTAAACCGCGACGGTAGCCTGTGGGCCGACCCACGCACCCTGCAGACCGACCAGTCCTGGCTGTTCGCCGCCGGCGATGCCGTGACCGGTCCGGCCATGATTGTCCAGGCCATGGGATTGGGCAAACAGGCGGCCTTCTTCGTGGACCGCTGGTTGAGCGGTTTGTCCCTGGAGGGGGTCGAGTTCGCGCCGCAGCTGCCGATCGTCGACAAGAAAGAAGTGCTTGCCCGCCAGGTTGACTATCCCAGCCGCGGTGTGGAGATGGACGAACGCCATCCGCTGGAGCGCATCAAGGACTTCCTAGAGGTCGAGCTGCCCTTCAGCGAGCAGGAGGCGCTGGCCAGCGCCGCCAACTGCCTTAACTGCGGCATTTGCAGCGAGTGTCAGGAGTGCAAGAAAGCCTGCCCGGCCGACGCCATCGACTTCGATCAGCGGCCCGTGGAAAATGAATACAGCGTGGCCGCCGTCATCCTGGCCACCGGCTTCCGCCTGTTCCCGGCCGAACTCATGGCCAATTTCGGTTTCGGCAGGTTCGCCAATGTCATCAGCGCCATGCAGATGGACCGGCTGATCGCACCCACCCGTCCCTACAATTACGTGCTGCGCCCCGGTGACGGAAAAAGGCCGGGCAACATCGCCTACGTTTTTTGCACCGGCTCGCGCGACCGCACCGTGAACAATCCCATCTGCTCCCGCGTCTGCTGCATGTATTCGCTCAAGCAGGCCCAGCTCCTGCTGGGGGCGCTGCCGATCGCCGACGTCACCATCTACAACATCGACATCCGCGCCTTCGGCAAGGGCTATGACGAATTCGCCGAACAGACCAGGGCCATGGGCGTGCGCTTCGTCAAGGGCAAGATCGCCAAGATCACGGAAATGCCGGGCGGCAACCTGTTGGTGCGCTACGAAGACATCGACAACGGCGGCAGTGTCCAGGAAGCCGAGCACGACCTGGTCGTCCTCTCGGTGGGCATGGTGGCCCATGACGAATGCCGTGAACTGTTCCCGGCCGGGGAGCTCGCCGTCGACGAGACGCTTTTCGTCGACCAACCCGGCGAGGAGACCGATCCAGGCCAAACATCCATCCCCGGTGTGTTCAGCGCCGGCACGGCCACCGGGCCTATGGATATTCCCGACTCCATCCTGCACGCCGGTGCCGCCGCCGCCCGCACCGCGGTCTACATCGAAAAAATGAAAAGCAAAGCATAATGGAAAAAAAGAGAAAGATCGGCGTGTACATCTGCCACTGCGGCGGCAACATATCCGACCACGTCGACGTCGAGGCTGTTCGCAAGCAGGTGGAAGACCAGTACGGAGTCACCGTGGCCAAAACCTCCCTGTTCACCTGCTCCGACGCCTCTCAGCAGGAGATGATGAAAGACATCAAGGAGCAGGGCCTCGACGGCATGGTGGTGGCTTCCTGTTCGCCCAAGCTGCACCAGATGACCTTCCGCAACATGGCGGAGCGGGCCGGGCTCAACCCCTTCCAGTACGTCCAGGTCAATATCCGCGAGCAGTGCTCCTGGGCGCATACCGACGACCACCAAGGTGCCACCTGCAAGGCCGCCAGCCTGGTGGGCGCCGGCATCGAGAAGGCCCGGCGCCAGGAGGCGCTGCAGCCCATCCGTGTCACCTCGGTGAAAAAGGTCCTGGTCATCGGCGCCGGCATCGCCGGGCTGCGGGCGGCGCTGGAACTGGCCGACCTGGGGGTCGAGGTCTTCCTGATCGAGAAAGAGCCCGAGGTCGGCGGCATGGTGGCCAAGTTGGGCGAGATGTTCCCCTCCGGCAAGAGCGGTGCCGAGCTGATCGCGGCGCTGCTGGTCGAGGTAAAAAAGTGTGCCAACATCACTCTGTTCCTGAACGCGGAAATGACCGAGAAATCCGGGCATATCGGGGAATTTGAACTTGCCATCACCATTAAAAAACCGTCAGCCGCGACCGCCAGTCCGCCGGAGATTGTCCGTATCCAGGTGGGGGCGATCCTGGTAACCAGCGGTTTCGCCGAGTACGAACCGCCGGCCGGGGAGTTCGCCTACGGCCAGGCCGGGGTGCTCACCCTGTCGCGCTTCGAACAGCTGCTGCAGGAAAGCGGGGAGCGCCTGCTCCACGATGGCCGCGAAGTCAAGAATATCGCTTTCATCTACTGCGTGGGCAGCCGCCAGAAAGCGGAGGCGGAGAACGGCAACCGCTGGTGCTCGCGCTATTGCTGCAGCGAAGCCGTTCACTTGGCCTGCCTTGCCAAAAAGAAATTCCCGCAGAGCCGCAGTTTTCACTTTTACCGCGACATGCGCACCTACGGCAAACTCGAATATCTCTATGAACAGGCCGGCAAGACGGGTTCCGTTTTCCTGCGCTTCCACGAGGACCATCGGCCGCACATCGCCAAAGAGGGCGACGCCTGGCTGGTCACGATCCAGGACCTGCTGACCGGCGGCGACGAGATTGTTGTCCCCGCCGACTTGGTGGTGCTGGTCACCGGCATGACGGCCAGGCGGAACGACGAGCTGACCAGGGTGCTGAAGCTGCCCCTGGGCACCGACCGCTTCTACAACGAGATCCATCCCAAGCTGCGACCGGTGGAGACCGTCATCGACGGCGTCTACATCGCCGGCAGCTGCCAGGGCCCGAAGAATGCCGGCGAGAGCGTGGTCTCTTCCCTGGCGGCCGTGGCCAAGGCGGCGGCGCTCCTGGTCAAGGGTTATGTCGACCTCCAGCCTTTTGTTGCCCATGTCCGCTCCGAACTGTGCGTCTGGTGCGGCAAATGCGCGGACGCCTGCCCTTATTCAGCCATCGAGAAAATCGCTTACGGTGACAAGGAAGTGGCGCAAGTGGTTGATGTCCTGTGCAAGGGTTGCGGCGCCTGCCTGCCCGTCTGTCCTCTCGACGCCACCCAGCTCAAGGGCTATACCGACGAACAGATCGAGGCCATGATCGACGTTCTGGCCCGGGAGGCCGCCCATGAAGGATGACAGCCGCGAACGGTTCCCGGAAAGCGTCCTCATCAGCGGACGCAAGCGCGAGACCGCCCGCCAGGAATTCGCCGTCCGCGGCCGGGTCCTCGACCTGCTGCGCGAAAAAGGGCCGCTGACCGTTCCCGAGGTGGCCCGGGCCCTGGGCCTGGCCGAGCATGATGCCAACTGGTGGCTGATGGGCTTCCTGCGCTACAACCAGGTCAAGGCGTCGGAAAAAGCCGATGACGAAGGCTACTACCAATATTCGCTTGTCGAGGGGCAATAAAATGGAAAAGGTGAATGAGAACGTTCTGGACCAGATTAAAAAGCTTGGTGCCTTCGACCTTGAGGCTTGCTACAGCTGCGGTACCTGCTCGGCCATTTGCCCGCTGTCGGAAGGGACCGTGTCCTTCCCGCGGCGCCTGCTCCGTTACGCCCAGCTAGGCCTGGAAAAGAGGATCCTGGCCGCGCCCGAACCTTGGCTGTGCTATTACTGCGGCGAATGCAGCGAGACCTGCCCGCGCCAGGCCGAACCCGCCGCCCTGATGATGGCCCTGCGCCGCTTCGCCACCCGCAAGTATTCCCTGGGCCGCGCGGCCGACTCTTTATACCAGTCTTTGGCATCCGGCCTGACCTGGCTGCTGCTCAGCGGCGCGGCGGTATTGGCCATCCTCTTTGCCTACAACCCGGGCATGAACCGCCAGCGGGTCGATTTCCTGTCGTTCGTAGGCCTGGAACCCATCCATCTGGCAGGCATCGCCCTGGTGGCGTTCATCGTCCTGGCCTCAGTCATCCAGATCGGGATCCTCTACCGCAACCTGCGCTGCGGCCCAGGCGCCGCCGCCTTCAAGGCAAAAAAGGCAAGCGTTTCGGCCTGGAAGGCCTTGAGCGAAGCGGTCATGCAGAAGCGCTTCGGCGAATGCGACAACGGCCTGCTGCGGCGCCTGGCCCACATGGCCGTCTCCTGGGGCTTCATGGGCATGTTCCTGGCCACCTTGATCATCGCCGCCGTGGACTTCCAATGGCTGCAATGGCCGCGCTGGATATCGCTGGCGGTCGGCTCAGTCTCCGGAGTGCTGGCCTTGCTGGGGTTGGCCTATTACATTTATCTGCGCCTTAGCCGCAAAACCGCGGTCGGCAAGGTTTCGCATCCCAGCGACTGGGCTTTCCTCCTGCTGCTGCTCCTGTCGGTGCTCAGCGGCTTTGTCATGGTGTTCTTCCGTTTTACCAATATGCCGATGGCCGCCTACTGGACCTTCGCTTTCCACCTGGTCGTGGTCTTCGACCTGCTTGTCACTTTCCCGTTCAGCAAGTTCGCCCACGTCATCTACCGGCCGGTCGCCCTGTGGTTTGCCGGCTTGAAATAAAAGTGCAGCTGCCGGCCGTTTTCGTGATTCGCCGGCCTCAAATATGTGATTCGAATCAATGAGGAGGAAATAGAATGAGCGACGCACAAGTTCCCGAAAAAGCCAGTATTATCGTCATGAGCGGCGACATGGACAAGGTAATGGGCGCCTTCATCATCGCCACCGGCGCCGCCGCCTTCGACATCCAGGTGTCGATGTTCTTCACCTTCTGGGGTTTGAAAGCCATCCAGAAGGGCAACCTGACCGGCAAGGGACTGATGGGCAGGATGCTGGGAGTCATGAACCGCGGCGGCATCGATCGTCTCGGCCCTTCCAAGCTGAACATGGGCGGCATGGGGCGCTGGATGTTCAAGAAAATGATGAAAAAGCACAACGTGACCACGCTCCCGGCTCTGTTGAAACAAGCCCAGGAGCTGGGCGTGAAGCTCACCGCCTGCGAGATGAGCATGAACGTCATGGAGATCAAAAAAGAGGACCTGATCGACGGCGTCAAGATCGGCGGCGTGGCCTCCTACATCGCCGATGCCTCGGAGTCCAAGTTCTCGCTGTTCATTTGAAGCAGTAGACAGTAGGAAGAGGCGAGAGGCTAGGGGCGATGGGCGATAGGTTAGAGGTCATGGGTCATGGGTGATAGGTCAGAGGCAAGGGGCGATAGGCTAGAGGTCATGGGTTATAGGCATGACGATATCGGTGTACGGTAAACGGTTTACGGTAAAGAGTAAGACAAACTTTAAAACTAAAAGATGTGCAAGGGGTGTTGTTGTGGTCATTGGAATTTAGGAAGGGTGAACGCCCCCTGCGAGGACGGACAAATCAGATCCGCAAAGGTCGGCGGATGATTTGTGCGGCAAGGTTCGCCCCTACATCCAGAAATGTCTTTTTCCTGCTAACACTATCACTAACACTAACACTTTTTCTGTTGGAATTTGCTGCTTGTGATATCTTTGGTTGAAGTGTTGAAGCGTTGCAGTGTTGAAGTGAGAATAGCTCTTAATAAATTTCGGAAAATTGTATTTTCGTTTCAACGCTTTAACGGTTCAACGTTTCAACTTTAATAATTTTCTACCTCGAACCTCGTCAAGCACCTAAGTCTTCCTGGCCTGTATCAGCAGGGTCAGCCCCCCCGCGGCCGGCGCCGCTCCTGCTTTCGAAAAAGGCGCGGCCATTTGCAGCAGGGCCCACAGGCCGAGATAGCCCAGGACCTTGATGATCGCCAGCGCTTTGGGCAGGTCGTCCAGCTTCCAGGAAATGCGCACCAGGGCCAGGGCGAACGGCGTATGCAGAATGTATCGCGTCTTTTCAATCGCGAACCCGGCCCGGGCGAGCTTTTCGCCGATATTCTCCGTGCTGTAAAAAGTGTTCACCGCGTAGCGCCGCCGGTGGCGCGCCTTTTCAGCGGCAGTGATCCCCGGGTTGGACAGGCTGTCGGCGGAGAAGACGAAGCGCCCGCCCGGCTTCAGGACACGGGATAGGTTCTGCAGCACTGTTTCGTCGCGCCCAAAATGCTCCACCACGCACAGGCTCATCACCTTGTCGAAGCTTTGGGGAGGCAGGTCCATTTCCTCCGCGTTCATGAAGACGAATTCGGTCCGCTCGTCGCTGTAATATTTTTGCGCGAAAGGCAGCATACGCGTGTGGATGTCGATGCCCAGCACCCGGGCCCCGGTGCGCGCCACGAGTGAATCGTAATGGCCGTCGCCGCAGCCGACATCGAGGATGGCTTCGCTGGATCGGGCGTCAAGCCAGCGCAGGATGGTCGAGCACTCCTGCCGGCGCCGGAAGTTAAAGCGGCTGAGCCGCCGCATTAAAAGCCCCGGGGAAAACATGTTTTTTATTTTCGTCGTCATACTAGGAATTTGCCTTAAAATCTGCTAAAATGCAAGATAAGCCCGAAAATAATAAAATAAAATATTGATAAAAATTAAATAAAATCGAATAATATGAAAACATGATAACAAACTGGAACGCCTGCCCAAAAATAGTGAGAACAAAAGTGATGGGATTGTCCGGATTAATTGTTATATTCAATACACATGCCATACGGATGCGGGTTGCAAATCAATCCAAAGAGGTAAAATGACAAAAATAAAGATTGCCATCGCGGGAATGGGAAACTGCGCCAGCGCTTTGATCCAGGGCATCGCCTATTACGGCAAAAAGAAACAGGGCGACGCCATCGGCCTGATGCACTGGAAACTGGGCGGCTACGCCCCCGGGGACATCCAGGTGGTCGCCGCCTATGATATCGACCGCAGAAAAGTGGGCCGCGACGTCAGCGAGGCCATTTTCGCCAAGCCCAACTGCACCCAGGTGTTTTGCAAGAATGTCCCCAAGACGGGCGTCAAGGTCAAGATGGGCCGCATCCTGGACGGGGTGGCCGGCCACATGAAAAACTACGATGCCGAATGCTCTTTCCTCCCGGCCGCCGCTCGTGAGGCCGATGCCAGGACGGTGGTCAAGGTGCTCAAGGAGAGCGGGGCCGAGGTGCTATTGAACTACCTGCCCGTGGGCTCGGAAAAGGCCGTCAAGTTCTACGCCCAGTGCGCGCTGGACGCAGGAGTCGCCTTCATCAACATGATGCCTGTGTTTATCGCCAGCGCCCCCGAGTGGGCGGCGAAATTTGCCGAGCGCGGTCTGCCCGTCATCGGCGACGACATCAAGTCGCAGCTGGGGGCGACCATCACCCACCGTACCCTGGCCAAGCTGTTCGCCGACCGCGGCATCCAGCTGGACCGGACCTACCAGCTGAATACCGGCGGCAATACCGATTTCCTGAACATGCTCGACCAGAACCGGCTGAAGGATAAGCGCATCTCCAAGACCAGCGCCGTCCAGTCGGTGCTGGTCAAGCCTCTGGCCAGCCGGAACATCCACATCGGCCCCAGCGACTACATTCCCTGGCTGCAGGACAACAAGGTCTGTTTCCTGCGCATGGAAGGCCGGGGCTTCGGGGACGTGCCCATGCACATCGAGATGCGGCTGTCGGTGGAGGATTCTCCCAACTCGGCCGGCGTGGGCATCGACGCCATTCGCTGCATCAAGCTGGCCCTGGAGCGCAAGCAGGGCGGGGTTCTCTCCGGACCCTCAGCCTATTTCATGAAGCACCCGTCCCGGCAGTTTCCCGATAATGTGGCCCGGGAAATGGTGGAGGATTTCATCGCCGGCAAACACCGGGAGTGATCCTTGCAGTGCCTGATCATCGCCGCCGGTCGGGGCAGCCGCCTGGCCCGTTTGTTCCCGCTCAAGCCCCTGATCCCCGTTGCCGGCACGGCCTTGCTCGAGAGGGTCATGGCCGGTGCCGCCGCTGCCGGCATCGATGAGTTTGTCGTGGTCAGCGGTCATGGCGCCGGGGAGCTTGAGCGCTTCGTCGGCGCCGTTGCCGGCAAAAGAAAACTGGCAGCGACGGTCGTTTTCAATCCCGAATGGGAAAAGGAAAACGGGCTTTCGGTCCTGGCGGCCCGGGAGGCGCTGCCTGGCGACTTCGTCCTGCTGATGGCCGACCATCTCTTCGATGTGTGCATCCTGCGCTCCCTGCTGGCCGCGCCCATGCGGGAAGGCCAGGTTCTCCTCGCCGTCGATTCGCGCATCGCCGGCCATCCCCATGTCGATCTCGACGACGTGACCAAGGTCCAGGTCTGCGACGGCCGCATCACCGCCATCGGCAAGGCCATTCCGGCCTACAATGCCTTCGATACGGGAATTTTTCGCTGCACGCCGGCGCTTTTCGCCGGCCTGGAGGAGAGCGGCCGCCGCGACGATTTTTCCCTTTCGGGGGGCATCCGCGTCCTGGCCGAAACGCAGAATGCCCTGGCCCTGGACAGCAGCGGCCGCTTCTGGATCGATATCGACGATGAGCGGGCGCTGGCGCTGGCCGAGGCCGAACTGGCCGCCAGCTGCTGAAGCCATGAACGGCGAGGATTCCCGCTCCGGCCTCCTGCAGAAAGCGCTGAAGGGCGCCCTGGTGCTGATCGGCATCGCCCTGTTCTGCTACCTGGTCATCGATATGGGCGCAGCCACCATCGTCGCCCAGCTCTCCCGCTTCGGCTGGTGGTTCGCCGCCGTCTGTGTGCTGGGCGCGTCCTGGCTGCTGCTGCAGACCCTGGCCTGGCGGACAATGCAGCGCGAGCAATTCAAGAACGTTTCGCTCGTTTTCTTATTCAACGTGAAGCTCATCAGCGACGCCCTCAACACGCTGCTGCCGTCGGCGAACCTGGGCGGGGAGACGGCGCGCTTGTATTTCACCAGCCGCTTTCTCTCCAAAAAAGAAGGTCTGGCCGGGGTGATCGCCGACAAGACGTTCGAATACGCCGCCGGCATCCCCTTCATGGTCTTCGGCTTCCTCGTCGCCTGGCTGGGCGGCTTTTTTCCGAAACCCCTTGTCCTGCCCGCCGTCCTGTGCCTGGTCATCTCGCTGGCCGGGATCGTCATCTTCGCCAGCTTCCAGCTGAAGGGCATGCATCCTGTCCTAGCCGCCGTCTCGCGCTTCATGCCGCCCCTGCGGCGCTGGATCGGGGAGCGGGAGCGGCAGATCCGCGCCCTGGGCGTGCACCTGGTCCGCCTGTACCGCGTGCGCCCGTCCCGGACCCTGGCGGCCTGGGGATTTCATTTCCTGGCCAGGCTGACCGGCGTCCTGGAAACGATCCTGGTCATGCACGTGCTGGGCAGCCCCGTTGACCTGCCGCGGGCCCTGTTCATCACGGCCATGATCGCGGGTGTCAACACCGTTTTCTTCCTCATGCCCGGACAATGGGGCGTTGCCGAGGGGTCGCACCTGTTCATCCTGCAGAGCATGGGCTATCCGCCTTTGGTCGGCCTGAGCCTGGGGATCATCAAGCGCATTCGCAAACTGGCCTTCGCCGTTTTCGGCCTGCTGCTCTATTCCTGGTACCGCCATGGACGCGGCGCCGCCCGCATAAAGAAAAGCCATGGTTGAGCAGGCGGTCATTCTGGCCGAGCTTCCGGCTCCGGCCGGCAGCGGCGAGGCCGGGGACCCCTGCCGGGAGTTGCTTGGGCTCGGCCTGCTGCAGCGGCTGGTCCTGGTCCTGGCCCACGGCGGCATCGGGCGCATCCTGGTGCTGGTCGGGGAGGAGGGGAAGAGCCTCAATGACCTGGCATCCGGCGCGGGAGTTTGGCGGCGCTCCGGCGCCGACGTGCGGCTGGCTGTTTCCGGCAAGGCGGAGCTGCCGTTGCCGGAAGCCCCTTTCCTGCTCCTGGCGCCGACGGCGGTGTTCACCCCAGCCCTGGTCGGCTGGCTGCGCACCCTGCCTGCGGAAAAGAACCTGCTGTTGACTTCCGGAGAGGAGGAGCCCCGCAGCGGACCCGGTTTTTCCGGGCTGGCCGTCTGTCGGGCCGAGGTGTTCCCTTGCCTGCTGGCCCTGGCGGCGGGCCGCGAGCGTGCCGAAGGACTGGACTCCCTGCTGGCCGGCAGCGAAACCCTGCCGGTCCATGGCCGGGGCTGGGTCCTGGTGAATTCCGAATCCACCGCCAGACGGGCGCGGCGCCTGTTGCGGAGCTCCCTGGGCAAGCCCAGCGACGGTTTCTTCTCGCGCCATTTGAACCGCCATATCTCCTGGCCCATCAGCCGCCTGCTCATCCGCCTGCGGGTCAGTCCCAACCAGGTCACCATGGCCAACCTGGTGCTGGGGCTGCTCAGCGGCTGGCTTATCGGCCGTGGCGGTTACGGCAACACGCTGGCCGCCGGGCTGCTGTTCCAATTCGTATCGATCTTCGACGGCTGCGACGGAGAGATCGCCCGCCTGACCTTCCGTTTTTCCGCCCTGGGGGCCAAGTTGGACAACCTTTGCGACTTCGTCACCCTGGCGGTCTTTTTCCTGAATTTGCCCATCGGACTTTACGCCGCCGGCGGAAATATTTCCTATCTCGTGCTGGGAGCGGCCATGGTGCTGGTTGTTGCGGTCTTCTACCTGCTGCTGCTGGCTAGGATCAAGTTGTCGGGCCATCGGGGCAACATCGCCGAGGTGGCCCGGCAGGTGCAGGACAAGGGCAAGGGTGGGCGGCCGCTCGGCTGGATGGAGCGGCTCGGCGCGCGCCTGGGATTCATTTACCGCAAGGAATTCATCTCCCTGGGTATCATGACCTTATGCTTGATCGATAGGGCCGCGTTGATTCTCTGGGGTGTTTTTATCAGCGCCTCCTTGGGCCTGGGCTATGAGTTGTATCACATCGGGCAGTTAATCAGGCAGAAGCGAAATTCGTAATTAGAGATCAGACTGAACTCGGTGGAAGGTTTGCGGTTTACGGTGTATGGTAGAGGAATAAAGAAATCTAAATCGATAAAATTCGAGTGTTTTTGTTTTTCTCTTACCGTCAACCGTGTACCGTCTGCCGTGAACCGAGCCCGGATAAACCGGAAATCGAACTACGCCATGCAATTTTCTCAATAGTCTGCTATGCTTACCCTCTGGTGAGACCAATGGACATGCTGGACAAGAAACTGCAAAACAGGTTGGAGCGACTGCTGCGTGCTGCCCCCGAGCTGGACCCGGGCCCCGACCACAGGCTGGTCATCTTTTCCGACCTGCACCTGGGCGACGGCGGCGGCAATGACGATTTCAAAAAAAACGCCGACCTGTTCCTGGCCATGATGCGCCGCCACTACCTGAAAAAAAACTTCACGTTAATCCTCAACGGCGACATCGAGGAATTGGCCCGCTTCTCCCTGGCGCGCATCGCGACGCGCTGGCTCGAGGTATACGGGGTCTGGGCCGAGTTCGCCGCCCGCGGCGCCCTGATCAAGCTGGTCGGCAACCACGACCTGGCCCTGCTGCGCCGCCGTCCCGATGACCTGCCCTTCCCGGTAAGCGAGGCACTGAAGATCCGTTTGGGCGACAAGTCGCTTTTTGTCGTGCACGGCCACCAGACCTCGCACTTGAATTGGGCCTTTCAGACCCTGGGCATCCTTTTCCTGCGCTGGCTGCTGCACCCGCTGGGCATCGGCAATTATACCGTGGCCCGCAGCAGCCGCCGCCGTTTCCGCGTGGAAAAGCGCGTCTACAGCTTCGCCCGCGGCAAAAAGATCATGGCCCTGATCGGCCACACCCATCGGCCGCTGTTCGAATCCCTGTCGCGCCTGGACACCCTTAAGATCGAGATAGAAAATCTCTGTCGCCGCTATCCGCAGGCCGCGGCCGGGGAGAAGCGTGTCCTGGAAGCTGGGCTGGCGCGCTTGAAAAAAGAATATGTCAGACTTCAGCGCCAGGACCACCAACGGGGGCGGCGCTCCGAAAATCTCTACAACGACGGCCCGCTGCTGCCCTGCCTGTTCAACTCGGGCTGCGGCATTGGCCGCCACGGCGTCACCGCCATCGAGATCGTCCGCGGCCGCGTCGCCCTGGTCTACTGGATCGACCGCCGCCGTTCCGAAAAATATTTCGCTGCCCAAGGCTATGAACCGCAGCGGCTTGGCGACAGCGACTATTACCGGGTGGTTTTAAAAGAGGAAGACCTGGAGTATGTATTCACGAGAATCAATTTATTGGGATGACAAACAGGGGACAGGGTACAGGGGACAGGGTGAAGAAAAGAAAAAGCAATTCCAGGGTAGGGGCGGCCCCCCGTGGCCGCCCATCTTGAATTTCTTTCTTGTTGAGATTTATACCTTAGTTCGTTTATTTATATGTATGAAGCAAAAAGTGATTCTCCTGGTATTGGCGCTCCTGTTGCTGTTCTTGTCCGCATGCCAAAAAACCGGGCCTGACGATGCGCAGCCAGCCGACGACCAGCCGTCTCCCTCATCGCGCCTGCAGCCCCAGGACCTGGTTTACCTGGGTGCTTTCCGCCTGCCTGCCGGCAGCAACGGCTGCGACTGGAGCTGGAGCGGCGAGGCCCTGGCCTATTTCCCCGGCGGCGACCCGGCCGGCCCCGACGACGGCTGCCCCGGCTCGCTGTTCGGGACCGGTCACAATTGGCTGCAGTGGGTATCGGAAATTTCCATCCCGGCGCCGCGGCTTTCAAGCGGCAAGCAGTTGTCGGAGCTGCCGACGGCCGTCACCCTGCAGCCATTCGTCGACATCCGCGCCGGTTTGTTCGATTGGCCGCTGGAGATCCCGCGCGCCGGCCTGGCCTGCCTTCCCGCCCAGGCCGGGCAGGAGTCGGGCAAGTTGTATTTTGCTTGGGCTGAGCACATGGGCGAGGGGCGAACCGATCCCAGCCACGGCTGGGCCGGACTTGACCTGGATCGGCCTGAAACCGCCGGCCTGTGGCGGGTGGGAGACCATTGGAACTATGTCAGCGGCGACTATCTCCTGGAGATCCCGGCTGCCTGGGCCGACGCCCATGTCGCCGGCAGGCGCCTGGGCAGCGGCCGCTTCCGCGACGGCGGCCAGGGAGCGGAGGGACCGTCACTGCTGGCGCTGGCGCCCTGGCAGGCCGGGAATCCGCCGGCCCCGGGTTCCACATTGTCTGCCCGGACTCTGCTCCTTTATGGCAATGCCTATGATCCCGCGCCGCGGGCCTTGAACGGCTACCACCACTCCGACGAGTGGAGCGGCGCCGCCTGGCTGCAAACGGCAACCAAAACAGCGCTGGTCTTCGCGGGCACCAAGGGACGGGGCCGCTGCTGGTATGGTTTCGCCAACGGCGTGGTCTGGCCCGACCAGGCGCCTTTTCCACCCATCCCGCCGCCGCCCAACGACGAGCGCGGCTGGTGGTCGGACAGTTTCGAGGCCGAGTTCCTTTTCTACGACCCCGTCGACCTGGCCGAGGTGGCTGCCGGCAGGCAGGAGTCTTCCTGGCCCCAACCCTACGCGGAGCTGCGTGTCGATGACCGCCTCTTCGGAGCCTATAGCGGCCATCAGAAGCAACGCCTGGGCGCCGCGGCCTGGGACGCGACCAGGCGCCTGCTCTATGTCATCGAGCCGCTGGTCGACGATGAAAAGAGCATAATCCACGTTTGGCAGGCGAGAGAATAAAAAAAGTTCGAAGTTCGATGTCCGAGGTTGAAGACAAGACAATTCAAGATGCAGGGGCGATCCAGGCAGCCTGAGTGATGCGTAATGCGTGATGAGTGATGAGAAAGAAACAATATAAGACTTAAATTCCAAATCACAAGAAGCAAATCCCAACAAAGAAAGTGTTAGTGTTAGTGATAGTGTTAGGAAGAAAATTATGATTAATCCGGAACTTTCAGAAAAAAGTTCAATTTCCAAATGCCAATGACCCAAACGAAACAACACAAAACAATGCAATTCCGCACGTAGGGGCGATCCGTCGGATCGCCCTTTTATTCGAGGTTCGAGGTTGAAAAAAAGCCTAATAAAAGAACTATCCAGTTTTCGCTGATTTTCTTCCTGACACTAACACTAGCACTAACACTAACACTGATTCTTTATTTTTCCTCCTGGGAGATCACATAATCCAAAAACGCCGGCGGCGGGTCGATGATGTAAATGCCCAGCTTGCCCTTGTTGTCGGCGGCGGTGCCGGGATCGATGCTCCAGCGCACGCTGCCCTTCATGGCCACGCTCTTGCCCTCGATCTCCATGATGACCCCGACCTCCTTGTAGGTGGGGATGAAATGCCCGGTGGTCACCGACATTCCCGTGGCCGACAGGTCGAGCAGGCGGCAGCTGTAGCTGCGGTCGCCGTCCTTGACCACGATCTCCTTTTTTTCTTCCTTTTTCCGCGCATGTCGATCTCTCATCATATTCCTCCCGCCGAGTATTATTTTTTTTAGCATAAAATAAAAGCAAATTCAAGTGGACCAAGTGTTTGTGTTAGTGGTAGTGATAGGGAAGAAAACAGAAGTCAGAGAACAGAGAACAGAATCAAGACCAGAATAAGCTGCATTTTCTTCAATCTGTTTTCTGACGTCTTTTCTTTCCAATCACGAATCACGAATCATTAATCGCGAATTACGCATCACGCAGGCTGTCTGGTTCGCCCCTACATCCGGAAGGGCTGATTTTTAATTTTGCCTTTGTAGTTTTGTTACCATCAACCGTACTCCGTCAGCCGTACGCCGATTTCGTCTAGTCTCTATTCTTGCCTGTACCCTTTATACTGTCCCCTTTTCTTCCTTGCTACTTCCGGCGCTTGCAGCTCATCTCCATGCCCTTGAATTCGCTTTTGTCGGGCATGACCATGAACTGCTCGTAAAGGTATTCGTCGGTGTTGACCCAGGTGGTCCTGGCCTTCACCGGGGCCTGGGAACCGGTCAGCGGATCGGGCCAGAGACCGGATTCGCTGATGACGTTGTCCTGGCGCGTGCCTGAGGTCATGAAAAAAAAGGTCGAGCTGTTGTCGATCCAGAGGGAGATATATTTCTGCTGCATGTTGTCGAAGCCGATGATCTGCAACCCAGTGAACGGCTGGCCGAACATCTCGCCCGTGAAGTTCATGAACAGGAAACGGCCGTCCAGGCGCATTTCGCCCTGGAAAGAACCTTGACTGACCGTGGGCGGCTGTCCAGGGGCCGCCCAGCCCTTGACCTGGCAATCCCAGTTGCCAACGTACTTTTTAAGGAAATCGTGGTTCTCGTTCACCGCTCCCATTTTCATATAAATTTCCATGGCTTTCTGCTGTTCGGCAGCGGGCTGATTTTCCTGGGCCAGGACCGGCAGGACAACCAGCAAAACCGCCATGAGCATGATCGTTTTTTTCATTTTTCCTCCTGTCGCATTTCTTAAATAGGTTCACTATTTGCATCCATTATAAGATTCCTTGAGTAAAATTGCCAGTTAAAAATTGTGCCATTTCCAAAGGATTTGATGAAGCAAATCCCTGCATCAGGAATTGCTTTTTATTTTGGGCACGGCATGCTGTGCCCCTACGCTTACGATTCGTCTTCGTTTGGGTCATTGGAATTTGGAAATTGAATTTATTTGGAATTTGGTGCTTGTGATGTCTTTGGTTAAAGTGTTGAAGCGTTGAAGGGTTGAAGTGAGAACAGCCATACAAGACCTCAAAAAATCGCTACTTCGTTGCAATATTTCAACTGCTCAACATTGCAATTTTTTTCCAATCACGAATCACGAATTACGCATCACGCAGGCTGTCTGGGGCCTGCCCCTACGACAGGAATTGCTTCTCCTTCTTTTACCTTTTCCTTTGTGTTTTCTTTACCGTCCGCCGTAAACCGTCCACCGTACGCCGATTTCGTCGAGTCTCTTTTCTTCCCTGTGCCCTGTACCCTGACCCCTATTTTTTATCGATGGCGGCCACGAATTCCCTGGCGAACTGGGCGGCTTTTTCAAGTTCTCCCTCCTGCAAAGGCCCTTTCGCCCCCTGGACCAGGCAGCGCAGGGTTTTCGGGAAAACATTCAGTTTCAATTTCTGCGCCAGCTCCTGCATCCTGCCCGCGGCGCCCGGGTAGAACCATTTCTTGTCTTCTTCCAGTTTGGCGGGGTCGGCGGGCAGCGGGCCGTAGGTGTCGAAAATCGCCAGCGGCTTGTCCGCGAATCCCTTGCGGCGCAGGCGCCGCAGCGCCAGGCGCGCCTTCCAGGTGACCCGGGCCATGCGCGTCGGCGCGCCGATCAGCACGCCGTCGATGTCCCGCAGGTCGGGCAGCGGCCGGCGCAGGTCGCGGGTTTCGGCAAGGTGGCCAAGCTTTGAAATTTCCCCGGCCAGGGCCTCGGCCACATCCCAGGTGTTGCCGTGATAGCTCCTGTATAGAACGAGTGCTCTCATTTTTCCCTCCTCGGTTTTCTTTGCCAAGTATAACAAATTCCGGCGGCAGGGTAAAATCAGCTATCGGGCAAGGATCCGCCCAGCGCAGCGCCGGCGGACCTGCCCCTACCGTCAGCCGTAAACCGTACGCCGTATGCCGAATCCAATTTTGCCTTAGAACTGGACCAAATGTCCTAGCCAGAACATAACCGCAATAGCAACAATATGAATTATCCACCACAACGGTTTCAAATATTTGATCTTGTTCATTGTCCTACCTCCAGAAATGGTTGCCAGGAAATAGACCAGGGCCCAGGCGACCAGGTGGACGTACCAGAAGCCCAGCTGCGGGTAGCGGATCAGGTTCCAGCCCTTGACTTTGGGGACGTTGCTTAACTTTGTGACTTTGTTTCGGTGAGCTGTATTTATGAGGCGGGCATGACTTACTTATCCTGGCGCATTCCACCATGTGATGAACCGTGGCATCAGGGGAGAATATATTCTCCCTGATGATGAGGACAAACAGACCTTTTTGGAAATCCTTTCTGAAAAATCAAAACTTGGAAAAGCGGCGCAAGGACGACAGTTATTTTGAGCCGGTGGAGAAAGTGTATTGGGAATTGGAAAAAGAACATGGGATAAAGTTCGAAAAGCTGAATTATGGAACGCTGATCGGGAAGCAATGGCGCGGAGCATTGCTGGTAAGGTTAAAGGAATTGTCCGGTCTTACATACAGAGAAATTGCCCAATTGCCTGAGTTTCGTGATATCAAATTGCATTCATTGGCCAAGCTGTACAAGGATGCCCGCAAACGGATCGCTGCCAAAAAAAGCTAAAGTCACAAAGTCAAGCACTGATAATCATATAGAAGGTTCAGTTCTTTGACTATCCGATAGCACATTTTCATTCGGAAAAAGGATGTGCCCCCTCCCGTCCCCCGG
>Ga0268280_1001138_pt1 | contig 18738 bp, 19 predicted proteins | sample saktaG_9_FD_190139 | JGI IMG/M metagenome (GOLD analysis project Ga0268280, IMG submission 190139) | Saline water microbial communities from Sakinaw Lake, British Columbia, Canada - sak_2011_5_24_40m | ecosystem: Environmental > Aquatic > Non-marine Saline and Alkaline > Saline ... | reverse complement strand
TCACCCCCCGTTCAATACGATGATAATACGGCCAGAAAGATGATGGAAGATTTCATCGCTGTATACGGAAGAAGACATAGAAAGAGAAGATAGTCTTAAATGGCCGACCCCCTTGGTAAGCTCATCCGCTCTGCCGCGAAATATCCCGGCGCCGTTCTGGCGAAGACTAAGATAACGCCTGATCAGGTAACACTTTTAGGGTTTCTGGTTAACTGTGTCGTCGCTTATTTTATTGCGGCCGGCCGGCTGGGGTATTTAACGGTCGGCATCCTTATATGGGTAGCCGGATTTTTTGACGCTCTGGACGGAAGCGTAGCCAGGGCTACCGGGCGCGTCACCGTTTTCGGCAATTTTTTCGATTCTGTCCTTGACCGCTACTCCGACTCGGTCATCTATCTCGGGATCATTTATCACTTTTTACTGCAGGGAAATGCGAATTACGCTATATTGACCGCGATAGCGATGTTCGGGTCTCTGGCAGTGAGTTATACAAGAGCCAAGGCAGAATCTCTAGACCTTACCTGTGAGGTCGGGCTCATGCCCCGCACGGTCAGAATATTTATTCTCGGCGCCGCTTTTTGCGTAGGACAGGCCTTCTGGGGAATTTTGATAATAGCTATTCTATCCCACCTTACCGTTATCCAGAGAATTATTTATGTGCGCAAAAATCTGCAAAAAACCCCATGATCAAGTTCATATTTGTATGCCTCTGGTATTTGCTTCCCGCAGCCCTCGGTAATCATACGGCTTCATGCGGTAACCGGCTGTGGTTACCGGCGATGCTTAAGAATGCTCTCGCTAAGATAGCCACACCGGTAGATCTCGGGAGAAAATGGCGCGGGGTAGAGATATTCGGTAAGAATAAAACGTGGAGGGGTATCGTTGTAGGGGCTATAGCCGGGATCCTTACAGCCGGACTTCAAGCGGCCTTATTTTTTAATTTCAATTTTTTCCGGATGAATACGATCGTCGACTACGGAAATGTCAATTTCATTTTGTTTGGCTTTCTTATGGGTGTAGGGGCGCTGTCCGGGGATTTGGTTAAGAGTTTCATAAAACGAAGGCTCGGCAAGCCTTCGGGTAAGCCATGGTTTCCGTGGGATCAGCTGGATTGGATCGCCGGGGCCATGGCGTTAAGCTCTATCGTCTTCGTCCCACCGGCCGATGTGGCAGTAGTTACGGCCGTTATTTATGTGGGCGTTCATTTGGTCTCCGATAGGATCGTCTGTATGATGGGGATTAAAAAAAGAGAGGAAGTGAATTGATCGGTATCGTCAGATTTATTCACAGCGCCGTTTTTTGGTTTTTGGTATTCTTCTACAGTCTGATAATACACGCCGCTTTCTATATAACGGCGCTTTTTATAAAAGGCGAAGACGCGAAGAACAGATTTTATCAGAATGGGGCGAAGCTGTGGGGCTCTCTTATAGCGAGCGCGTCTTTAGTTAAGATAAAAGTTTCGGGCCTTGAAAATATCCCGCTAAATACCAACGTAATTTTTACGCCGAATCATCAGAGCTATCTCGATATTTTTGTGCTGCTTAAATATCTGCCGCAGCCGTTCAGATTTATAGTGATGAGGGATCTCTTTAAAGTCCCCGTCATAGGTTACTACATGACCCAGGCCGGTTTTTTATCTTTGGACCGCAAGGACCGGAAGAAGTCCATAAAAACGATCCACCGCATAACGGATCTGCTTTCTAGCGGCGAGTCGTTCGTCATCTTCCCGGAAGGAAAATTGACGGCGGACGGGACAATCGGTGAATTCGGAAGGGGCGCGTCTATCATAATACAGCGCAGCAGAAAGCCCGTAGTCCCGATACTGATCGACGGGACTTTTAAGGCGCTGCCGAAAGGCGCCTGGAGACTTTCCGGCTCGGAAGTCACAGTCAGGATAGGGAAACCCGTGTATTTCGACAGATATTGCGATGATGTCAATAAGACCACTTCTATGGAGCTGGGCGCCAAACTTAAGGGGATAGTCGCCGGACTTTTCGCCTAAGCTTAAAATAGGATATTGATGAAAAAATTCTTTAAATTAATGCACTCGATGATATGGTGGGCCGACTGGATCTTGATAATGCTCTTAGGTATTGTATTCGATTCGGTCGTCTGGCCCGGCAATAGGAGCATGTACAGAAAGAGCGAGCATTTCTGGGCGTGGAGCCTTATGAAACTGGGAGGGATAAAACTCCGTATCGAAGGGCGGGAGAATCTGCCTCGAAACGAAACGGTCGTGTATATGGCTAATCACCAGAGCGACCTGGATTGGCCCATAATATTCATGTCGATCCCGGGCCAGTATCTATTTCTGGCAAAAAAAGAGCTCTTTGAAGCGCCGGTCTTCGGGACGTATATGAGAATTCAGAGATATATCCCGATAGAAAGGGACAACATCAGAAAATCCTGGAAGACATATCAGGCCATTGTAAGTCTTATAAAGAGAGGGAATTCAATAGTCATATATCCCGAAGGTACCCGGTCGCACACGAAAGAATTGCAGAAGTTCAAATCATTCAGTTTTGCTTTTCTGCATGAAGCGCGGGTGAGAGTAGTTCCGGTGGCTATATCCGGGAGTATAGACATCCAGAGAAAAGGCTCGAAACTCATCAATCCTGGTAAAGTGAAAGTGACTATATTGCCGCCCGTAAGTTTTGATGATATCTACGGTTTGGACAATAAGGAGTTCTGTTCGGAGGCGTCTAAGAGGGTCAGACAGGCGCTATTGTCAGTCTTGTCGTAACCTTCGACCTGACTCTAACCTTCGTCTAACCGCGGCGGTTAGACGAAGGTTAGACGAAGAAGAGGGTGGATATATTCCAGGTTTAGTGGTACAATAATCGCCGGTCATTTCAGGCGCACGAAGTTGCAGCGTAAATAAAAAACAGGGGATTAATAATGGGAACTAAAAGATGCTGGCAGATAAACGTCGTCCACGGATTTCGTCAAAGAAAAACCAGGACTACGGTAGCCGAGAGAAAAAAGGTCAGGAGAATCGCGGTCCGCAAGATAGTGGCCGAGTTGAAAGCGGCCGGCAAGAAAGTCGATCTGCAGGCGATCAATCAGGACGTGGTGAATATTTACCGCAGAAGGAAGCACGTCAATAAGAAGAAGTAATCCATTAGAAAACGGGGACACCCATTTTTTTAGTTTTTTATCGGGGAAAAATGAGTGTCCCCGTTTTTCCTAAAACCGGCGGCCAGATCAGTATGACGGATAAAGAAGAATCGCTAAAACTTAAGATGGCTTCGCTCGGGATCCGGGAATCCGATATCGAAGAGATCTTCATCCGCTCCAGTAAACCCGGAGGACAAAAGGTAAACAAAACTTCCGCGAGCGTATACTTAAAACACAGGCCGACCGGAATAGAGGTTAAATGTCAGGAGGCCCGTTCCCAGGTCCTGAACCGTTTTCTGGCCAGAAGGATACTCGCCGGTAAGATAGAGACGCTGGTCCTGGGCAGGGAGTCGGAAGAACAAAAGAGAATAGAAAAGATCCGCCGCCAGAAGCGCAGGCGTTCCCGCAGGGCCAAAGATAAGATGCTTACGGGTAAAAGATTCCACTCAGAGAAAAAAGCTCTGCGAAGACCTCCTTCCGCAGACTAAAAAATGGCCCCAGAAAAAAGACTATGATATCGATAAAAAACATATCCAAACAATACGCAGGCAGGGTGCTCTTCTCGGATGCTAGCTTCGACGTCCTTGAGGGCGAGAAGATAGGCCTCGTGGGCCGTAACGGCCACGGCAAGACCACGCTGTTCAGGATCATATCGAAAGAAGAAGAGCCCGACGAAGGCAAGGTCTATATGCCGAATAATTATAAGGTGGGATATCTCGGCCAGCACCTGACATTTACCAAGCCTACGGTTTTAGAGGAGGGGTGCGTCGGCCTGGCTCCCGACGATCTGGGGAGCGAGTGGAAGGTAGAGAAGATACTCTCGGGACTCGGGTTTTCGGAGGAGGATTTTAAGCGCTCACCTTCCGAATTATCAGGCGGATTTCAGATGCGCATCGCTCTGGCTAAGGTCCTGGTCTCGGAGCCTAACATGCTTCTTCTGGATGAGCCTACGAACTTTCTCGATATAGTCTCGATAAGATGGCTTGAAAAATTCCTGCGCAGCTGGAAGGGCGAGATCATCGTGATAAGCCACGACAGAGACCTTATAGACAGCGTGACGACTCATATAGTCGGCATACACCGCGGTTCTATAAGGAAGCTTAAAGGGACTACCGGGAAATATTACACTCAGATGCAGGACCAGGAAATTATACACGAAAAGAAGCGCACCGAAGACGAGAAGAAACGCAAGCAGATCATGGAGTATGTGAATACGTTCCGGGCCAAGGCCAGCCACGCCAGGACGGTCCAGTCCAATATTAAAAAATTGGAGAAGATGGAGAAGCTGAATAAACTCGAAGAGATCCACACCCTTTCATTCTCATTTAATTACGAACCGTTGCGCGCCGGTCAGGTGATGGATGTGAATGATCTCACGTTTTCATACGACGACAAAGAGCCGTATCTCATAAACGGCCTGAATTTTACCGTGAACAGGCATGATAAGATATGCATTATAGGAAAGAACGGAAAAGGTAAGACCACGCTTCTGAAGTTGATCGCAGGCATCCTTAAGCCGGTGAGCGGCATGGTAAAGACGCATACTGCCGCGCTTCCCGCTTACTACGAGCAGGCGAATACGGCCGATCTTAACGGCGAGCTAACGGTCGAAGAAGAGATATCGGCCGGGCGCGGTCATATAGACAAGTCGCGCGTGCGCGGAATATGCGGAGCTATGATGTTTTCCGGGGACGACGCCGAGAAGAAGATAAAAGTCCTTTCCGGAGGCGAGAGGAGCCGGGTCCTTCTGGGAAAACTGCTGGTGGCGCCGTCCAATATCCTGTTTCTGGACGAGCCCACGCACCATCTGGATATAGAATCCTGCCAGGCCATGATGGACGCCGTGAGGGATTTCGAAGGCGCCGCGCTCGTGGTGGCGCACGACGAGCATTTCTTAAATGAGGTGGCGACGAAACTTATCGTATTTAAAGACGGCAGGGTATTTTTATATCCCGGAAATTATAAGGAATTTTTGGAAAGGATCGGGTGGGAAGAAAGTGACGGCTCTAAGAGCGCCTTAAAGTCACCCGATACTACAGATGCCGGCGCTTCCGTTGCCGAAGTCCGATCAGCACCACTTGCCACTTCCAAAACGCCAAAATCGGCAGGCATGCCGGCGCCGAAAAGCGGAAGAGCCGGTGAGGTAAAAGGTTATAGCAGTAAGATGAAGAGAAAAGAGCGCGCGGAGTTTATCGCGACGAGATCGAAGACCTTAAGGCCCATTGAGGAGAAGATAAAGAGCCTGGAGGACGAAATAATTTCTTCCGAGGCCAGGGTAAAGATAGTGAACGATGAACTTATGAGGGCTTCGGCGAAAGGCGGCCTCGGGGCCATCCAGAGAAGCGAATTTTCAAGGGAGCTGAAAGAGCTGGCGGAAAAGATAGATTCCGGCTACGCGCAGCTCGAAGCCACCGCGAAAGAGCATGATCACGAGAAGATGAAGTTTGAAAATTTTGATGAGTAAACTTCGAATTAAGTGTATAATAGGGCTAACAAAAAAAGGAGGAAGCGCGATGAAGAGATTTATGACAGTAGCGGTTTTGGTTTCGGTCTTATTTTTCGCTGCGAATACCGCGGTATTCGCTTCAAGCCAACTTCAGGAATATTTAAAAGCGCATAGTTCGATGAAGGTCTGCGTCGAGCTTATAAATTCTTCGACAGATGATAAGGTCGATGTTGTTTTAATAAAAAAAATGATCGAGGAAGCTTTCGCTACGCGTAAGGCCTATAACTTTACGGTAGTTCAAACCGCCAAAGAGGCGGATATTTTATTCAAGGGTGATATTAAAGAGTATATATGGATGAAAGACGATCCTGTCGATGAAGTGTATGGCATAGGCTCCGCGGCGATGGATGCGGCTATAATCGAGAACTACGCCCGCATACAGATACAGTCGGAGATAATCGATTTAAAGAAGAACTCTGTACTGTGGAGCGACAAGGTTAAGGCGACGATGACGAAAAAAGATATGCCGATAGGAGAAAGTTACGCGCTTGTGTATCCGAAGCTCATAAAATCCGAGATGATAGAGATATTCCGGAAGTCCAAACAGGGCGTGATGTAGCGGATATTCCGGGGATATCGGGCATTCTATGAGATTTATTATATCTATATTGATATGGATAGCGGGGGCCGTAATAACGGCCGCCGCTTTCCTTTCAAGCTTCATCATAAAGAAGTTTCCATTTCCTATCGCCAATCGGGAAAAGCTGGTCCATTCGCAGTGCTTTTGGTGGTCGGACGCCATCATAGCTTTAAACCCATTCTGGAAGATCAGGGTGGAAGGCTTGGAGAACATCGAAGCCGGCAAAACCTACGTGATGGTGGCCAATCATCAGAGCCTCGCCGATATCGTAATAATCTACCAGACGCGCATGTATTTTAAATGGGTGGCGAAAAAAGAGCTTCTAAAAGTGCCTTTTATAGGAGGCCTTCTGGGGGTCAACGACCATATATTGGTTTCCAGGGAAGAACTAAGCAGCATAAAGGAAGTATATCGAAAAGCGGAAGAGCGGCTTAAGGGCGGCACGTCGATGCTCTTTTTTCCGGAAGGCACCAGGAGCGGGACCGACGAGATGGGGGAATTTAAGAACGGGGCTTTCAAACTCGCGATAAAAGAATCTAAGCCGATCCTCCCGATATATATCGGCGGGACGAGAGAAGCCATCCCCAGAGGCGGATTTATCTTTAGGACAAAAGTAGCCGGCAAGCTCGTTATACTTCCGCCTATTGAGACCACAGGTTTTAAGACCGCGGATTTCGCGCGCTTAAGGGACCTCACACGTGATAGATTGCTGAGAGCCTCTTCCGATCTATAGGGATTGTTTTCGATAATATAATTATCGTAGGGGAGGTTTAAACCTCCCCTACGAAAAGGGTAATTTAGATATGGAAGACTATATAATAACGGATATCAGGCGCCAACGCGTTCTTATAATATTGGTAGCCGCCGCGATATTCATGATAAATCTGGACTACAGCATGCTGAATATATCACTGCCGAACGTAGCCAGGGCTTTCAGCGTCAAGATAACGTCCATCTCCTGGGTGCCGCTTATATATCTCCTGGTAGTGACTGGCTCTCTTTTAGGTTTCGGGAAACTCGGCGACATAAAGGGATATAAGAAATTATTCATCATGGGCGCCGCTGTATTCGCGTGCGGAACTATATTATCCGGGTTATCTTTTAGGATCTCTTCCCTTCTAGTTTCTCGCGCGGTGCAGTCTGTAGGCGAGGCGATGATGGCTCCTAGCGCGATAGCGCTGGTTACGACGCAGCTTCCGCAGGAATCCAGGGGCAAGGCTCTCGGCATAGCCGCGTTATCTCAAGGTCTAGGTATGGCCGTGGGCCCGATCTTAGGCGGATTTTTAAATGCGTATGCGGGGTGGCGCGGAATATTTTTTGTAAACATTCCGATAGCCGCGCTCGTTATATTCTTTTCGATCCGGATGCTATCCGACAGGCAGCCGGAGTCGACGGATAAGCGTTTCGATATCGCCGGAGCCGGGCTCATATTCATAGCGCTGGCTACATTTCTATTCGCGCTTAATTCCGTTTTCAAATTGGGCCCAGGGAATATCATCATAATAGGCTGTCTGGGGGTATCGGCGATAGCTTTTACGGCTTTCATACTCGGAGAGCTTCACATACCTTATCCGCTTCTAGACCTGAAACTTTTCAGGAACAGGGATTTCAGCTTGGCCAATGCCTCTGTATTCCTGACGATAGCGCTCTTTATGGGCTTATATTTTCTATTCCCATTTTATCTGGAGATGGTCAGGGGCCTTGCCGTATCCAAGGCCGGTAGTATTCTGGTGATACCGCCGTTATTGATGATGATCGTGTCTCCTTTTTCCGGAAAATTTTCAGATTCTTTAGGAGCGCGTCCTTTATGCTCCGCCGGTATGGCTCTCGGTGTCATAGGGATGGGGATGCTTCTATTTATAGATAAAGGGACTTCGATATTCTTTTTTATCGCCTGCCAAATCATGATAGGAGTATCGCTGGGCCTCTTTATGGCTCCCAATAATAAACTCGTCATGGCATCGGCTCCGGCCGACAAACAGGGAATGGCCTCCGGCGTATATAAAAGCGTGCTGGGCCTGGGGGCGGTTATCGGGCTTGCGGTAGCGCCTGCCGTTCTTATGCAGGGCGTTTTCTCCGCGGCGAAACATTCCGGCTTTACTATGGATGTTGTTAAGGATCATCCGGAGATATTGATGAAAGGATTTCACGGCGTATTCGTATTCGGAGCTATCGCGGCTGTTCTGGCTCTTGTATTTTCCCTATTGGCAAAAGATCCCCCATCAAAATCGGAATAATCCAAATATATGGAAATATTCAGGGCTCTTAGATACAAGAACTTCAGGTTACTCTTCGTCGGGCAGGGCATATCCGTCACCGGTACATGGATGCAGGCCGTTGCCTCCGGATGGCTGGCGTATCGGCTCACCAACTCGCCTCTCGTTCTGGGCCTGGTGGCGTTCGCGAGCCAGGCCCCGATATTTTTACTCGGGCCTTTCGGCGGGGTCATCGCCGATAGGGGCAACAGACGACGTATCCTAATAGTGACGCAATCCATAGCTATGGCGCAGGCCGTGACGCTGGCCGTCCTTACGATGACCGGCAGGATAGAGATATGGCACCTGGTAGCCCTTGGCATTATCCTCGGCTGTGTGAACTCATTCGATATCCCGGTGCGTCAGGCGTTTGTGGTGGACACGGTGGAGAATAAGGAAATATTGGGCAATGCGATAGCGCTTAATTCCATGATGTTTAACGCCTCGCGGCTTATAGGTCCGTCGATGGCCGGCATACTCATCGCGATGTTCGGCGAGGGCGTATGTTTTTTGATCAACGCCCTAAGCTTTATCGCGGTTTTGTGGTCGCTTCTGGCGATGAATATAGTCGATAGGAAGAGAAGACCGGACGGCCGCGGGGTGATAGAAGGCATAAAAGAGGGGTTTCTATACGTCTCTCGTTCAGTTCCTATGAGACATATATTATCGTTATTGGGAGTGGTGAGCGTCATGGGCGCTTCTTATTCGGTGCTGATGCCGGTATTCGCCAGAGACGTTTTAGGCGGCGGACCGAAGACGCTCGGGTTCCTGATGTCATCGGCCGGCATAGGGGCGTTCGGGGCTACCGCGTATCTCGCTTCGCGCAAAACGGTCCTCGGCCTCGGCAGGACTATAGCGATATGCTCGTCCATATTCGCGCTGTCGCTGGTCGCGTTCGCATTTTCACATAATGTAGTTACTTCTATGGTGATATTGGCGGTGACCGGTTTCGGCATCATGGCCCATATGGCGGCCTCCAATACGATATTGCAGACGATAGCCGATGACGATAAGCGCGGGCGCGTCATGAGTTTCTACACTATGGCTTTCATAGGCACCGCGCCTATAGGCAGTCTTTTGGCCGGTATATTGGCCAGCGCCATAGGAGCTTCAAATACGCTTATAGTCGGCGGGTCGGTATCGTTTTTAGCCTCGATATTATTTGCGATGAAGCTGCCGGCTATCCGTAAAGCCACCCACCCTATATATAGGAAGATGGGAATAATCCCGGAGGTCGCCCTGGGAATCGATTCGGTGACGGAGTTTTCCCGCCCGCCAGAAGATTAGACATATATAAGTCTGGCCCCACATTCGCCATCCTGAGGTCAGCTACTTCGTCATCCTGAGGCCCCGCAGGGGCCGAAGGATCTAGATTCTTCGTCCCGCCCTTTCCGAGGAAAGGGCGGGGCTTCGTCGCCCGCCACCTTCGGTGGCGAGGCTCCTCAGAATGACAAACGCTTCTGCGGTATTTTTATAAATTGATTTCAATCTCTAACTATGATATTTTATAACCAATGAGCTACGTAGTCTTCGCCAGAAAATACAGGCCCCAGACATTTGACGACATCGCTGGGCAATCCCACGTAACGACCACCCTGAAGAACGCCATATCCTCCGGCCGTGTCGCGCATTCGTATCTATTTGCCGGACCGCGCGGCGTAGGCAAGACGACGACAGCGCGCCTCCTGGCGAAAGCCCTTAATTGCGATAAGGGGCCCACCGCGACCCCTTGCAATTCCTGCGCCTCATGTAAAGAAATAGCCGGCGGCTCGAGCATGGATATACTCGAGATAGACGGCGCGTCGAACAGGGGCATAGATGAGATACGAAATTTAAGGGATAACGTAAAGTTCGCTCCCGCCCGGGGAAGATTCAAGATATATATAATAGACGAAGTCCACATGCTAACCTCCGAAGCTTTTAATGCTTTACTTAAGACGCTGGAGGAACCGCCGGCGCATGTAAAATTCATATTCGCCACTACGATGGCTTATAAGGTCCCCGCCACTATAATCTCGCGATGCCAGAGGTTCGACTTCAGGCGCATCGCCTCATCTATGATATTAAAAAATCTTAAGGAGATAGTAAAGTCTGAAAAATTGAATATTAACGATGAAGCCCTTGCTCTGGTGGCCAAATACGCCGACGGAGCGATGCGCGACGGCCAGGTCCTTTTAGATCAGATAGTGTCTTATTCCAAAGGCCCCGTAGGCGCGGATGACGTTACAAGGATGCTCGGCCTTGTGAGCGAAGACCTGTTATTTGAGATGTCGGACAAGATAAAGGCCAGGGACGCATCCGGGGCGCTGGCGATGATCTCGGACATCGTAAATGAGGGCAAAGATGTATTTCAGGTGGTCCTGGCCCTTCTGGGTCACTTCAGGAATATGGCGGTGGCTAAGATATCTAAAGACCTCGATTCCATGATAGAATCGGCCCCGGAGAAGATAAAGAGGTATAAGGAAGACTCCGGAAAATTTACGATCGAGGAGATCCTGTATATCGTTTATACTCTGTCCAATACGATAGACTTCATTAAAAAGTCCGGCCTTTCCAGGGTGCCGCTCGAAGCCGCTGTGATAAAATTGACAAGAGCCCGATCGATAGAATCGCTCGAAGATATCCTCGCGAAAATAGATAAGATAGAAGCCGGCGGAATAAGACTGCCCCTGTCGGCGGAGGCGCCGCGTCCGGTTTCCGCGCCGGTTAAGAGCCAGAAGTCGGAGGATAGGAAGCCGGAAAATAAGCATATCGACCCTAAAGCGTCGGATCATAACTCCCAGTCGCCACACAATTCTCAGCCCTCCGGAGGCTCTCAGCCGTCCGGCGGCCCTCAACCATCAAGTTTTAATTCAGCCGATCTCGACGAGATATCCGTCGCGTGGAGTGATGTTGTTAATCATATAAGAATGAAGAAGATCTCGATCGCCTCATATCTGCAGGAGGGGGATCCGGTAGCGATAGAGGGCAATAAGATAACCGTGGGTTTCCCCAAAGAATGCAAGCTGCATATGGAAGTGCTGACCGACCCTGAAAATAAAAAGATGATAGAGCTCGCGGTGAAGGCAAAGCTTAATATGGATGTGAAGATCGACTTTAAATTGATAGAGCCGGCCGCTAGACTCATGAAGGACGGCGGAGGATATGACGACGAGATTTCGTCAGGAGACGGTTCTTCGCCTAAGAGCCCGGCGGCCAAAGATACCGATCCCATAGTGAATACCGCCATTGAGATGTTCGGCGGGGAGATTTCCGAAGATCAAAAACTTAAGAGGAAATCGAGATGAGCGGATTCCCGTCCTCGATGAAGGTATTGATAGAGGAATTTTCGAAGATGCCCGGCATAGGGCCGAAGAGCGCCCAGAGGATGGCCTTTCATATATTGAGATCCACCGGCGCCGATGTGGAAGCGCTGTCAAAAGCCCTCCTCAAAGTAAAGAATTCCGTAAGGTTTTGTAATATCTGCAATAATCTGAGCGACGAGGATATCTGCGATATATGTAAGAGCTCTTCGCGGGACAGAGCGATCTTATGTGTCGTTGAGGAACCTAACGACATAGCTACCATAGAAAAAGCCGGAGAGTATAAAGGTATGTACCATGTGTTGCTGGGGTCGTTATCGCCGCTGGATGGGATAGGCCCATCAGACATTAAGATAAAAGAATTACTCGAGAGGACCAAGAAAGATAAGTACAAAGAGATAATAGTGGCTACTGATTTCAATACCGAAGGCGAAGCGACGGCGCTCTATCTTTTTAAAGTATTGAAGGGCTCCGGAGCGAAGGTGACGCGGGTCGCATACGGTATACCGGTAGGAGGGGGGTTGCAATACGCCGACCAGGCCACGATAGTTAAGGCGTTCGAGGGTAGGCGCGAGATCAGATAGGCCAATAGGGCAGATAGGCCTTGACGGTCCGATTTCTAGATGATATAATCCCATAGTTGCATAAAAACAAGGAGGTAATGATGACTGGCGTATTAGAAGCTGTAAAGAAGGGTTTTAATGTAGCGTCTAAGAGCTTAGGTCTTGTAGGTATATTGATATTATTCAATCTCGTAGGCAATCTGGCCAGCATGCCGTTTGCGGTAGCTCCCGGAGCGCAGATCGCGCCGGAGGCCACGGCTGGCGTTCTCGTATTTAGCGTGTTATTCGTGCTTGTGAGCATATTTTTTCAGGGCGCGACCCTGGGCCTGGTCAGGGATTATATAAAAGCCGGATCTATGAAACTTTCGGACCTGGCCGGTTACGGAGCCAAGTATTATCTCCGTCTTCTGGGGTTGGGGGTTTTAATAATAGCGATCATAGCGATAATAGCTTTGGTGGCCGGGCTTTTGATAGCTATAACGTCCCCGATAAATAATATGGTAATCACGGTAGTGGCCGTAACTCTCGCTATAGCGATAGTTGTCGTTGCGACGGTGATGTATTTTATCCCGTTTACGCTGTCACCTTATGCTGTTGTATGCGATGAGACAGGAGTTATAGCGTCGTTAAAGAAGAGCCTGAACATCGTGAAGCCAATGACAAAGGTCGGCATGCTGATATTGCTTTACGTGGTGCTGATATTGATCTCGCTTGGAGTAGGGTTTGCCATAGGATTTTTAGTAGGGCTCATCACCGCAGTGCTTCCGCCTTTAGCGGGCAAGATACTTATGGCGACGGCCACAAGCGTTATTAACGGATATCTTGGCATCGTAATGAGCGCCGCTTTCATGGTGTTTTATCTTGGCTTAGGTCGGGAGAAGACGGCGTAGTGAGTTAACGGTTAACAGTTGACAGTTAACAATTAACAGCTGAAAGTTGTAGGGGAGGTTTTAACCTCCCCTACATTATTGTGGATAAATAAAATTAAAGGGTCGGTAGGACAGGTTTTAACCTCCCCTACATTATTGTGGATAAATAAAATGAAAGAAATGATAGAGATTCGTTGGCATGGCAGGGGCGGGCAGGGCGCAAAGACCGCTTCGCTTTTATTCGCCGATGCCGCACTGGCCCAAGGCAAATATATACAGGCATTTCCTGAATATGGCCCTGAGCGCATGGGCGCGCCCGTAGCATCCTTTAACCGCATATCTTCGAAACCCATCCTCCTTCATTCAGGAGTTACCAATCCGGACATCGTCGCGGTACTCGATCCGACTCTTATGGAGTCGATCGATGTGACCGAAGGATTGCCGGCCGATGGGATCCTTGTGATAAATACGAATCAGTCCCCGAAGGATATAAGAGAAGGCTGTTCAATAAAGAAGACAGGGCTAAGGATATTCACCGTAGACGCTTCGACCATATCCAAAGAGACGATAGGACGCGAGATACCGAATACGCCGATGATGGGGGCGCTCTTAAAAGCCAGCGGAGTCCTTGATTTTAAGGAGATGCTAGAGGATACCAAGGGCAAGCTTGAGAAAAAATTTAAGACCAAACCCGAAGTCGTCGCCGGGAATCTGAAGGCGATCGAGCGTGCGTATAACGAAGTTAACAGTTAACATATGTAGGGCAGGTTTTAACCTGCCCTGCCGTTTAAATGATTGTAAGAGAAAGAAAAAATGGCTGAGAAAAAACAGAAACCCGGATGGAAAGAGCTCCCGCAAGGGGACCTTATTATAGGAGGCGGGACCGCCAGGGAGTTTAAGACAGGCGATTGGCGCTCCGAAAGGCCTATTCACATACCGGAGAAGTGCATACATTGTCTGACATGCTGGATGTATTGCCCGGATTCCGCAGTTATTGTAAAAGACGGTAAGATGATGGGGTTCGATTACGATTATTGCAAGGGTTGCGGCATATGCGAGCATGAATGTCCGGTGAAGGGCAAAGCCATAAAGATGATATCGGAAAAAGACGCTAAAAAAGGCTGCATCTAACCTTCGTCTAACCGCCGCGGTTAGACGGTGCGGTTAACCAATGCGTCTAACCGCGGCGGTTAGACGATATAGATAATGGATTGAATATGGGAAAATCGAACATAGTAGCCAGAACCGGTAACGAAGCGATGGCGGAGGCCATGCGTCAGATAAATCCTGACGTTGTAGCCGCTTACCCCATCACGCCTGCTACTGAAATAGTCCAGATATTCGCCGGATATGTAGCGGATGGTTTAGTAGATACCGAGTTCGTCCCTGTAGAGAGCGAGCATTCCGCGATGTCGGCTTGCATAGGCTCATCGGCCGCGGGCGGGCGCGTGATGACCGGCACCTCGAGCCAGGGCTTAGCGCTCATGGCGGAGATGCTCTACATAGCTTCGGGACTCAGACTTCCCATAGTACTGGCCGATGTCAATCGCGCTTTATCCAGCCCCATCAATATACACTGCGACCACTCGGATACTATGATGGTCAGGGACTCCGGATGGATACAGATATTCTCCGAGAACGCGCAGGAAGCTTATGACAATATGGTTCAGGCTCTCAGGATAGCCGAGACCGCATGTCTTCCGGTGATGGTCACTACAGATGGATTTATAATAAGCCACGGCATGGAGAGGATAGAGATACTCGATGACGCGGAAGTGAAGAAATTCGTCGGCGAGTACAAGCCTAAGGATTATCTTCTTAATTTTGACAGACCCATAACCGTCGGAGCGCTCGACCTGCAGGATTACTATTTTGAACACAGGCGTCAGCTGGCGGAAGCGATGAAAGATTCCAAGAATGTCATATTGAATATAGCAAAAGATTACGCCAAGATCTCCGGACGGTCATACGGGTTATTTGAATCATATAAGATGGAAGACGCCAAAGTCGCGATAATCGCGCTTGGTTCTACTGCCGGCACGACGAAGGTCGTGGTCGATAGTTTAAGAGCCAAGGGCGTGAAAGCCGGATTGCTGAAACCCAGAGTATTCAGGCCGTTCCCGAAAGAAGAGATAGCCGAAGCCCTGAAGGGGCTTGACGCCGTGGCGGTAATGGACCGCTCGGACGCTATAAACGGACAGGAAGGCCCGCTTTGCGTTGAGATAAAAGCGGCTTTATACGATAAGGGCCTTAATAAACCTGTATTGAATTACATATATGGCCTTGGTGGAAGAGAGATAAAGCTCGACGAGATAGAGTCTATATATAAAGATCTTGGCGATGCCTCGAAAGTCAAAAAGAACAGCGTTATATATCTGGGAGTCAGAGAATAAAATATGAATATAAAAGAAGCGGTAAAGGGAAAAGAGTTATTTACCGGAGGACACCGGGCGTGCGCGGGATGCGGAGCGGCCATAGTGGCGCGCCAGGTCCTGATGGCTGCCGGTCCTAATACAGTAGTCGCTAACGCCACGGGATGCCTCGAGGTCGTGTCGACGATATTTCCTTATACCGCGTGGAATGTTCCGTTCCTTCACAGCGCTTTTGAGAACGCCGCGGCCAGCATATCCGGGGTAGAGTCGCTCTACAAGTCGTGGGTCAGACAGGGAAAGTACGATAAAAAAGTGAATTTCATCGCGTTCGGGGGCGATGGCGGCACATACGATATAGGATTACAGGCGTTATCCGGAGCCATGGAGCGCGGCCATAACATATTATACGTCTGCTATAATAATGAAGCTTACATGAACTGCCTTAGCACTGATTCCATGATCATGACCCAGGAAGGCCTCAGGAAAATTAAGGATGTGCGCGTAGGCGATATGGTATATGCGTTCGACCAGAAAACCCATGAGCCCGTCCTTAAAGAGTGCAGCGGTGTTTTTGATAACGGTGTCAAGGACGTTTATGAGCTTTCTACGCTTCATCATACAATCAAGGCGACAGCCAATCATCCGTTTCTGACAGTTCTCCGGAACGGCCGCGGCAAAAAGACCGTTTTTGTATGGAAGACGCTGGAAGATCTATCGGTAAGCGATGAGGTCGTGACGCTTAAAAATATTCCGCAGGGCAAGCCTTTTGAATTTAATTTTAAAAAGGCGGAGAAAGGCGATTATAAGGTCAATAGGATACATGATATAGACATACCGGCCAATTCCTCAACCGAACTTATGAAGTATCTCGGGCTTTATGTAGGTGACGGCTGGATCCGGCCAAAAAAGGCCGAAGTTGGATTTGCGCTTCCGCAAGGATCGGAAGGCAGGCAAGTGCTGATCGATGCGCAGGAGAATATATTTAAAATGCCGGTTAGCAGGACAGATAAAAACTATGTCTACATAAACTCCGTAAATCAGGCGCGGTTTATCGATTCTCTGGGGTTTAACGGCGGCGCAAAAAGTAAGACTGTTCCGGAATGGATGTTTGCTCTTCCCGCAGAAGAAAAAGAGGGGTTTGTTCAGGGGTTGATGCTGTCGGACGGCTATAAAATCGGAAACAGCTCCAGATACGTTTCGGCGAGTTTCGACCTGCTTAAAACACTGAGATTATTGCTGCAGACCATGGATTACAGGGTAGGTAAGATTCACCGGCAGACTAAGCCAAAGGGTACATTCTGCGTTTATAGGGAGCTATTGAAAGACTCTACATATGGATATATATGTTTCAGCAAGAAGAAAAAGGCTAATATCGCGAAATATCCGAGTCAGTCCAGATACCGAAACGCGCTGATAGAGAATAAGCATTTTGATACGGAGAAAATAGTAAAGATAAAACTGGTCGGGAAAGAGCCGACTCTTGATTTAAGAGTGGAAGGAGAGCATAATTTCATCGCGGATGGGATCGTCGTTCATAACACCGGAGTGCAGCGCTCGGGCGCTACGCCTAAGGGCGCGGATACTACGACTGCCCCGGCAGGAAAGAAGAGGCAGGGCAAGGAGCAGATCCGTAAAGATCTCACCGAGATAATGGTCGCCCATAAGATACCGTATGCCGCGCAGGCCGTTGTGGGGAATTGGCGCGATCTTACGTCAAAAGTGGAAAAAGCTCTCGCTACCGAAGGCCCGAAGTTCATAAACGTATTTCAGCCGTGCAGATTGGGTTGGTCCTACAAACCGGAATTGACATGCGAAATGGGCAGGCTTGCCGTCGAGACATGCGTCTGGCCGCTTTACGAGGTAGTTAACGGCGTGTATAAGATCTCAAAGCCTAAAGTCAAGAAGCCGATAGCGGAATGGATAAATCTGCAGGGCAGATTCAGGCATCTCGCAAGACCTGAAAATAAGGCGCTTCTGGACCAGATACAGATAGATACCGACAAGAATTGGGAAGCGTTACTCAGGAAAGAAATACCAGCGCAAGGGCCTACCGCTTAACTCTTCTGTAATATTTCATTTTTCAGAATAAATTTGATAAAAAACCTGTCATCCTGAGCCCCATAGGGCGAAGGATCTAATGATGGTGGACTCTTCTGTAATTGCAGTTCTTCATATTACAAATTGAACACTGTGACTTCCGTTTGGAGAATAATCCTTTAGGACCTATCCCGACTATCGCCGATATCGATTTTTTTGGGACCATCATCGAGCTTTTTGTCAATTTCACGCCCGCTTTGCCGAATCCGATGAGTTTTGAGAGTTTTTCCTGCGCCGATGTCGGCCAATCGCAATAACCCGGGCTAAAACGGCTCGAGACGCTCTTTTTTTTCGAATCGTACTTTTCCCGTATGCCGGACTCGAAGTTTTCCGCGAGGTTTTCGACGGCGAAAGATCCGATCCTGTCGAGCAGATACCCTGATAGCTGGTCGTTTTCTTTCATAAGACGGCTCGCCTCACCCTCCAGTTCACTACCTATAGTGACGACGAAAGCGCATATCTTTTCGGAATTTTTGATGTAGGAGGATATCTTCTTTCCGACGGATATTTTGGTTAGGCACGAGGTGCTTTTGCCCCCAGATTTTTTTTCGAAGGAGGAAATGTTTTTTTCGACGAAAGCTGTCTTAGTTTTTGCCAGACGCCGGGCTTTTTCCAGGCAATTTTCCGCGCATACCGATATTATGCGCTTTTGATCGGGGTCCTTTATGGCGCTTATACCTTCTCTTTGAAGCAGTTCTTTCCTGACCGCATCCCAGTTTATCATGAGGATATTATAATCCGTTATTCCGCGCCAGGCAATGGGAATGTATAAGTATTTGAAAAAGTCGGCCTTATATGGTAGAATCCTGCCAGTAACATATTTCGCTCTTTGATCATTTCACTCCCCTGTAGCTCAGCTGGTAGAGCATGTGGCTGTGCACGAGCGAAGCGAGTGCAAAAGCTCGATTCGATAAGGAGCGTGAAGAAGGGAGGTGACATTTGGGTTTTTTGTGTGCCAACTGTCATCGAGAACTTCATGCCAAGTTAGCAGCCTCCGGTGGAAACGCCGGAGTGATAAGCGAGTAAATTCAGGGAACGCCCAGAGAAACCCTGGGTCAATCCTGAGCCAAGCCCGTC
>Ga0268280_1001134_pt1 | contig 18797 bp, 12 predicted proteins | sample saktaG_9_FD_190139 | JGI IMG/M metagenome (GOLD analysis project Ga0268280, IMG submission 190139) | Saline water microbial communities from Sakinaw Lake, British Columbia, Canada - sak_2011_5_24_40m | ecosystem: Environmental > Aquatic > Non-marine Saline and Alkaline > Saline ... | reverse complement strand
ATTTTGCCCCCAGGGGATTTCTCGCACAAGCTGTGCGAGTTTTGAGCTATCTTTGTACGCAAGATATAGAAGCCGCATCCTCCATAAATTTTGAACGGAAAAACCCTCCGCTCCGTTAAATTCCGCGGTTAAATCAAGAGCGAGCTTTTCAACCACGCCCTGCCCCAATTGTGCTGTTCTTGGCAAGCGGCAATTATTGAGCCGATATCCCAATACAACCTGATCATCTCCTTATTAACTGATCGAGATGCCCGAAACCGCGCTGAAACAATATGCGATTTAATTTCATTAAAAAACCGAATATACGCTTTACCGACAATATTTTTCATTTCAATCTCCCAAAGAGCCGTTTAAATAGAACCGTCCCCCTTTATATTCCCGGAATTCAATTAAGTATTGTGTCCCCTGAATTCTGGAATTCTGAATTAGAATTAGGATGGCGCCGAGACCAGGTTAAGCCTGCAGGGGATAGTTAATATATAGATGCGTATCCTATCGGAGGAGACTCTTCTCCCCATGCTTCCATTTCCAAAATATACATAGAACCGGTAGCGGTTGGATGCAAAGCAACCATCAATCCATCGCAATCTCCCAATGGACCCGGCATAACTACATCATCAATCCAGATGCTCCATTGACCCAAATCATCCTGATTCCAAGTTCCAATAGATACCCATCCGTCTTTTTCTGTATGATACCACATCTCTCCCCAGCCGTCAGCGCTAAAACCCGTTTGTGTTTGTACCCAAAATTTAAGATGATGCGTAGGGCCGTATTCGCTGTGGCTCCCCACGTCATCTTGACCTAACGCAGAATTGTCAAACCTAATTACTCCATATAAAATATTGCCATTGCCATGCACGCGCGGGCCATGGCCGTTAGAAATGTCCCCGTCATTAAATGAATTATATCCATAGTCGGGATTTTCGTTACCGCTTCCGGAAGCAACGCCACCATTAGAACTAAGCGCTAAGTTTATGTCAGCCGCATATGCAGAAAAATTAATGCAAGTCAACAAAACCAACATCACAAGCGTTATCTTTATCCTACAGCCCTTTTGAAATAAAGTTGAATGGGATACGATGAATCTCATCATAGCGCCTCTTTGATATAAAGCATAACCGTTATATCTCTTCCGGGTTGAGTAGAACCTACCGAGTCTACATCTACCGTAAAGCAGTCATTCTCATTAACGGAAGTTGTGGTAAAGGTAGAAGAAGTTGCCGCGTTGGCTCCCGCAGCAAATTGCAATCTATTATCCTGGTTTCCCCATATAGTAGTGCCGTTCTTGTTTATGTCTATTCTTAGGATTACTTCTCCTGTCGGCGCTGTCTTTGCATATGCTGTTGCTTTTACTATTTCGCCCGAAAACGGAACAACTAAATACGCGCTTTTATTTATCCCAACTTCTGCATAATAAGGCAGATACCATGTTAATACTCTTGTCGGCGACTCTGTAAGCGACTCTGCTTTATATGCATACGGAACTGATGAGAGCTTTGTCCTGGACGACATTTCGCCATCAGAATTTATCTCGAGCGATATCCAATAAGCTTCGTCAAATGGCAAGTTTAATGGGGTGACGCTTCCTAACTGCACCTGGAATATGCCGTTTGAGATCGGGATGGCAGTTTGAGTCTCGGACCATTTTGAAGTGCCGCCTGTTTCCGCATTATAGATTCTGAATGTGAGGTTATATGCTCCGTTTAATGGCGCGCCAACCTTATCCGTCGCTTTCCCCTGGAAGTTAATGATATGCGGGATGGCGGCGGAGGCGGTGAAAGTGAAAGCTAAAGCTGTAACTAACAAAAGCACTGAAAGAATTATTAATTTTGTCTTCATGATGAAGTCTCCTTTTTTTCGATTAAATAGAACCGTCCCCTTTATTTTCTTTCCTTGCTTTCTAAGTCGGCTAATTCTTGCTCAATGTTGCTCATTAAACCAATTTTGTTTAAACAGTTGTAAAATTCAGACAATATATCCGATTTTGAATTTGCCTCACTATAAGCCAATTCAAGAGCGTTGCGCCTTTTATTAAATTCCTCAGTACCATCACCGTACTGCAAACGTAACTCATGATATTTAAGTACATATTTTAAGTCTTCGATGCATCTTTTTTTGTATGCTCTACATTCATGTGGCACTGGCAAGTGTTTTAAATCCACAAACGATTGCTTGGTAATTTTTATAGCTTCCTTGATATCCGCGTATCCATATCGTGATTTCGGAGTTACAAATATCGTATTAAATGCCTTATCGCGTATAGCGCTTGCATTTTTTAAATAATCTATTACTTCTCGTTGCTTCTGAGAAATATTAGTGGAACTCTTCCATTCAAACCATTTACCAAATAAAGAAAAACCACAGACCTCTTCTGCATCTTTGGCATACATTTTAGAGACGTTAATCATAACAAATAATATGATAATAGTTAATATTAATGCTTGTATCTTTTTCATTTTTGCACCCTTAGGGCACGAGAAATTACTCTCTCCATTTATCATATCCATTTATCATAGACACTTTACATTACTTATTGAAAATAAATGAGTTACACATTTAATGCGCTGCACTCTCTGGCGGCGCCTTTCCGCTTCGGCATGAATCTGCTTTCAGTATAAATAAGCTTTGCTTTAAATTGGGCGCTACCTACAGGTGTTTCACTATTCTTAAATAAGACCTCATCTTCCTCATCGAACTTCTTCAAGAATTCAGCATAGTTTTTCCTGCGTTCAGCTATGTCATTACCAAATGATTCAAAACACGGATCTTCCGTTGTTAAGCCATCGGGTATGCCGTATGCATAGAATTTAGCGCTTGAATACTCATAGCCTTCAGCTAAATTGACAATTTTCGCCTCAACAGGATTTCTCTCAATATATCTACCGCATCTTAACAGATACTTTTCTTTTTCAACCGGTTGTGATTTAAATCTGCCCTGCCAGATATGTCCTCCCTGCTTATAGTGCTTTTGGTAGTAATAAACGTATGCTCTCGCTAAACCTGCCATCATCTTGGAGAGATTTTCAGGATCTTTTATCTCAAGTAATAAATGGTAATGATTAGGCATTATAACCCAATGGTATATGGATGTTTCGAATTTATAGCTATACCCCATTAGAAGCTCGATGAAATACTTATAATCCTCCGCATAGTGAAATATGTCATCTCGTCTATTACCGCGATTTATGACATGATATATAAGGGAGCCTTTAAGCTGGTGTTTTCGGGCTGTGCTTGGCATAATTTTCCTCAAATATGTCAATTTGGATTATATTTATAATTCCTTTAAACACATGCAGTTACGTAAAGTGTCTACTATCTACTACTATCATACTACATGTGGTTACATAAAGTGTCTACTATCCACTTTACTATCCACTTTATTTCCTCAAACCAATTAATTCTTTTTTTATATTATTCATTAAACCAATTCTATTCAAACAGTTATAAAATTCTGAAAATATATCTGATTTTGAATTTGCTGTACTATAAGCCAACTCAAGAGCATTGTTTTTCTCCTCAAATTCTTTTGTACCATCGCCATATTTCAACCTCAATTCATGATATTTAAGAACATATTCCAAATCCTTGATACATCGTTTTCTATACATTTTACATTCTCTAGGTGTTGGCATGCGTTCTAAATCAGCGAGTAAGTTTTTTATTATTTTTATAGCTTCTTTGATATCTAAATATCCATAGCGTGATTGCGGAGTCGCAAACATGGTATTAAATGCCCTATTGTGTATTTCGTCTGCATCTTTTAGATAACCTATCACTGTGCGTTGTTTTACAGAAAGATTGGTGGAACTTTTCCATTCGAGCCATTTACTAAATAAAGAAAATCCACAGGATTCTTCCTCTCCTGTGGCATAAAGCGCAGAAACATTAATAGCAGTAAATAAAATCATAATGCCTAATATTAATTGTACTCTATTTTTCATTTTTGTACCCTTAGGGCGCGAGAAACTACTCTTTCTGCCTCCGTTCGACAATTTGAAGGAAATCCTGAAATATGATAGCTTTTTATTCTACCTAGTTGCGCTTGAACATCATTATAAGCAGCTGTCGTAACGCCAATATTATTAGAAACTTCTTTAATATTGGCAAATGGGTATGATCTCACTCTCCACGTACCTGATACTAACTCGCCGCTGCTTGCTTTAATTTTTGTTATGGGCGTATCAGGATAAACATCATATTCCCAGCGTCCTGAAATTTCTCCGTAAGTATCAGTAATTTCGATACCCTTATGGGCGTCATTTAGTGGGCCGATGTCACTATAACCTCTATATAATCCAACTTTTCTATCGCTGTTAGCCTCAGCAGCAAATGCAACACCGGTCCCAGAAGATGTTAGCATCCCATTTATTACCCCCGCTCCAGCCCCAACACCAGATGCAATAATAGCTTGCATGGCGGCAGGTATAACTGCTTGCTGGGCCACTACAGTAATACTAGTACCAATCCCGCTCAACGCAAGATCTGTAGGAATAATTAGGGAATTGGATGATGCTGCTCCAGCCGGCGCCGAGCCCGGACCCATTATACCCCCCGTAATCCCACCCACCACCGTACCTATAAGCATCCCCCTGCCTATATCACCCCCTGTGGCAGCCGCTCCGGCGGCTCCTCCTATAGCTCCGAAGATCTCACCCATTAAAATCGGGGTAAGCGCCCCACCTGTGAATACATTAGCCACCGCGGTTACGACTATAATCGCTACAGCGGCTATAATGGCTCCGACACCACCAGATATCCAGTTCCAGAAGCTACTCCACCAGCTCAATCCGCTCGGGTCGACGTAATTGACCGGATTATTGCGGCAGTAGGCGTAGCGATTCAAATCCTGCGGATCGAACGGCCTGGATACGGTCGGATCGGCCGTTATGAAACGCCCGAGCTCGGGGTCGTAATAACGAGCACCATAATAGTAAAGAGCAGACGATTCGTCGTATATCTTACCAGTAAAACGCTTGTCTGTCGAGTATTCACCGGTATTCCTCGAAACTTCACCAAATGGAGAATATTCGAGGATCTGAACGACAGCGCCGGATTCGTCAGTGATGACGCTGGATGAACCGAGATGGTCCTGGTGATAGTAGTAGGTGTGCGTAGCCGTGGTGGTTTCTACCGAACAGACCCGAGTCGAGCCCATGAAGATATGCTTTGTGATCTTTTCGGGTGATTGGCCTGCAGGTCCTTCGGATTCGTATGAGGAGCCGATGTAGACGGTAGAAAAATAGGGACAGTCCCCTTCGGGGACAGTCCCTATTTTTTGTGGAGAGATACGTAAGACCCGCCCTCCATCGCCGTCGTAGGTGTAGCGCGTCTCGACCTGCGATAACGGCACCGACCACGTCTGGCCAGTGGCTACGTTGATCCAGTAGGCACCGCCCGCTTTTAGAGTAGTAACTTCATCATAGATTGCTTCGCCATCGACTACGTCGGCTCCTCGCAATGACGAATAAGTAACTCCATGAAAAGCGCGAGACGCTTCGATGGTGGAATTCGTAGGCGCGGATACAAGGTTCCAACCCACTTTTAGCTGATTCGTCTGTCTTGTCGCCGGGAATGAGCCGACTAGAGTTAACGCGCAAGGCTCTTTTATATAGATGAGATACCCCTTGCCGATCTCGAAATTATCAAACTGATTGAATTTAGCGTCGCCAACATAGTGAATCCACTTACCATGGGTCGAGTCATAGGTCGAAACCTGGTCGTATTTACCCTCTATCGAAGATAGAATGTCTTTTATCTTGCCGCTTGTATTAGGAATAAATCCCGGAAGCGAAAAGAAGTTCCAGCCTGCTTTGAGATTTATCGATAAATTAAACGGCTCCCCACCCTTTTCAGACGCTACTTTCTTTAATCTGTTCTCTATGTCATATTCAAAACTGTTACTGCCTTTCGCGGTCATGTTGCCGTTAGAGTCGTAGGAGATGGACTTGAACAAAATGGGGTCAGACCCTGCCGGTGGATTCCCGCTCTGGGTCAGACCCCATTTTGTAACGGCATGAGGACCGGCGGTCTGGCCATACTCCATCGTGAGATCGCCTTTAGTAAGAAGATTACCGATAGAATCATAGGAATAATTTATCTGCCCGTAACTATTGCCCGTCGCTTGAGTCAGGCGGTTCAAATTGTCGTATTGGAAGACTTGAGTATTGGTATTAACGCTATCTTGAATCGAATTGACATTACCGATGGGATCAAAGTTATAGGATAGATTCTGGATTATCGCTTTTTGCGGGTCAAAAGTCTTCAGCTGATCAAGACGGAAATTATATGGATCGTATTTGTAATCCGTGGAAGTGCCGTTACCGTAGGTGATACGCTCTATCTGGCCGTTCGCGTTATAGCTGACCGCGGTAACAAAATAGGGACCTTCGGGGGCAGCCCCGATTTTGTCAATCCCACCCTGCTTGTTATAGATATAGGTAACGACGGAATCGTCCGGATACTTTACGGTAACGAGCCTGTCAAGCGAGTCATAGGTCCGCTCGACTGTGTATGAGGATGTGGTTATAGTCTTTGTGGTTTTAATCTCACGGCCGAGAATGTCGTAGAAGAATTCGGTTGAGCCGCTCGAATCGGTAACGCGCGAGAGACGGCCAATGCAGTTTGTTTTGGCGGCGTCGTCGTATGTATAAACGACTGTAAAAACGGGGACAGTCCCCTGCGGGGACAGTCCCCGTTTTTCCGTGAGCCGGTTAATGGCATCATATTGAAATGTTATGCTCTGAGCTTTAGCGTCTATTTGAGTATCAAGATTGCCGGTTTTATCATAAAAATATTGCCACGATTTTCCCGCAAATCCGCCCATATCAGGATCGGTCATGGAGATCTTGCGGCCGAGCGTATCATAATCCATATGGACGTTATTACGAGGCGCCGCGCTATCGTAGGTATCGATGAGATTGCCGAGCGTGTCGTAAGCATAGTTCGTTAAGTCACCCGTATCTTCTTCGACTTCAATTATCCTGCCGTAGGCGTCTTTAGTCTGGCTGGCGCGCTGGCCAGACTCATTCACCGCTTCTATGGTGTTTACGCCGTAAATGGTATAACTGGCTTTGTTATCGGGGCGAACCGTCTTAACGAGCCTGCCCATAGCGTCATATTTATAACTGACGAATGGCGTTTGATTCGATGGCGGGATATAGCTATCGTCAGGAGTGGGAACGCCTATATAATATGGCAGATACTTCCTTATGACCTGGCCTCGAGAGTCGTATTTAACCTCACCCGACACTATATGCTTGGCCGCGCCCTGATATTCAGCTTCGACGCGCGACAAGATCTGGCGGCCAAGGCCGTCGACGAAGCTGAACGCTTTCGCGTATTTTTCGTCTTTTACCTTTGTCGTTGAAGTTATCCTGGCCGGGCGCGCGGAAAGATCATACGCATATGTCACTTCTGAAATATTGGCGGGGCCGTATGCATGATAGAGGCGGCCAAATCCGTCGTAGTCCGAAGTTGTGACTTGATTGTTAGGATCCGTTGATGTGAGGATCTTGCCCGTAGCTTTATTATAGGTGAAGGCTTGCGTGTGGCCGAGTGTATTCCGAACCGTCACGGGAAAAGTCTTCGCCTGATCATATATGGTCGTGGTAATATTGCCTCTGGCGTCTTTGACCGTCTCAATATTACCCGTTGTATCATAAGTAAACTCAGCCGTCGGGTTATCGGCCGCGCCCCACAACGGAGCATCGCCAACACGGCCAAGCCACCTCTCCTCTTTCTGCAAACCGCCATCCGGATAGTAGTAGTATTTCGTGGCCGCAACTATCCTGCCCACGGCGTCCTTTACATCATTTTCAACAGGCTTCGAAAGTATCCATTTCGCGGTATCGTAATAATAGGTGATATGCGCTTCCTGCTCATCTCCTGCTGTATCTATAAAACCTTCATTCCTGACGTTTGTAGTATTGCCATAATCATCATAAGTATATGTTGTTTTAGCGCTTTTATTGGCGCCGGTGACCGGGTCATACGCCGTTTGGGTTTTGTCTAAAAGATACGGAAATAAGATTGCTTCGCCCGCTTGCGGCGGGCTCGCAATGACGGTATGCTGCCAGTTATATAATACTTGCGAGTAAACTTTGTCGTATTTATCCTGGACGACTTCCTGGCTCGGCCTTCCTTTATAGATATCATCCTGATTAAAATAGGTCTCTTTATAACTTCCCTCGGCATCGATTACTTTTACATAACCAAACCCGCGGAATTCACGCTGCGTAGAGTCAAAAACTCCGTCTCGATAAAAATATCGGGTGGTGTATTCGTAGAAATGGGGACAGTCCCCTGCGGGGACAGTCCCCATTTCTGCCGCGGATTGCGTAACGCTCGAGACAACGCGTATTGAAAATGGAAGCGTAGGAAGCCCTGCGGCGTTATTATTCTCAAACGCGGATGAATCTTTGTATATGATCGCGGTATTGCCGCCTATGCCATTGTCGATACCGATAAGCAAATCCGGATACTTCGAATGATGCAGCTTGACAGTCCATTCGCGCGTACTCTTATCAAAAACCGCTATGTCAAAAAGACCATCTCCGTTAAAATCGGCCGCTATAAATGTTCTTGCCTCATAGTCAGATATGCCTGTCTGGTAAGTGTACGGCTGGCCGCTATTTAGATTAAATTTCGTACCGTCCGATATGGCGTATTTTAGCGACCAATGACCATTCTCTTTGGCCATATAACCTATATCCGTAAGGCCATCGCAGTTAAAATCACCCAGGATTGGGTCGTTACCGGCGCCAAAACTGTTCAGCCAATCCGCGGTATCTCCGAATCTGTCGCCATTCGAGAGAGTGACTGCCCACCTGCCGGCGGATTTATTATATAAGCACAGGTCCGTGAGGCCGTCGCCGTTAAAATCGGCCGCGATTGGAGAGAAATCCGTTATCGACACATGGCTGCCGCCCTGTATCCAGCTGGCCATATTTAACACCGCGCTATTCGCGCCGGTGAGTCCGACATATAGCGAAGTATTACTGTCGACGCGTATCTGTCCGGTATCGCTAATGCCATCGCCGTTAAAATCTCCGGTAAACGTCGCGTAATGCCAGTCGCTCTGTAGATTCCCGGCGCTTGTGCTGCGCCAATCCGTGGTTTGAGCGTTAAAACCGGTGCCGTTTGAAACTGCTATCCTCATATATGCGCCGGCGCCATCGCTTGTAGGAACACGCGTAAAACCGGCATCCGCTTTGCCGTCACCGTTGAAATCACTGGTTGTCGGGTAACAATAGCTGTCGTTATTGCCAAATCCGCTTGATATCCAGTATTCGACGGGCCCGAACGTTCCGTCCCTCATGGAAAGCTGAACCTTCCAGATACCGAACGCTCTGTTGAAGCAGCCCAGGTCCGTAAGGCCGTCCCCGTTAAAGTCTCCCGATATAGGAAAATACGCGTCGGATGATGAATTTTCATCGACGTTGATCTTTAACGAATCTGAAGCCGTATTCGGAGCGCCTAAGGTGCCTGTTTCTGTCACGATAGCGTCTATGGTATGGCTGCCCGCATTAGCTATCGAAAGCGCTTTAGCGTACGTCTGGCCATTAAGAAGAATATTGTCGCAGCCGGGGATAGCGACGCCGTCTTTTTTAAGCGTTAAAGTCAGCTGGTCTCCATTGGGATCCTGAGCAAGGACATTGACAGTAAAATTCTCACCTGCGGCGGGGCTGGTATTATCGGCATATAGCTGAACAATGGGCGGCGCGTTAACAGCATTTACGGTAACATTCACAATTTGCGTTACGCTCAAGTCGCCATCCGACGCTGTAACATTAAACTGATATATGCCTGCGTCTCTATACGTTGTCTGCCAGCCCCCATCGGCGTCAAGAGGCAAAGGATAGAAAAGAGTTACATTATCGCCATCAGGGTCCTGGGCAACAACATTTAGTTTGACAAGGTCGCCTTCATTAACCGTTATGCCGGGAATCGGATCTATGACAGGAGGCCTGTTAACATTCTTAACCGTGATATTAAAGGATGTGGACGCGCTAAGCGTGCCATCCGAAACGGTCGCCGTTACCTTATATACGCTCGCGTCGTTATATGTCGTCTGCCACGTTCCGCCATAGCTTAATGGCGCGCCGTATGTTACGGTAAGCGCATCACCATCGGGATCAAAGATAACGGGGGTTATGCGGACAAGCTCGTTTTCCCTTACAGTAATATCATCGATAGGATGAATGACGGGCGGATTACCTGTGGGCGCTTTGACCACAAGAACTACAAAGTTACTTTTTGTCCTGTTTCCATTCGCGTCTATGGCGACAAATCTGACGGCTTCCGAGCCGGAAAAGCTTGGACTCTGAGAGAAGGTCGCGATGTGCGAAACAGGGTCGATAACAACATCAATATTGGAATTTCCTTCGGCTTGATACGTAAAAAGCGAATTATCGGGGCTTGAAAAACACGTGTCAAGAAATATCATGGCCGGGCAGGCTCCGGCTTTATCCCACATGATCCTCATATTCGCGTCGGGTATTAAAGCCCTAAATACGGGAGGATTTGAGGCGATCGTATTTATATAACCAAGTGAAACCTTGTAGTTTGCGCTTTCGGCTCCTCCGACAGCGCTCTCCGCGACACTCAAATATGAAATTTTCGCTCCTACGCCGGTATTATCGCCTCCCCCTGAAGAGACCGCGCTTTCATTAATCCTGAAGTTCGCGCTCTCCGCCCCGTAGACTTCGGTAATAGGCGCCGTGAGCGCGATATGAGAGACGATTAAAAGTATGGAAATAAATTTTTTCATTTTTCCTACTCAATAGTCTGATATGTAAACTTCTTTGGCGGGAGCGAATTACCCGCCGCGTCAAACAAAGTTATCTGCGACAAGATTGAACGACCGGTATCGCCGCTTACTGAATAAGTAAAAACATACCGCCATACGAGCGCGCTATCAACCTTTGCCTGCACCTCTTTTAACCGCCTGGCAGTGATTATCTGCCAGCCGGTCCTGTTATTGTATGTAACGTCGAGCCTGCCTGTTTCATATATAAAGTCCACTTCTTTATCCGCCGCGAGAGGCGGCGTAACGGATCCATTGGCCGTATAACTCGCCCTTGACAGATAGATCTGGCCGCCGTCTTTTTCATATGTAAATATTACGGCATTTCCATATACATCTTCCACTCTATCTAAAAACCACGCGAATATTTTAGTTCCGTCGGCATTCACTATCCTCGAATCGACGGAAGAGCCAAAGGTGTATTTTGTACCTGCTTTATCCCAGACCATCCACTTAGAACTCGCGCTGTCAAAAATATACTTCATAAATCCGGTCTCTATCTTCTGCCGGTATTCATTGTTTGCGGCGTCAATCAATACGAGATCTCCGCTTGAGCCGCTGGACCCAAAAACAAATGTATCGGTATTATCATATTTAGGAGTGCCTTTTTTTGTGGAGCGCTGGATGCTCGATGTAGAGAGCCCCCACCCAACCCCACAAACACCGTTCCCATTATTACTGGAGTAGGAGATCGCGAGCGACGGCTGCATATTCTTTCTTCCCGGAGGGATCACGATCGGAATACTTGCCGTGGCGCTGCCTGTGGCAAGATCTGTTTGAAAAGATTCTCTCAGAAGGGGCGATAATGAAGCGCCTCGGCCGACGGATCCGGAAGCTACCTCATCGCCAGCTCCAAGCGATAAAGGAGCCGCGGGACTCGATGGTTTTGTTTTTGATTGTTTAGTATCCGCGGTAGCAGGCGCTTTGGAGTTTTTGTTGTCTGTGTTTTTAGCTTCAACTGGGGTTATAGCCACTTTAGCGTTTGCCGTATTCGCCGCGTATGAAAATGGGCAAAATGATTCTAACAATACAACTATAGCCAAAGCTATGATTAAATGTCTTCTGTTCATTTCTTAATCCTTTACCGAACTAACCGTAGGGCAGATTTAAACCTGCCCTACGGTTGTTATGGCGTATTAAACGCCTTTCTCACAAGATAAATGGTTATATTGCCAAAACTCTCATTTTCCCACGTATCTTTAACATAAATAGTCGCTTGCCTGACACCGGAAGTTTGTGATGTCGTTTGCCAGTCAAAACTCGGAGCGCTATTCCAATCACTTATTATCTGACCGTTAATCGCTATCTTGTACTGCATAGCGTCGCCATCTATGTCGGCAGCGTTTATGCCGAAAGATACTGTGCTGCCAACTTCTGATAGGCTTCCGTCTCCGGGCGTAATGTTGACTATGGCGGGCGCTGATTGAGCCAGCGTTATACCGTCACTTATTCCTACGCCTCCCCATAGCCCCGCGCCATTCTTAGCCTTTACGCTAAAATAGTAAGTCTTCCCGGTCACAAGGCTTAATCCTGTTTTTGTAACCGAGGCTTGCGTTCCGCATGAAGTCCAATTAACAACGTCTGCGCCTCCGGACAAAGTGCCTATTGCATATTGATACTCTTCAATCCCTGTCTGCGGATCCTGAGCTGTCCAAACAGCATGAAGCGTGCTTATATATTTATTGGCGGCGCCGTCGTCTGTTACTACAGGTATTGAGGGAGGCGTGGTATCAAGCAGGATATTCGCGAGTGCGGGTTGGCTTTCTTCTCCGGTTGCGTTTTTAGCGGTAACATTTATGCTATTCTCGCCTTCTTCTAACACTATGGAAACCGACCAAGCGGTAAAGCTGTCTAATGGAACTTTCTCAACGCCATTAATCCATATGGAAGTATTTGCGTCTTTAGCGCCGGATAATGTGAGCACAGGATTAGAGACAGGGCTTGCGATAGAGTTAATAGAGGGTTTTGTAACGGGAGCTATAGAAAAATCCCATGTGCCATACGCAAAACATAAAACAAAATAACCAGCACATTTTTTGATCGGAAAATCACCGAACGGTTTTCCTATCAGGTGTGTCTGCCAACTCCCCCCGTCCCAGAACATTATGCGATCACAGGGTGTTCCCTGTGAAATAATGCTATTCCCCATAGATTCAGCCGTAAGAGTTGCAAAAGGAGCGTTTACCAGCGTCCATCCATCGTTGATGTTTTGCGAGAGCGCAATTATGGGGTCGCCTGTCACGGTCCATGTGCTGAAGCCGTAAGACAAGACAAAATAACCTTCTCGGGTACTTACAGGGAAATCACCGAACGGTTTTCCTATCAGGTGTGTCTGCCAACTCCCCCCATCCCATCGCATAATACGATTACAGTTGCCTCCTTGAACGTTTATCTCCTGACCTAAGCTTTCCGCGGTATAGGGTGTTTGCGGGGTTACGGGAAACGCGATAAGATTCCATCCGTCGTTAAGTTTTATCTGTTCGGTTTTAGCGAAAGCGTATAGCGGAGAAAAAATCGCTACCAGTAGAATTGGTAAACATACTATTTTTAATCTATTGGCTTTGCTCATCATTTCCTTACAGGTAGTTTAATCTTCAAAACTTCCCCTTCCTGACTGACATAGTAAATATTAGCGTCTACCGCGATCTTCCAAAAGGGCTTATATGGTGTAGAGGAAATATCTCCCGGCTGCCATACGAGGGAAGCGGTGATATGTTTATTATTAGATCGAGCCTTAAGCCTTTTTCTGACAAGCTTAACAGCGCTTGCCTTTGACATAATAACGTAATCAACCGGCCTTTCGCTCCAGGAGGCTTCCTTAAAGTAGCCGCTCTCCGCGTCTATTATAATTACGCCGGAAGTCAGATAACGATAAGACTGTTTTCGGGCTGAATTTGTAGTCACATTTTTAAGATATGGTATTAAATAGTAACCGCCGCCATTCTTATCCAATTGATGAACAAATATCGGAGTATCGGGTCTGGTATTCTCAAACGCTCTTACCGCCTCCTCATCCCTAAGAAGAGATGGGTCAATAATATTTTTCCACCCAAGATCCTTCTTTTTAGGCTTTGTATAAGTAACTGAAGTTTTGGCGGAGGCTAAAGCTATAGCTTTAATGGGAAGATCCTGCGGCATAGCATTCAATTCTCCAAGCGCGGTTTTTACCAATCCAACATTGATAGAATCAGGTAAGGGCGAGGCAATGGCGGCAAAGGCATTGCTTTCTTCTGCCGGAGGTTCAGCGATCTGAATATACATACCGTTATAAGAATCGGTTGAATTTAATGGCTTAAAATATGTATTTCTACATTCATCCGCTGTGGCGTATTTATTCTCTCCTATTCCGGAAATTAGAGGATCTTTTATCCAGAAGCCATGGATGGTAAAGTCAGGTGTATTCCACGGATTCTTAAGCGGATCAGGATTTGGGCTATTACTGGCGGCGACTCCTTTAACAACTACCCAATGGCTGTATCCCTGTGTATCGGCGAATATAGGAACAGCCGCCGGCGTATTGGATCTTTCCACTAAAGCTCCTTCTTTCCACCATTCTTCACGAGTTACTGTGAAAGCCATCCAGTGGCAGATATCTCTCATATATTTATTGAGCGCGTCCGGCTCCGACGCGTTATAAACATCTACGCTGAAATTATACCCCTGACATGGATTACCATCGGCAAGAGAATCGTAGATATCATAAAAACCGGACACCAGCGTATCATACGGATCGAAGTGGCCTATCGCTCTATCCATCTCATCGGCGCTTAAATCCTGCCCATCGGAAAAAGGATGGGCATAGTTATATATCTGATCCTGTGTCAGGCCCGAAACACCCGCGCCTTCCCTTATATAATTAAGGATCATCTGGCAAGCGGCAGAGCCTGTATAGTATGCCTTTTCATTCTGATACCAAGGCATAAGAGTCATGTTCAAAACCCATCCCAATGTTATGCTGGGAGCCGGATGATCCTGTCCGGTATATATTGTTAAAGCGGTAGGGGTATATTTATCGATCCTGGCGGAAATAATCTCGCTATCATCCGACTCGGAAAAGCTAAAATAGCTTGTTAAATCCTGCGTCCGCAAACCGCTCAATTCTAAGTTCCACCATCCCGCATTATCCGTCAAAACAGAAAGCACCTGAGATGTTCCTAATGTGCCGACACCATCGTTGTCCTGAACTCTTAAAAAAACTATAGCACCTACCGTAGGATCGCCGCTTGATAACAACACCTGTCCATAAGCTACGTGGCTTCCTGATGCGGGAGCCAGATATATCCCTGTAGTAATAGCATACGGCTGTCCGCTATTCCTATATACCTGGCCTCCGGAGACGATCTCATAATAATACTGCATGTTCGAGGCAAGGCCGGTGATGGTCACATGATGAGTCTTCGCTAAAGCGACCTTTCCTCTATCGTCATAAGCGGTTTGTCCCAAAGAAGATGTTGGCCCGTAATTAATCTGAGAAGTCTCCGCGGTTTCGGTGGTCCACGAAACAGTAAACTTGGTGTTTTGAATATTGGCTTGGGAAATATCCATAGGCGTGCTCGCGAATAAGGTTTTGGCAGGAAAGGAACTTAATATCAAACCTACGAAAAACGATAGAACAAAGACAAAACTTCTTTTAACTGTCATCTTCATTTTTTTTGCTTTCTTTTTCAATTCGCGTCAAGCATAGTAAGTATATACTATATTTTAATTATTGTCAACTAAAATTTGATAAAAAATTAAATACATCATCCTCTATATTTGGCACGCTGTTTTATCTTACCTTTCAGAAAAGATAGAAGCAAGAAAATAAGCTTACTTTTTTATATCTTATCCGAGTTGAGTTACCGTAATAGATTAGTATACAGAAGACCCTCCGATGTTAACGTAGTAGCGCACCCTTAAGGGTGCGCTACATCTACCGTACTTCGTAACCGCGTCGGTTGTTACGCGTAAAGCGACATGTAACCGACGCGGTTATGAAGCGGGCTAATCGAAATTTTCCGGGTGACGCGGGGTGTGCCTTTCAGGTCCGCACCTGCCTGCCTGAAATCTGTACTTGCAGTCAGGCAGGCAAGCAAAGCATGGGATGGTCTACTTCGCTTAAAGCTTTTCAGCTTTAAGCTTCGTAGGACCTATTGCTGCGAAGCTCAATCGTGAAAACGATTGAGCGAAGCAGAATGGGGGTGTCCGCGCTTAGGATCGCGGGTGAAGCTGAAGGCTACTAAAGGCGTTACAAAGTAGCGATCCTGCGGACATGCAGACATAACACGAAATTATGATAGCCGATAATGAACCCCATGCTTTGCGCGGAGGACCGAAAGGCACCCCCGCGGCCCGGCCTCGCCGAAGGCGATAGCCGAGGCGGGCAGGACCCGGAAAATTTACATATGTTTTGTGTGTTTGCTTTTTTTGGCGCGGTGTGATATAATCCGCAGCTGCACCTATGGAAGAAGAGAAGAGCCAAAAAGAATTGTTTCAATTTGATAAGCCCAAGAGGCGCTTTTCGCCTTTGGCCGATATATTCCGCTTTTCGGGGGTAGAAGGTCCGGCGTTTGCAGTTACGCTTAAGCTCGATAAGATCGTTTTTATATCCATAGTCATAATAATGGCGATGGTTGTATTATACGCCGTAGGGGTTGAGCAGGGGAAGTCGCAGAGTGAAAGGGTGCAGTCGTTAGCGATCGTCCAGAAAATTCCGCAGCGACCGGCAACCATTATCCCTGCGCCTCAGTCGATAGTTTCGAATAAGATCGCGCCGGCTCCGGTAGGGATGAGCGCGCCATCGGGCAAGGCGGCCGCTAAGCCATACACGATAGCCGTTTCAGCTATGAGTAAAAAGGAGACGGCCGCAGCGGAAGTCAAGAAACTGAGAGCGAACTCTTTAGACGCTTTCGTCATGTACAGAGAGCCATATTATGTGGTATGCGTCGGCTCTTTCGAAGATAAAACTAGCTCGAGATCCGTACAGGAGCTTAACAGGGTAAAGCGTTTTAACAAAGAGGCCTATTTCAAAGCAATATAAACCCCTCGGCGCATCACAGGCTTAAAGAGGAGGGGATTTGCTCGGGGTAATCCTGAGCTTGTCGAAGGATAAAAAAGGGGGATTCAAAGATGTCGCAACATCCAAGTCTAAGAGGGTTTGACAAGAACAAAAAGCACAGGTCGGTACTGAAAAGATATGAGAGGATAAGCCTTTTGAAGGAAAAAGAGAAATGGACGGAAGAGGATTCCGTATATGGACTGCCTAAAGTGAAGATCATTAAATTCAAGGTCAAGAAAGAGAAGGCGGCTGCCGCGGAAGGAACAGAAGCGGAAACCCCCGTAGCAGGAGCGCCAGCGCCTGCAGCCGGCAAGGCTGCGCCAGCATCAAAGGAAGCTGCCAAGCCGCAAGCCGGAGCCGCGAAGAAGGAAGCGAAGAAATAAAAAAGCGCGGAGATTTCGAAATCCGCGCGGGATGATATCCTTGAAAAAAATAAGAGTAAGACTTAAAAATCGTTCGTACGATATTATCATAGGCCGGGGCGTATTAAATCGTCTCGGCCTTATTGTTAAAAAATTAAATCTGGGACGCAATGCCGTGATAATAACCAATACCACGGTCTCGAAACTTTATGGAAAAAAAATAGAGAAAATCTTAAAGAGCGCTGGCTTGGGAGTATTGACGCTGGCAGTCCCTGATTCGGAGAAATCGAAATCGCTGGAGACCGCTTCCGTAATTCTCGAAAAATTATCCGCTTACGACAGAAACAAAAAAATATTCATCATTGCTTTTGGAGGCGGTGTAGTAGGAGACCTGGCGGGATTTGTAGCTGCCGTCTATAAGAGAGGCGTGCCATATATACAGGTGCCTACAACCCTTTTGGCGCAGGTAGATTCAGCCATAGGCGGAAAAACGGCAGTCGATCTTCCTATTGCCAAAAATCTTGTCGGCGCTATCTATCAGCCGCGGCTTGTGTTGTCGGATACAGCGCTTCTGAAGACGTTGCCTAAAAGACAGATGCAGAACGGCCTTGCCGAAATAATTAAGTACGGCGCGATAGAAGACGCGTCCCTATTTTCATTTATCGGGAAAAATATAAGAAAGTTATTATCCTATGACATGCGCTCGCTCGAATATGTGATCGAACGCTCAAGCGCGATAAAAACTGGTTTTGTCGAGAAGGATGAATTTGACAGGACGGGATACAGAGCTCTTCTTAATTACGGACATACGATCGGACATGCCATCGAGGCTTCATCGGGATATTCAAGGCGCTACACACACGGAGAGGCGATAGCTATTGGTATGATGGCCGCTTCGGATATATCCTCAAGGATCGGAGTCCTTAAAGACGGTAGGTATGTGCAAAACTTGCGGCGCCTGATATTGGCGTGCGGCCTTCCGGTAAAAGCAAAAGGTTTGAAGGCGCGCGATATTTATGAGTCGCATATGCGCGATAAAAAATTTACGAATGCGCGAAACCGTTTCGTTCTACCGGTCGGGCCCGGACGCGTGAAGGTAGTAGAGGGCGTGTCGGACATTGCGGTCAGACAGGCCATCTCAGGAATATTAAAAAAATAGCGCATTTCACCAAAATGGAGAGCGGATCAGTCATGGAGAATAAATTGAGGCGGTTTAAGGCCGAAGATTCCGAGGGCGTGAAGAGCCTGATACTTACGATACTTGCAAAAGAATATCCTTTCGATCGCACGGCTTATTCGGATAGCGATCTGGATAAGATACAGGAGACTTACGGCGGGCAGAAGGAGTCGTTCTTCGTGATAGAAGAGAAAGACGGAATAGCCGGGACGGTCGGCATAAAGGAGGATTCGGCTACGGAGGCTCTTTTAAGGAGGCTCTTCGTTGACCCCGACCATAGAAAAAAAGGGTACGGCTCGGCCCTTCTCGAACGCGCGGTAAGTTTCGCGAAAGAAAAAGGGTACAAGAAAATATACTTCCGATGCACCGACAGGATGGGGGACGCTATGAGGCTTTGCCTGTCAAAAGGTC
>Ga0268280_1001133_pt1 | contig 18798 bp, 13 predicted proteins | sample saktaG_9_FD_190139 | JGI IMG/M metagenome (GOLD analysis project Ga0268280, IMG submission 190139) | Saline water microbial communities from Sakinaw Lake, British Columbia, Canada - sak_2011_5_24_40m | ecosystem: Environmental > Aquatic > Non-marine Saline and Alkaline > Saline ... | reverse complement strand
TGATGAAGAAGATATAAAAAGAGAAGACAGGATATTAAAAAGAGAGGATTTAATCGCAGTTATCAGAGAAATTATTCGGTTGAATAATGACCCATCTTCTACCCCAGACCAGATAGACCATTTAGGGAATAGAAGAGTAAAAATGGTTCATGAAATTTTACAAAATAGAGTTAGAATAGGATTAATGAGAATGGAAAGGATAATTAAAGATAAAATGTCAACATTAGAATCTGCTACTTTAACTCCTTCTCAAGTTATTAATTCGCGACCAGTAATGGCGGTAATCCAAGAATTTTTTGGCTCTTCTCAATTGTCTCAATTTATGGACAATGAAAATCCTTTAGCAGAATTAGAGCATAAAAGACGCTTAACAGCTACGGGCCCAGGCGGATTAACCAGAGAAAGAGCTGGGTTTGAAGTAAGAGATGTTCAACCTTCTCATTACGGGAGAATATGTCCTATTCAAACGCCAGAGGGACAAAATGTTGGATTAATAAATCATTTATCTTGTTTTGCTAAAGTTAATCATTATGGATTTTTAGAAACACCATATTTTAAAGTTAAGAAGGGCAGGGTTACCAAGGAAGTTTGTTATCTAACTGCTGATGAAGAAGAAAAATATAGTATTACTCATGCCGGAATAAACATAGATAAAAATGGTGATATTTTGGATCAGGAAGTTGAGGTTAGAAGAAAGACTGGACCAGCAATAGTTGGTAAAAAACAAGTTGACTTCATAGATGTGTCTTCCAAACAAATTATTAGTGTGGCCACTTCTTTAATTCCATTTTTACAGAATGACGATGCCAACAGAGCTTTAATGGGTTCAAATATGCAGCGGCAATCAGTTCCCTTAGTCATGCCCCAAGCCCCATTAGTTGGAACCGGAGTTGAGAGAAATGTGGCTCGTGATTCTGGAGAAGAAATATTGGCTCCTGATGATGGGGAGATTACTTCAGTTGATGCCTCTCATGTTAAAATAAAAACTAAAAAAGGAGAAAAAACTTATGAACTTAGAACATTTATAAGAGGGAATCAATATACTTGTTTCCATCAAAGACCAATAGTGGGCAAAGGGCAAAAAGTTAAAAAAGGAGATGTTCTAGTTGATGGAACGTCATGTGATAGAGGAAGATTAGCCTTAGGTAGAAATGTTTTAGTTGCTTTCCTTCCGTTAAGAGGACTAAATTTTGAAGATGCTATTTGTTTTTCAGAAAGATTAGTTAAAGAAGATGCATTCACATCTCTTCATATTGAAGATCTTACTTGTGATATAAGAGAAACAAAACTAGGTCCAGAAATAACAACTTATGATATCCCTAATGTTGGAGAAGAAAAATTAAAAGATTTAGATGAAGAAGGGATTGTTAGAATTGGAGCTGATGTTGGTCCAGGAGATATTTTAGTCGGAAAGATTTCTCCTAAGGGAGAATCAGGGCTCACGGCAGAGGAAAGATTATTAAGAGCAATTTTTGGAGAGAAGGCCAAAGATATTAAAGATAGTTCTTTAAGAATGGAGCATGGGAAAAGAGGCAGAGTTATTTCAGTTAAGGTGTTTTCCAGAGAGCAAGGAGATAAATTAAAACCAGGAATCTTAAAAAAAGTTAGAGTAGAAGTTGCTCAAATTAGAAAAATTAAAGTGGGCGATAAATTATCAGGGAGACATGGGAATAAAGGAGTTGTTTCTAAAATTCTGCCAGAAGAAGAAATGCCATTTTTAGAGGATGGAACGCCTATTGATATTGTGCTGAATCCTATGGGGGTTGTTTCTAGGATGAACATAGGCCAAATTCTGGAAACTCATCTTGGCTTTGCAGCTAAAAAATTAGGATATTTAGCAATAACTCCGGCCTTATTGGGCGCTGATGAACAGGACATAAAAAGAGAATTAAAGTCTGCTGGCTTGCCAGAATCAGGCCAAGTAGATTTATATGATGGAAAAACTGGAGAAAAATTTCCTAGAAAAATTACCGTAGGATATATATATATAATGAAGCTTATACATATGGTTGAAGATAAAATCCATATGAGAAGTATTGGCCCTTATTCTTTAATAACCCAACAGCCGTTAGGAGGCAAGGCTCAGTTTGGAGGGCAAAGATTTGGAGAAATGGAAGTTTGGAGCTTAGAAGGATATGGGGCAGCCTATACTCTTCAAGAGATGCTGACAATCAAGTCAGATGATATTCAGGGGAGAGCAACTGCCTATGAATCAATTCTAAAAGGTGAACCAATAAAAAATCTTAATATACCTGCTTCTTTTAATCTATTAGTTTTAGAATTAAAAGCATTAGGTATGAGTATTGAAATTAAGGAAAAACAAAAAACTGATTAATCATAAATGTCTTCTACTTATTATTTACTAATAACTAAACCATATGCGAATTTCTAATTTAGAATCAATAAGGATTAAACTTGCTTCTCCTGAGGATATTTTAAGTTGGTCTCATGGCGAAGTAGTAAAACCAGAAACCATAAATTATCGTACTCAAAAACCAGAAAAGGATGGTTTATTTTGCGAGAAGATTTTTGGACCAACAAAAGATTATGAATGTTATTGCGGGAAATATAAGGGTATTAGGTATAAAGGGATTATTTGTGATAGATGTGGGGTTGAAGTCACCAGAAGTTCTGTAAGACGTGACAGAATGGGACATATAAAATTAGCAACTCCTTGTTCTCATATTTGGTTTTTGAGAGGCGTGCCTTCAAAAATAGGATTGGCCTTAGATATTCCCATGCAAAAATTAGAAAAAGTTATTTACTTTGCTGCTTATATTATTACTAAAGTTGATGGAGAAGCGGAAAAGAGGATACTTCAAGAAATTGATGAAGAGTACAAAGAAAAACTTAAAAATAAAGATAAAAAATACAGCAAAGAAGAATTGAAAAAAGCTCGAGATATAGCTAGAGGAGAGGTTTCCGAAGTAAAGGAATTAAAGGTTTTATCAGAAACAGATTATGAAAAATTATCTCTAAAATATGGAGAAATTTTTGAAGCAGGGACAGGAGCAGAAACTTTGAAAAAAATATTTGAAGAAATTGACATTAAAAAAACAATTTCTATATTGAAAAAAGAATTAGAAAAATTAACTTCTATCATAAGGATTAAGGTTTTGAAAAGATTAAGGTTTTTCCAACAGCTAGAAAAAGCAAAAATTAGACCAGAATGGATGTTTTTAGATGTTATACCTGTTTTGCCTCCTGAATTAAGACCAATGGTTCAATTAGATGGTGGCAGATATGCTTCTTCTGATTTAAATGATTTATACCGTCGAGTTATTAATAGAAATAATCGACTTAAATATCTTATTGAGCTTTCATCTCCGGAAGTTATTATCAGGAATGAAAAAAGAATGCTTCAAGAAGCAGTAGACGCCTTATTTGATAATGGTATGCGCAAAGGGCAGACAACAATTGCTACAACAGGAGGAAGACGGCTTTTAAAATCTTTAGCAGATACACTAAAAGGGAAACAAGGTAGATTTAGAAAAAATCTTCTTGGCAAAAGAGTAGATTATTCCGGCAGATCCGTTATTGCTGTTGGTCCTGAATTCAAATTGTCTCAATGCGGACTTCCTAAAAAAATGGCCTTAGAACTCTTTCGTCCATTTGTTATTAAAAAATTAATTGATAAAGAATTATCCTATAATATTCGAGGAGCCTCAAAATTAATAGAAGATGGGATAGATGAAGTGTGGGAATCTCTAGAAGAAGTAGTTAAAGATAAATTAGTGTTGCTTAATCGTGCTCCTACTCTTCATAGGCTGGGTATTCAAGCTTTTCAACCAATTCTTATTGAGGGAGAAGCAATAAAACTTCATCCTTTAGTTTGTAAAGCATTTAATGCTGACTTTGATGGCGACCAAATGGCAGTTCATCTTCCTCTTTCTAAAGAGGCGCAGGAAGAAGCGAGAGAATTAATGTGGTCTGTTAAAAACTTGCTTAAACCATCTACTGGGTTACCTGTGGTGAGCCCTTCTCAAGATATTGTTTTAGGTTGTTATTTTTTAACTAAGGATAAAGAAGGAGCCCAAGGTCAGGGAAGAGCATTTTCAAACCCAGAAGAGGCTATTTTAGCCTATGAATTAAAACAAATTGATGTTCAAGCGAAAATTAAAATTTTGAAATCTTCTTTAGACAAAAAATTTAAAGAAAAAAATTCAGAATCTTTATTAGAAACTACTTGTGGAAGAATTATTTTTAATGAGATATTACCTAAAGACTATATTTATCTTAATGAAAATATTAATTCTAAATCTCTTTCTGATATTGTTGCCGATGTAATCGCAAAATATGAATGGCCAGAAATAGAAAACATGCTAGATAAAATTAAAATATTAGGATTTGAGTACGCTACATTATCAGGAATAAGTTGGGGGATGGATGATTTAATTGTTCCTAAAGAAAAAAAGGGGTTGATAGAGGAGGCAGACCAAAAAGTTAAACTTATTGAAGGCCATTATAAAAAAGGACTTTTAAGCCCGGAAGAAAAAAGTGCTAAAGTAATTGGGATATGGCACAAAGTAAAATCAGATATTGAAAAATTAGTAATTCAAACATTACCAGAAGATGGACCAGTTATTTCTATTGTTGGGTCTGGGGCTAGAGGTTCATGGGCTCAACCAGTCCAAATGGCAGGGATGAAAGGATTAGTTACTAATCCATCAGGAAAAATAATTGAACTTCCAATTAAAAATTCTTTTAAAGAAGGGCTTGATACATTAGAATACTTTCTTTCTACTCATGGAGCTAGAAAGGGAACTGCGGATACGGCCTTAAGAACATCAGCAGGCGGCTATCTTACCAGACGCCTTATTGATGTTTGCCATGAAGTAATTGTTAATAAAAAAGATTGCGGTGACAAAGAGGGTATAATATTGCTTAGGAAAGACTCTAAAGACATTGGACAAAGTTTTTCTTTTGAAATTATAGGAAGAACAGCATTAGATGATATTAAGGATCCTAAAACAAAGAAAATAATAGTAAAATCAGGAGAAATTATAGATAGAGAAAAAGCAAAAGAAGTTGCAGATTGTTCAATTCAAGAAGTAAAAGTTCGTTCTGTTTTAACCTGTAAGAATTTAAGAGGTGTCTGTCAAAAATGTTATGGTTGGGAAATGGGAAGAAATAAACTTGTAGAAATTGGGGATGCAGTTGGAATTATAGCTGCTCAATCAATAGGCGAACCGGGTACGCAATTAACATTAAGAACATTTCATTTAGGTGGAGTTGCTGGCGCAGGAGATATTACGCAGGGGTTGCCGAGAGTAGAAGAGATTTTTGAATTAAGAGATCCAAAAGGAGAGGCAATTATTTCTGAAGTTTCAGGAACAGTAAAAAAAATAAACCATAAGGAAAGAACTATAATTATTATTTCTGATGAAGAAGATAAGAAAAAAAGTAAAAAACCAAACCTTGTTGAATACAAAATTCCATTTGGTAGAGCATTTTGGGTTGAAGAAAAAGAAAAAATTGCCAAAGGCATTCAACTTTGCGAAGGTAGTTTGAACCTTAAGAAAGTTCTGAAATTAAGAGGGATTAAAGAAGCGCAAAGATATGTTACGCGTGAAGTTAAAAGAATTTATACTTCCGAAGGTGTTAATATTCATAGCAAACATATTGAAATAATAACTAGACAAATGTTTTCCAGGGTTAAGATTAAAGATGAAGGAGACAGTAGCTGGTTGCCTGGTCAAGTAGTGACTTTATCTGAGTTTAATGAAGTAAAAGAAGAATTGGAAAACAAAGGCAAGGTTATTCCTAAAATGTCTCCAATATTCCTTGGTATTTCTAAAGTTGCTTTAAGTTCAGACAGTTTTCTTTCAGCAGCTTCATTTCAAGAGACCTCCAGAGTATTAATCAATAGCTGCTTGGAAGGCAGGGTAGATAAATTGCACGGGCTTAAAGAGAATGTTATAATAGGTAAGTTAATGCCTGCAGGAACAGGAATAAAAAAATAAATGGCTAAATCTAAACGCCGAGAAAAAAATAAAATATTCAAGAAAAAGGAGGGCAAGTGGCTTGAACAAGGAGCTAATTATCCTATTCTAACTTCAAAACTTAGAAGAAAGGTTGAAGTGATTTTAATCTTTCTAGTTGCTATTATTATTGGACTATCTCTCTTTGGTAAAGCAGGAACTGCAGGAGAATTATTGTATGCTGGGCTTAAATGGTTAATAGGAAAAACAATATTTTTTGTTCCTTTATTCCTTGGACTTACGTCTTTAATATTTTTAACATCACAAAAGAAAAGATTAACAGCCCCTGTATTTTTAGCAGTGGCTCTTTTGATATTGGGAGTTTCAGGAATATTTTCTATGGAAATCTTACCAGAAAAACAAGGCGGTTGGATAGGGTATCTTATATCATATCCATTTTTAAATTATTTCGGAGTATGGGTAACATTTATAGTTTTAATAGTTTCCATTTTAATAAGTTTATTAATATTTTGGGAGTTTTTACCGTATAAAAAGTTTTTAATAAAGAAAAAAATTAATTCTCAAAATTTGGAACCTGAGAAAATTGAAAAGAAAGAAGTTAAATTTGAAATGGAAAAAATTGATACTCTGCCAATGGACGGGAAAGAATTTAAAAAGATAATAAATATTGAGCCAAAACAATCTGATTTTAATGTTAAAGATTCTGCCCTATACAAATTCCCGCCTATAGAATTATTAGAAATTAATGGAGACAGAGCTGTGAGCATGGGGGATATTGAAACAAACTCTCTTATAATTAAAAAAACATTAGAAAATTTTGGGATTATATCTGAAATATCAGAGGTCAATATTGGTCCAACTGTTACTCAATATACTTTAAGACCGGCTGAAGGGATAAAACTATCCAGAATTACCGCTTTAATAAGCAATCTATCTTTGGCTCTGGCATCTTATCCTTTAAGAATGGAAGCCCCGATTCCGGGCAGATCATTGGTTGGGATTGAGGTTCCTAATAAAACGAGAGCAGTAGTTAGGTTGCGTGAGTTGATTGCTTCTGCTAGCTTTCAGGAATCAGACTCTTCTCTCTTACTTTGTTTAGGCAAAGACGTTTCTGGAAAATCAACTTTTGCTGACTTAGCAAAAATGCCCCATCTTCTTGTTGCTGGCTCTACTGGCTCTGGAAAAACTATTTGTTTGAATTCTATAATACTTAGTTTAATATATCAAAACTCTCCTCAAACATTAAAATTTATTTTAGTTGATCCTAAGAGAGTTGAATTTCCGATTTATGAAAATTTACCCCACCTTTTATGCCCTATAATTTTTGATGCTCAAAAAACAATAAATGCTCTTAATTGGCTGACTGGTGAGATGGACAGAAGATTTGGAGTATTATCAGCGGCAAAAGCAAGAGATATAGACAGTTATAATGAAACAATAAGACGAAATTCTAAAAAAAATAAATCTGAAGATGATGCTGAGATTATGCCATATATTGTTTTAATTATTGATGAATTAGCAGATTTAATGGCTACTAAAGGCAAGGAAATTGAGGCCAGTATTGTTAGGTTGTCTCAAATGGCCAGAGCAGTGGGGATTCATTTAATTGTCGCTACGCAAAGGCCTTCGGTGGAAGTAATTACTGGTTTGATTAAGGCGAATATTAATTCTAGAATTGCTTTTCAAGTGGCTTCTCAAATTGACTCTAGAACAATCTTAGACGGCGCAGGAGCGGAGTCACTTTTAGGCGCTGGAGATATGCTTTTTATATCTTCTCAATTATCTAAGCCAAAAAGGGTTCAAGGAGTTTATGTTTTAAGTAAAGAAGTTAAAAAGGTTGTTTCTTTTTATAAAAAAGAAGATTTTATAAATGAAAAAGAAAAACAAGAAGAACTTGAAGAAAGTTTAGAAAAAGGGCTTGAAGAGCCAATATCTTCCTCAAATATATCTGCTCGTGAGCAAGATTCATTATATGAAGAAGCAAAACAAGTAGTAATTGAATCAAAGAAAGCATCTGCTTCTCTATTACAAAGGAGATTAAGTATTGGCTATGCGCGAGCTGCTCGACTTTTAGATATATTAGAGGATAAAGGAGTTATAGGTCCGGGAGATGGAGCTAAGCCAAGAAAAGTATATGTTCAGGAGACAGGTGTTAAAGATGAAAATGGATGGGAAAAAGTTTAATAATTAATAATTAATTTTATGGCTCAAAAAAAAGAAAAAAATATGCTGGGGCTTGAAGACGCTTTAGAAGAAATAAAGCAAAGATTTGGAGAAAGCGCGATAATGAAACTAGATGATGTGAAGCGTGTTGATGTTGACTCAATTTCTACTGGTTCAATTTCTTTGGATTGGGCCTTAGGCATTGGTGGAGTGCCCAGAGGGAGAGTAATTGAGATATTTGGATCAGAGAGTTCTGGAAAAACGACTTTGGCTTTACATATTTTAGCAGAGTCCCAAAAGAAAGGAGGTGTCTGTGCGTTTATTGACGCCGAACATGCTTTAGACCCTGAATATGCAAAAAGAGTTGGCGTAAATATCAATGACCTTTTAATATCTCAGCCTGATTCAGGAGAACAAGCTTTAGAAATAGTAGAAACATTAGTTCGCTCTAAAGAAATAACTGTTATTGTTATTGATTCTGTCGCCGCTCTCACGCCCAAGACAGAGATTGAAGGGGAAATGGGGGACCAACAAATAGGGCTTCAAGCGCGTTTAATGTCTAAGGCATTAAGAAAATTATCAGGAATTATTTCTAAAACTGGCACAACAGTTGTGTTTCTAAATCAGACCAGAATGAAAATAGGAGTTATGTTCGGGGACCCTACTACTACTCCGGGCGGAATGGCTTTAAAGTTTTATTCTTCCGTTAGGATAAGATTAACCAGAATTGCTCAGATTAAAAGGAAGGATGAGATTATTGGCTCTAGGGTCAGAGCAAAAGTTGTTAAAAATAAAATAGCTGCTCCGTTTAGAACAGTTGAATTTGATATTTATTATAACGAGGGTATTTCTAAATTAGCGGATATAATTAATATTGGCCTAAAAAACAATATCATAAAGAGACATGGTTCTTGGTATGAATTCAAAGAGAATAAAATTGGGCAGGGCATGGAAGGCGCAAAAGAATTCTTAAAAGAAAACAAAAAGATAATGGGAGAACTGGAGAAAGAAGTTAGAAAACAAATTTAACTTATTTTTTAGTATAAGATAATAGAGCAAGTTCTCTTGCTCTTTTAATTGCTCGGCCTACTCGTTTTTGATGGTAAGAACAAAGCCCAGTTTTTTTTCTGCTTTTTATTTTTCCTAATAAAGAAATAAATCTCTTTAATGTTTCTGTATCTTTAAAATCAATTTTTTTTGTGTTGTGTCTGCAAAAATAACAATACATAAATAGAATTTCTAATTAATTTAAAATGGTATATCACTTACATCTATTTCTTTACTATCCTTATCACCAACAGGTTCTTCTTCTATAATTGGAATTTCATTTTCTGGGCTTTCCCCAGTTTTTTCTGGCGCTGGAGAATTTTCAAATTCTCCTCCTCCTGCTCTTGGTCCAAGCTGTAATCTTTCACCTATTATTTCAGTTTTATAATGCTTATTTTCTGATGCATCTGTCCAATTTCTAGTTTTTATCCGTCCTTCAATTAAAACTAAAGAACCTTTTTTAAGATATTGGGCAGCAATTTCAGCTAATCGGCCGAAAAGAACAATATTATGGAACTCAACTTCTTGTTTCTTTTCTTCATTCTGTTTATAAAAACGATTGGTAGCTATCCCAAAAGATGCTACTGTTTGCCCTGAAGGCAATTTTTTTTGTTCTGGGTCTCGCGTAACATTTCCCAAAACAAATGCTTTGTTTAAATTCATATTTTTAAATTTATTTTAATATTTCATCTAATTTTTCTCCGATTTCTTCTAAACCAATTTTTTGTTTAGTTTCTTTTAATTCTTTTTTAGGCGATATTTTAGTATCTTCTAAAAATAGTTTGGATCCAGGCATTGCACTTCTGGTTTTTTTCTTAATCTTAATATTCTTTTTTTCAGTGAGCATAATTCTAAGTATTTCATTCTCTTTATTAATCTCTTTTTTAAGTTTATCTATTTCTTCTGGTTCAAAATTAAATTCTATTTGATTTAAAAAAGCAGTATTTAGTTTTTTAATTGGATAAGTTAAATTTCTTTTAATTGGAGAAAAAGAACTTGTTATTTCTCCGTGTTCTAAAATTAAAGAATTTATTTTCTTAACTAAAATCTCCATTTGTTCTGGAGTTAATTCCGAGGAAACAAGGTATGTTAATTCGTATGATTTCATAATAATTTTCTAATTTTTATAATAATAATCTTCATAATTCATATTACCAAAATCTTTCATAATGTCAAATTCTTTTGTATAATTAAAGCATAAAAATTAATTTATAAGAAAAGAAATATGAATTTAAATATTTTTAAAGCATATGATATTCGCGGTATTTATCCAAATGAAATCAATAAATACGATGCTGAAGAAATAGGCAAAGCTTTTGTTAAGTTTCTTAAGAAAAAGAATAAAAAGAAATTAAATATTATTGTTGGGCGGGATAACCGTATATCTTCTCCAGCCTTATCAAAATATTTGAAACAAGGCATTTTAGGACAAGGCGCGAATATAATTGATATTGGTTTAACTAGCACGCCAATGTTTTATTTTGCTTCTAAATTATATAATTGCGATGGCGGTTTAATGATTACGGCCAGCCACAATCCTCCAGAATATAATGGTTTTAAGATAATTGATAAAGGAGCAAGCCCAATTGGCGAGAATAGCGGGTTAAAAGAAATTAAAAAAATAGTATTAAGTTTAGAATCAACTAAAAATAAAAAGAAGAAGAATATAAATAGAAGAAATATAAAAAAAAGAAATGTTTTGAAAAAATATTTAGATTTTAATTTTTCTATTTCAAAATTAGATTTTAAAAAATTAAAAACTGCTCAATTAAAAATTGGGATAGACACTGCGAACGCTGTATCAGGTATTTTAGTCAATCAACTTAAAAGACAATTACCTTGTAAAATTTATCATCTTTTCCCAAAACTTGACGGTCGATTCCCAAATCACTTGGCTAACCCCTTAGAGGAGAAGAATGTAAAAGACTTGAAAGGACTTGTCCGAAAGAAAAAACTTGATTTGGGAATAGCTTTTGACGGAGACGGAGATAGGATTGTTTTTATTGATGAAAAAGGGGAAACAATCCCTTCTGACTTTATAACTTGCTTAATGTCTCAAATACTTTTAAAAAGTAATCCAAAATCAAAGATTTTATATAATATTTGCTCCAGCAATATAATAAAAGATGTTGTTGAAGAAAGCAGAGGAACAGCCATAGCAGGGAAGATAGGCCATACTTTTATCAAAGAAAGAATGAAAAAAGATAATGTGATATTTGCCGGAGAATTTTCAGGGCATTATTTCTTAGGTTCCCCTTATTTTTTTGAAATTCCTTTATTTGTTTTGTTCAAAATATTAAATGAAATTTCTCATAGTGGAAAAACAATGTCTCAACTTGTTGAAGGGTTTAAAAGATATTATAATTCTGGACAAGTAAACTTCAAAGTTGATGATAAAAAGAATAAAATTAAACTTATTGAAAAAGAGTTTAAGAATGGAAAAATTTCTCATTTAGACGGTCTAAGAATAGATTTTAAAGATTGGTGGTTTAATCTGAGACCTTCAAATACAGAAAACCTTTTAAGAGTTATTGTGGAAGCAAAAACAAAATCCCTTATGCAAGGGAAATTGAAAAAGATAAAGAAATTAATTATTAATTAATCACTTATACTTCAATTATGACAGGGAGGACTATTGGTCTTCTCTTTGTTTTTGAATAAAGGAAATGTCCAATTTTGTTTCTTAACTCTTTTTTAACAAATGTCCAATTAACTGCATGATCAGATCCTGTTAGATTGTTAACGATTTTAATTGTTTTTTGTCTGGTTTCTCTTAATAATTGTTTTGATTCTCTTAGATATATAAAACCTCTTGATATTATATCTGGAGAACCTTTAACCTTTCCAGTTTTTTTATCAATTATGGCTACAATTACAAACATTCCATCTTCGGCTAAATTTTGTCTGTCTCTCAAAACTACTTCTCCAACATCTCCAACTCCTAAGCCATCTACCATCACACAGCTTATAGGAATCTTTTTATTTTCTTTTGAAATTTTATCTTTTGCCAAATCTATAATTTCTCCATTTTCAGCTATGATTATATTTTCTTTTTTAATTCCTTGTTCTTCTGCTAAATCCGCATGTTTAACAAGCATTGAATATTGTCCATAAATAGGAAGAAAAAATTTAGGTTTCATTATCTTTATCATCTGTTTTAATTCATCTTGCCTAGCATGGCCAGAAGCATGAATATCCATCATTTTATAATGAAATACTTTAGCTCCTTGTCTGTAAAATTCATCCTTAAGAGATTGAACACTTCTTTCATTGCCCGGGATAACAGAAGAAGAAAAAATAATAGTGTCTTTATTTCGGATATGGATAAATTTATGCTCTTTACTGGCTATCCTCATAAAACTAGCATTTTCTTCTCCTTGAGCTCCGGTGCAAAGAATAGTTATTTTTGAATCAGGATATTTTCCGATGTCTTTGGTATTTATAATAGTTCCTTTCTTTATCTTAATTTTTCCCAATGTTTCACAAATTTCAATATTAGTTTTTAAACTATACCCTTCAATTGCTACTTTTCTATTATATCTTTCAGACAAAGTTATTGATTGTTGGATTCTATTTATAAGGGAGGCAAAAGAACCAACAATAATTCTTCCTTTTGTTTTTTGAAAAATCTTATCTAAATTTGCAAAAATTGTTTTTTCAGAAAGCGAATGTCCTTCTTCTTCTGCTCCTGTTGATTCAGACATTAAAAGTAAAATTCCTTTATTACCAATTTCTTTTAATTTTGCGAAATCAACAGGAAGTTCATTAACAGGCGATTCATCAAACTTGAAATCAGAAGTATGAACAATATTGCCGATAGGGGTTTTAATAAGCAAGCCGAAATTATCAGGAATGCTATGGTTAAGGCTAAATGGGCTAATCTCAAAAGGACATAAATTAATTTTAGAATCTTGTTTTATTGTTTTTATCTCAAGTTTTGGCTGGTTAGTAAAATCATCTTGCCTTCTTAGAATTATTCCTTTAGTCAGTTCTCCCGCGTACATTGGTATGGATCCGATTTTAGGCATAATATAAGGCACTGCTCCAATGTGATCATAATGTCCATGAGTGAAAATTGCTCCCAAGATATTTTTTTCTTTGCTCTTGAGATAGCTAATATTTGGAATAGTAAAATCAATTCCATGCATATTTTCATCTGGAAATCCAAGGCCTATATCAACAATCAGGATAGATTTTTCGTATTCTAAAAGTATCATATTTCGACCAACTTCACCGAGTCCGCCAAGAGGTATAATGCGGATTTTTTCATTTTCCATATTAATTTATTATTAATTATTTAATACTAATTATTAATTAGTAATTATTAGTGCGGGCAGGAGGACTTGAACCTCCATGGCCTTAAAGCCATAGCATTCTGAATGCTACGCGTCTACCAATTTCGCCATACCCGCTTTACTTATATTCTTAAGAGGCTTTTCAAACCTTAATTCAGGTATATTTTTATATTTTTTATTCTTTATCCAACCAGATTCTGTATAGTAATAGCAAGCTCCTTGTTTTTCTTGAAATAAATCATAGCAGGATTTGCATTCTTCAGATACCCAATTTGCCATTTTTAGAGTTTTGTTTGAAGGGTTTATGCTAACATGCCCATAATAAGGGGGGATAACAACCGCATCTCCTTTTTGGGCTTTTACCGTGTAAACATCTTGTATTTCTGCTTGGGCATATTTTTGCATCAAATATATTGCTTCTCCTTCTAAAACCATATATGCTTCTTTGTATTTACCAATATGCTCATGTCCTTTTGTTTTTACAAATTCTTTTCCTAACATTCTGGAAGGAATAGTAGTTATATCATATCTAAGTTCCTGTTTTTTTTCTAAACCGCGGTCCATATAATAAAGTTCAAAATTATGAGCGTTTTTTGCCCATTCTTGGTCATAGAGAACTTTTTTCATGTCATTCAAAAATCTAATATCCATGATTTAATCAGTTGAGTTTATTTATTCCCAGATTCGTCTGGTTTTTATATACCAATTTTCAATACCTATAAATCTTTTTGATGGTTCAATAATTTTTTCTACTTCCTGGCCATTAATTCTCTTAGAAGTAAAATAAATTAAATCTGGCCTTAGTAAAAATAGACAAGGTGCGTCTCCAATTAAAATATCTTGAAATTTTTCTAAGTTTTCTCTTCTTTCTTGGCTGTCTAGGCTTGCTCTGGCTTGCTCTAATAATTTATCAGCTTCTTTATTCTCATAGCTTATTAGATTAAGCCCAGGGCTTTCTTTTTGGCTTGAATGCCAGAATGGAAATGGATCTGGCAAGAAGCCAAGAACTTCTCCAAAAAGCAATGCTTCAAAATCCCTAGGTTTGATAATGCCAGTTTCCAGCGTAGATATTGATTCAAACTTAATCTCAACATCTGCTCCTATGTCTTTCCAATTTTGTTTTAAAATTTCAGATATGTTTGCAAAAAGTTTTTTATCAATTGTGGTTAATGAAAATTCTAAAGAGAGTGTTTTTTCTGTGCTTGGAAAACAAAGTTCATTAAGTTTTTTTCTAGTGCTACTTCTAACGCTTCCAGTTCCTTTTTTTAAATTGTATGGGTCAAGCACATCTTCTTTATATTTTTCTTGAAACAAAATAACTGCTTGTTTTGTTTCATTTCCAAAATATCCAGTAACCTTCCCGCTAGGATAAACATCTGGTCCTCCAATGTCTGGATCTGCTAAACATTTTTGTAATTGAGTTACATCACTATTTTTATTTCCGTATTCAAGATTTTTAGTAAAAGAGAAAGTAGATTTTTGAGAAATTACTTTTTTTCTTATTCCTGTGTCATCAACATATATAAATCCTGCGTTTTCTAAGATCTCTTCTGCCTTTTCTTTGTTAAAGTTATATATTTCTAATGGCGGATTAAATCCATAGAAATCCGGAAGGATAGGGGAATTAATGATTTTTCCTTTCCCAGATATTGTGTTTTCTAAAATTTGTTGTTTATCAATAGCATAATTCAAAGCCATTCTCACATCTTTTAATGTTAGTACGTCGGATTTATCTTCGGGAGGATTTTGGTTAAAAAATACAGCAAAATATCTCGGCAAAGAAAGAGGATATGTATTAAATTTATTTTCTGATATATTTTCTGTGCCGTTAGAATCAGAAACTAAGAATCCATCAATCTTCCCTTTGGAGAGGGATCTTAATAAGTCACTTTCATTTGAAAAGAATTCAAAAGAGATTTCGGAAATAAAAGGTTTCTTCCCAAAATAATTTTTATTTCTTTCTAATGTTAAGGATTTTATATATTGTGTTTCTTTATCTTGATTTATATTTTTAAATTGAAAAGGGCCAGATCCAATTAAATCATTTTCTATATATTCTTTTGAACTAAAATACCAAGGGAGTTCTTTTGAAGAAATATTTTCAAAAATATGTTTGGGAACAATCTTTTCTGTCAAAGTTTCTAAAAAACCAGAGTATGATTTTTTCAATCGGAATTGAATAATATTATCTGTTATTTTTTCTATATTTATTCCTAGCCATCTTATTGCTTGAGGGCTTTTATACTCAGGATTTTGTAAAATATTAACAGTAAAAACAATATCATCGCTAGTAATTTTTTCTCCATCGTGCCAGAAAATATCTTCTTTTAATTTAATCTCATAAAGTTTTCCATCTTCTTTAATCTCTAATGTTTCCACTAAATCATTTACAATTTCTCCCTTTTCATCATATTTCATTAAGCCAGAGAACAATAATTCAACTAAATCTCTATCCGCATCATTATTGGAAAGGTAAACAGGATTAATAAATCTTGGTTGTCCTAATATCCCTTCTTTAAATGTTCCGCCAAATCCAGGGCTGATTTCAGTATTTTTAATATAAAAAAATATTCCTATGCCTATTAGAACTATTACTACCAATAAAATAAAACAATAAGATTTTTTAAGTCTTTTAGAACAATTAAAAAATGGGTTCCATTTTTCAGGGATAAAATGCTTTCCGTTGTCTTTTTTTAGTAATTTTTTAAAAAAACCAAAAAAATTTTTGAATAAATTTTGTTTCAGATTATTCAAGTTATTAAATTAGAAGATTTAATAAAGCTAAAATAATAAACCCAGCTCCTAAAACTACTGTAGCCCAGTAGATTTTCTTCTCCATGCCTCTTTTCTTTAAATAAAAACCTCCTTCACCTCCAAAGCTAGAACCTAAGGCAGTTCCTCTTTGCTGTAAAAGTATTAGCATAATCAAAAAAACAGAAACAACGATTTGAGCAATGACTGTTATTGAATTCATAATTATGTTAAAAAAATATTTTTATAATAGATTCTTGGATTTATTATATCTATTTGTCGGTATCAAGCAACTTAGAAACCAAACAATTATGGATGTCCAGAATAAAGCAGAAAAACCGAGTATAGTTAATTCTGTAAAAATTATATCAACTATCCAAATCATTGTAATATTTATAATAATCCCAAACAATCCCAGAGTTATTATTCTTAAGGGAAGAGTAATAAAACTAATTATTGGCTTAATAAAGAAATTGATTAAACCAAAAACAGTTCCAATAAGAATTAAAATTTTAATTCCTTCCTCTGTAAATTCTCCACTGCTTATGTCTACTCCAGGGACAAATAAAATTGCTAGATAAATCCCTAGAATACCGACAATAATTTGGGAAAAAATTCGATGGATTATCATATATGATTTAATGCTATCAATATATTATTTAAAAGTCAACGATTTGACAAATTCTGTTTTTGTGATTAATATAAGAAGCGTTCATAACAAAGGTCTATTAATTTATAATAAAAAATATTTTTATGGAAATAAAACCATTATCTGATCATATTCTTATAGAAGCAATGCCTCAAGAGGAAAAAACAGAATCTGGAATTTTTCTCCCTCAGACAGCAGAAAAAGAAAGACCAGAGCAAGGCAAAGTAGTTGCTGTTGGTGTTGGTAAAAGATTATCTTCTGGAAAAGTAATTCCTTGGGAGGTTAAAAAAGGAGATGTTGTTCTTTTTACGAAATATGGTCCCAATGAAATAAAGGTCAATGGAAAAGAATATTTGATTGCTAAAGAAGAAGATATTCTGGCGATTTTAGAATAAAGTTAATAAATAAATTATGGCCAAAGAAATTACATATTCCGAGGATGCTCGGAGAAGATTAAAAAAAGGTGTTGATAAACTAGCTGATGCTGTAAAAATTACCATAGGCCCTAAGGGAAGAAATGTTGTTTTAGATAAAGGTTATGGTGCTCCCCTTATTACCAATGATGGAGTCACAATTGCCAAAGATATTGAACTTGAGGATAAAATAGAAAATTTAGGAGCTGAAATTATTAAAGAAATTGCTTCTAAGACAAACGAAACAGCAGGAGATGGGACAACCACAGCTGTTGTTTTGGCTCAGGCATTAGTTAAGGAAGGGTTTAAGAATGTTGCTGCTGGGAGCAATCCTTTAGCAATAAAAAGAGGCATTGAAAAAGGATGCAAAGTAGTTGTTGAAAAATTGAAAAGTTTTTCTAAGCAAATATCTAGCAAAGATGAAAAGGCCCAAGTAGCTATAATTTCGGCTGAAAATACTGAATTAGGAAATTTAATTGCAGAAGCAATGGAAGAGGCAGGCAAAGATGGAGTGGTCACAATTGAAGAATCAAAAACATTTGGAATTTCCAAAGAAATTGTAAAAGGCCTTCAGTTTGACAGGGGATATATTTCTCCTTATATGATAACTAATCCGGAAAAAATGGAAGCTGTTTTGGAAAATCCTTACATTTTGATTACAGATAAAAAGATTTCTTCTATACAAGACATTCTGCCAATTTTAGAAAAAATAGCTAAGATAGGCAAAAAAGAATTTTTAATTATTAGCGAAGAAGTTGAGGGTGAAGCATTAGCAACTTTAGTTGTAAACAAGCTTCGTGGAATTTTAAATGTGCTAGCAATAAAAACACCTGGTTTTGGAGATAGAAAAAAGGAAATGCTAGAAGACATTGCTTGTGTTACAGGTGGACAAGTAATTTCAGAAGAAAAGGGGATAAAATTGGAAAGTGTTGAGATTAATATGTTAGGAACAGCCAGAAAAGTTATTTCTACGAAAGAAAATACCATTATTGTTGGTGGACAAGGTGAGAAAAAAGATATTGAAACTAGGGTGAATCAGATAAAAAATGAAATTAAATCTACGGATTCTGATTTTGATAAGGAAAAATTACAAGAACGACTTGGTAAATTATCAGGAGGCGTAGCAGTAATTAAAATTGGTGCTCCTACTGAAGTTGAACAGAAAGCGCTTCAACACAAAGCCGAAGATGCTTTGTCGGCCACAAAGGCAGCTGTTGAAGAGGGAATAGTTCCAGGAGGAGGAGTAGCATTAATCAGAGCATCTGTTGCTTTAGATGAATTAGAATTGGAGAAAGAAGAAAAAATAGGGCTTGATATTTTGAAAAAAGCACTTAAAGAACCATTAAGGATGATTGCTCAAAATGCAGGACTTGAAGGGTCAGTAGTGGTTGAAGAGGTTAGAAAGAATAAAAATGGATATGGTTTTAATGCCCAGAAATTAAAATATGAAGATTTACTAGAAAATGGAATAGTTGATCCTACAAAAGTAGTTAGGTCAGCTTTAGAAAATGCTGTTTCCGGAGCAAGTATGCTTTTAA
>Ga0268280_1001132_pt1 | contig 18809 bp, 17 predicted proteins | sample saktaG_9_FD_190139 | JGI IMG/M metagenome (GOLD analysis project Ga0268280, IMG submission 190139) | Saline water microbial communities from Sakinaw Lake, British Columbia, Canada - sak_2011_5_24_40m | ecosystem: Environmental > Aquatic > Non-marine Saline and Alkaline > Saline ... | reverse complement strand
TGTCGTCAGGCGGGAAATTATTCAGTCGCTAATCAGGAGCCACAGGATGCGGCAAGAGCTACCTGCCTGCGCATTGGGACGGCAGGCCTGTTCACTCGGATATCGTACCCTGTACTTTGGTATGAACCGATTTCTTGAACGGATTGCCCAGACAAAACTCGACGGAACCTTTGTCAGGGTGCTTAACCAGATTGAACGAACTCACCTTATTATTCTTGATGATTTCGGCCTGCAAACCCTTGATGCAACGACCCGTATTGCCCTGCTGCAGATCCTTGAGGATCGGTATGGAAAACAAGCGGTAATGATCACTTCTCAACTTCCTGTTGCCCAGTGGCATGACGTAATTGGGGAGCCTACAATTGCCGATGGAATCATGGATCGGCTGGTCGGAAACGCTCACCGGCTTGAGCTGAAAGGTGACTCCTTAAGAAGAAAAAAACTGGAAAAAATAGTTTAAGTTCTAACAACAAATCTGGCCTGAAATAAGTGGCACACTTTGCCACGGAATAGGTGGTACACTTTCGCCCGGAATACCCGGCACACTTTCCCCGGAATACTCAGTTGTTAAAGGCGACTGCCCGAGGATACTCCTTGCCTTCATTGTTTCTTGATGCTGGATTTTTTCGGGGCAGCCTTTTTTCCGATAAACAGGTTTAGCATCACAACTATAATAATACCGGACAGGTAAAAAGCTACGGGTGCGAAAAGTGTTGTATAGTCTATAAAATTCTGCACGTTTTTTATTTAATGGATCTTGTTGTTCTGATGTTATGGTTACATTCAAAGGTATTGAGTTGCTCCTTAAGATTTTTTTTAAATGCAAGACTTGTGATAAGGTTGAGCAATTTATAGGGGTTATGCTTGACTCTATTGGCGATATTTATCCATGAGTATGTTTTGTAATAGCTGGTCATGAACTTATGCTGAAAGGCTATCGGGTCGTAGTGTTCTGAGTGAATTACTAGATTTATGGCATTGTATTTTTCCCAATCATAATCGGTGATAAGCCCCTTCTCCTTGTATTCCCAGTACATTTTCGTACCAGGATAGGGTGTGATGATTTGAAAAATCGGCATAAAGATGTGATTCTTGCCCACAAAATGAACCAGGTCGTCCATATCCTTAAAGGAGTCAAGATCCGGGTTGACAAGGAAGTTTCCCTGGACATTCAGTCCGGCTTGTCTGCACTCTTCAATGACTTGGGAAAATATTTCGGCTGAGTTTATATGGCCTTTATTATATGCTTCAAGAGTGCTCTGCTTAATAGACTCAAATCCAACCAGTACCATATTGCAGCCTGACTCAACCAGTTTTCTTATCGTCTCTTTGTCTTCAAGGAAGTTCATGCTGAAAAAGACGCTGTAGTTGATATCGCATCCTTTTAAAAGATCTAGTGTTTCCCATAGCCTTTTTTTGCTAACACCGAGGTTCTCGTCGCAAAGCATGAACCAAGGTTTTGATGACTTCCTGTTTGCTTTAAAAAATACTTTTTTAGCAGTTTCAATCTGGCGTTTCAGGTCTTCCGGTTTCTGTGATCGATATAACTTCCCTGTGAAATTAGGTGTAACACAAAATGAGCACTCATAAGGGCAACCGCGTGTTACATAGATCGGTATGGATTTTGACCCGTCAACTTTTTCCCTTTTGGAAGCCTGGGCAATTCTTTCGTAATCTAACGGAACGATTTTTGTTACAGGTGGGAAATCTTTTGCGTTGTATGTTGGTTTTAAACAGCCAAGACTTACATCTTCAAGAACGGTAGCCCATAAATTTTCTGCTTCTCCGCACACGATGCAGTCGGCATGAGCCATGGCTTCTTCAGCATTAAAGGATACATGAAGGCCGCCCAAGATGACTTTTTTGCCTTTTTCACGGAACTTGTCAGCTATCTCATAGGCTCTTGTTGCGTCGATAGTTCGAGAGGTAATGCCTACTAAATCGTAGTCACCGTCATAGTTGATGGAGTCTTCAAAATGTTCATCGGCGATTTCAATATGGTGCTCTTTGGGAGTAAGGCTGACGAGAACACCTATGGCCATATGGAATAAGGGCTTCTGGTTTGTCTTTGAGTCTTTTTTCCCTTTTGGAGCAATAAACAGCAGTTTGAGTGACTTTTTTTGAGTGACAGGATTCGTCATATTACTTGCCTAAGGATAAATTGATGTATCAAGAATGCCTGTTTTTTTGCGATATGTTAAAGTGCATCAAAAGTAAATCAGCTGTGCTTCGTGTTCGTTATGAGTACCAGTGCACTTCAAGTGCTGAAATTACAAAATTCTGTATGCTTTAAAAACTTTTTCATAATGGATGATCTCCTGTTGCGCCTCTTTTTGGTTACATTACTCCTTTGACATGGTAATACCAAGATGTAAGGGAGCTTCTGCTTCTTTTAAGGCTGAAGAGTGTGCAATTAACCGGTTATTATTTTAAACATTCAAATTCATAACGATTATGGCAAAAGATGAAAAAAAAGGCGGATTATTTTCCCGATTCAAAAAAAATCCAGCTTCTGATCAGGAGGCGCCCAGCATCCAGCCTTCAACGCCTCCGGCAGTTCAACAGCAAAGCCGCAACGTTATGACGAAACCTGAAACAAAGAGCTCTTTGGCGAGCGCTGCGCAACCTGTCGCGCCCGTGGCTGCGGCTCCAGCTCCAGCTCCAGCTCCAGCATCATCAGACTCTCCTATTGATACTGTTGAGGCCTTCAATGTCTTATGTATTTCTCTGGTTGATATGAGCACCTCGCAGTTGAAGGTTATAGAGATGGCGCTCAGTATGCTTTCAAATTCACTCAATAAAATTTTGAATGGACCAAAAGCAAAAGAGTAGGCCGACTCGTTCAGGTTTTCCGATTCAGGGTTGACGGTGAGTTATCAGGTGCCGGTCTTATGCTCAAAAAAAAGTTTTTATTGACAACATCCAACAGCGCCTTTCACCGGAAGGGCTTATCAAACCAGCAGCAACGATTGTCAGCGGAGTATTTCTCCTTTCCCCTTTCGGGATTCCTCTTTTTGTTGGGGGAGTGCCACGGATATTGCTTGCAGGCCTTGGTGGTTTATTGGCTGGAAAAGTGGCAGACAGGATTGTCGACAAGTTAGCTGAAAATTTAGGTCAGGTGATGCAGCAAAAGGCTAAAAAGTGTTGACAATTTATGGGTGGAACTCTCAACCGACGACAAGCGTTCAAAAAAGCTAAATCTCTTTATTGGGATTTTTAATCTTTTTTAATATTGCCATGGAAGTTATAGGTAAAAGTAAAGCGCACGTTGTTCTGGACTCATGTCTGCATGAATCAACCATATATTTTGCTGATCATGAGAAACTTCTCAAGTGTAATCCTTATTGCAGTAACGTAAAGTACTTCATGGATCTGGATATTTTCCAGTGGATTTTTCAGGTTTCAGATCCCCGGAATAATCCAATTACAGCGGTATTTTTTGTCCGGCAGCATGAAGAGAGTTTTTCGCTCGATGACAGCTATGGACAGAAGGTTGCTGACAGAGTGAATAATAGAGCGCATCTTGACGGTAAAGGAAAACGGATCCGGTGGGAGAATGTTCATGAATATCCCGAATTTGAGGTAACCTCCCCCCATACTTTTATTGGAAAGGCAAGTTCCGAGATCTGTCTTCTCCACCAGAAAGATAACAGGACATCGGTCTATTTTGACACTGATATATCCCTTGATTTTGATCTTTCCTTTCCCTTGAACCTTATGCCGGAAGGGATAATCAAATTTATGTCTGAAGCAGTCATGTCACAGATCATGCAGCATGCAACAGAAAGCATGCTGTGTCAGGTACAGTCAGATATCTGCTGCTCTGCCGCACAACTTGACGTCGTGCCCCCGGTGTGAAATAACCGGGGCGTTCAGACACTTCAATGGCCGCCCTCCGTTCAGAATAATACCGTTTGTTCTATATTTCTTTTTTTGTATTATTAATACCTATACGGGGTATAGGTATGTCACAATTGTTACAATTTAAACCTGTTGTTCTATGGATGATGTGATTCTCAGGTTGAAAAAAGTTGGCGGTCAGGTCGAAGGATTGATCAGGATGATTGAAAGGGGGCAGGAGTGCGATCAGATTATTACGCAGTTTCAGGCGGCAAAGGCGGCCCTTGACAATACCTTTTCACTGGTACTTCACCGCAATCTCAAGGAATGCATGAGTCATGACGACTCGAAAAGTGTTGAAAAGATTTTAAAACTCATTTCCAAACAGTAAAAGAACATGAAGGTATACAAGGCGTTGATCGGTTTCTGCATTGGGGCCATTCTGACCTCTCCCCTTCCGGCAAAAGCCGGGGATACAACAATGCGCCTTTCACTTTCCGACGCCATTGCGATGGCCCGTGAAAACAACTACACCATCAAGGCTGCGCGCAGCAGGATCGATCAGGCTGAGGCAAGAGTTGTTCAGACCCGTCAATCATTCCTGCCGAAAATCACTCTTTCGGAAAATCTGGTTGTTACCAATGATCCGGGTGCTGCACTGGTATTCAAACTGCAGCAGAATATTGCCAATCCCATGACGGATTTTACAGCTGAAAAGCTTAATAATGCCGATGTTATCAACGATTTCAACACCTCTCTTCAGATTATGCAGCCGCTTTACAATGCAGATGCGGCAATAGGAAGGAGTATGGCGTCCACGGCCAGAAAAGCTGCCGAGCATATGGCCGTCAGGAGCGAAGAGAGTATCGGGTTGCATGTCAGCAAAGTGTACTACGGTCTTATTCTGGCCCGCAAAAATATCGGCGCGGTCGAGCAATCGATCAAAACCATGCAGGCGCACAGCAACATGGCTGACAAAGGTTTTAAGGCAGGACTGCTTCCGAAGTCCGACAAACTGTCAACAGATGTGAGGCTGGCGGAACTTGTTGAACAGAAAATGATGCTTTATGACGAAATAAAAAATGCAACAGATGCTCTCAGGGTGATGCTTCGCCTCGATCCGGAGGTGGTGATTATCCCGACCGGTGATTTTGTTATTGACAGGGTATTGCCGTACGGGGATGATAGTACTGTACCGGAGAGCAGGGCTGATCTCAAGGCTCTCGAAACGTTCCGTCAGGTTGCCGCTTATCAGGAGGATATGGCTCGGGCTTCGAGGCTTCCTCGTTTGAACGGGTTTGCGCGGACCGATCTGCACAACGCCGATATTTTGAGTGGCGGCTCAAGCTGGATGGTCGGATTGAATCTGCAGTGGAATATTTTTGACGGAATGGCAACTGCCGGACGTATTCAGGAGGCTAAAGCCCAGGAGCGGGAGGCCATGTACAATTATGAGGAGGCAAGGAGCAACAGTCTTTCTGAAGTGAGAAAAGCGTTCAGGTCGCTGAAAACCGCCAAAGCAAGAATCGCAGTTGCCCGGAAATCACTTGAAGAGGCAAAGGTCAGCCTTGATTATATCGCTTCACAATTCAATACCGGTATGGCAATGACCTTCGAGCTATTGATGAGGGAGCAGGCCTATACCTATGCGAAAATGAGGCTTAACCAGGCAAGGCATGATTATTGCGTTTCAAGAAGCGAGCTTGGATACTATCGGGGAAACTGAAAGGTATTACTGACTGAAGCGGTACAAATCAATGAGCATGAATATAAGTAAGATACTTGTTCTTCTCTCGGCATCCCTTCCTCTGCTTTTTTCCGGCTGCGGCAATCATGAACCGGAACCTTCAGGGAGCGTGAACCGGAAGCTTCCTGTCGTCCTGGTCGATAGCATTGTTGCTGTCAGGACGGTTGTTGAAAAAGGGGATGCTGAGGTACTGCTGGTGCCGAAGTCGGCGATTTTCCGAAAAGGGGAGCTTGCAGGGGTTTTTGTTGTTGGGGCAGACAGCCGACTCTCTTTGCGATGGATAAGTACAGGGCGTTCCATGAACGGCGATATGGTCGTACTCGGGGGTTTGGATAAAGGAGAGTTCGTGGTGGGATCATCAGCCACTGCGCTTAATGATGACATAACAGTAAAGAGTCAGCACGTGACTGAGGAGGTTCAGCCGAATGAATGAAGGTATTGCCGGTAAACTTGCAAAACAGTTTATCAATTCAAAGATTACGCCGCTTCTGATGCTGGCATCTCTTCTGGTTGGTATTATGGCGACGTTTATGACCCCGAGAGAGGAAGAACCACAGATTGTGGTGCCGATGGTTGACCTTTTTATCCCTTATCCGGGAGCAACTCCCGCAGAAGTTGAGGAACGTGTCGCTAAACCGGTTGAACGCACCCTTACCGAAATTCCGGGTGTGGATTATGTCTATTCCACCTCCATGCCTGATGTCGCCATGGTGACGGTTCGCTATAAAGTTGGCGAGGATGCCGAGAAAAGCATGGTCAAGCTATGGTCGACACTCATGAAAAATATGGACAAGATGCCTGCCGGTGTCCAGTTTCCATTGATGAAAAAGGTTTCCATAGATGATGTTCCTGTGCTGAATCTTACCTTCTGGAGCAAGACGAAAGATCCTTATCAGCTTAGAAAAGCTGCTGTTGATGTGGCCGGCGAGCTGAAAAAAATCAAGAATATCGGTGATGTTGAAATAAAGGGAGGGCTGAAACGCCAGGTCAAGATTGTTCTTGACAAGGGTAAGCTTCAGCAGTTCAATGTCAGTCCGCTGCAGATAGCCCGTCAGGTGCGGTTGTCAAACAGCCAGATGACTTCGGGTGATTTCAGGCAGATGAATCAGGAGATCATTGTACGGTCGGGCAGATTTCTTGAAAGCGCAGAGGATGTCGCAAACATTGTAGTCGGGATCTACGGTGCCTCGCCGGTTTACCTCCGCGATGTCGCCAGTGTCATTGACGGGCCGGAAGAGATCAATAACTACAACTTTTTCGGCTGGGGTGCAGCCTCCCTGAAAGGTGCATCTTCCGGTGAGTATCCTGCGGTGACGCTTACCGTTGCCAAGCGGAAAGGGGGCGATGCATCCGTGCTTGCCGACAAGGTTCTTGCAACGGTCGAAGGTCTCAGGAAGACCGTTATTCCTGCAGGTATTACGGTTACTGAAACCAGAAACTACGGCGCAACGGCATCTGAAAAGGTTTTTACCCTTCTCGAGCATCTGCTCATGGCTGTTGTTGCCGTGACAGTTGTTGTCGGGTTTTTCCTTGGGTGGAGAGGAGCACTTGTCGTATTGGCTTCGGTTCCTATAACCTTTGCCCTTACCCTGCTTATCTACTATCTGCTCGATTATTCACTCAATCGGGTTACCCTCTTCGCGCTGATCTTCGTTACCGGTATTGTGGTTGACGACTCAATTATCATAGCAGAGAACATTCATCGTCACTTCTCCATGAAACGGCAGCCGAAGCTTCAGGCCGCCATTACCGCCATCAGTGAGGTCGGCAACCCGACCATTCTTGCAACATTTACGGTTATAGCCGCAGTGCTTCCGATGGTTTTCGTTTCCGGCCTGATGGGTCCCTACATGAGCCCGATGCCGATCGGTGCTTCGCTGGCCATGATATTTTCGCTTCTTGTCGCACTTATAGCAACACCCTGGCTCTCCTACCGTCTCCTGAAAACAGAGGTAGGTCATCACGATGAGTATGATATTTCAAAAACCGGATACTACAGGCTGTTCAACGCCATTCTTTCTCCGTTTATCGAGAGCAGTTTCAAGAGATGGCTTGCGTTCATCATAGTCGGGTTGCTGCTGGCGGGAGCGATTGCGCTGGTGCCGCTGAAGGCTGTACAGATGAAGATGCTTCCGTTCGACAACAAGAACGAGTTTCAGGTGATTGTCGATATGCCTGAAGGTACTGCACTTGAACAGACGGCGAGGGTGACCAAGGAGGTCTCCGCCTATCTTAAAACCGTGCCTGAGGTAAGAAGCTACCAATACTATGTAGGTACCAATGCGCCAATCAATTTTAATGGTCTTGTGCGTCACTACTACCTTCGTCAGGCGAAAAACATGGGTGACATTCAGGTCAACCTCGTGACAAAGGATGAGCGCAAAGCCCAAAGTCACGATATTGCAAAAAAGGTCAGGGCTGGTGTTCAGCAGATCGCCCGTCGTTATAACGCGAATGCCAAAATTGTCGAGATTCCTCCCGGCCCCCCGGTACTCTCAACCCTTGTCGCGGAAATTTACGGGCCTTCGCAGGAGCAGCAGATTGAGCTTGCAAAAAAGGTGAAGCAGGTTTTTGAAGAGACCCCGGGTGTGGTAGATGTTGACTGGCTTGTTGAGGACGACCAGAAGGTTTACAATCTGGTCGTAAACAAAGAGCGTGCTGCGTTCCGGGGAGTCAGTGCCGAACAGATAGCCCAGACGCTGCGCATGTCACTTGCCGGTATGGATGTCGGTGTTCTGCATACTGAAACCGAGCTTGAGCCTGTGACAATCCAGATAAGGCTGCCCCGGTCCGGGAGAACCTCCCTGCATGACCTTTCCGGAATTTTCGTACAGTCACAGGGAATGGGAAGCCTGACAACACGCTTACGAGCCGGCGAAATGATACCGCTAATGGATCTTGTGAAGGTTGAAGAGAAAATTCAGGACAAGAGTATTTTCCACAAGGATCTTCGCCGGGTGGTTTATGTGACTGCTGATGTTGCCGGAGCGAAGGAAAGCCCTGTTTATGCCATGCTTGACATGGATAAAAAAATCCAGCAGCTCGAGGTTCCCGGAGGATACGCCATAAATCCGCTTTATACCTCAAGCCCTGTATCGGAAGACAAGCTTGCGATGAAGTGGGACGGGGAGTGGCAGATAACCTTTGAAGTATTCAGGGATCTGGGGACGGCGTTTGCAGTCGTTCTTGTTATTATTTACCTGCTTATTATCGGATGGTTCCAGTCATTCAAGACTCCGCTTATCATGATGATCGCCATTCCGCTGAGTCTTGTCGGCATTATTCCGGGTCACATGGTTCACGGGGCATTTTTTACCGCAACCAGCATGATCGGTATGATTGCCCTCGCTGGCATTATGGTGCGCAATTCTGTTCTGCTTATAGACTTCATTCAGATCCGCAGGGAGGAAGGTGCCGATCTCAAGCAGGCGGTCATTGAATCTGCTGCTGTTCGTACACGGCCGATCATTCTGACCTCAGGTGCGGTTGTCATCGGCTCCGTCGTGATGCTTTTCGACCCTATTTTCCAGGGTCTGGCAATTTCACTTATCTGGGGCGGCATCCTTTCAACGATACTGACTCTTGTTGTCGTGCCACTTGTCTATTATGTAGCTGAAAAGAAATCCAAATAAACGAGCAGAGAAGGAGTGGTCATGAAATTTCTTGCCATTATGGGGCACGAAGAGACTCGCCCGAAAGTGAGGAGTCTCTTTAAAGAGTATCAGGTGAACATGTTCAGCAATGTTGCAATCAGGGGGTGCAACTGCGAAAAAAAAGGATTACAGGCACAGGCCTGGTGGCCGACGGATGAGATGATCGGCAGCTATTCTTCACTCTGTTTTGCTATTCTGGATGATGACAAGGCCTATGCTATCATGCTCGAGCTTGAAAAGAACCCTATCGTTGTTGACAATGATTTTCCTGCAAGGGCGTTTCTTATGAATGTTGAAAAAACAGTCTGACGGAGGAGAGACGTATGATTATCGAACAGTTCCGGACGGGAGGCGACAGAAATTTCGGATACCTTGTCGCTGATGAGGCTTCGGGTGAAGCTCTGGTTATTGATGCATCATTCAATCCCGGCATGATTGTCCGGTTTGCAACCGCGAACGGTTTTGTCATAAGGTATGTTTTTTCAACCCACGGACATGACGATCATACCAATGGAAATGAAGCCGCCCGGCTTCTGACCGGCATTGTACCCCTGCTTTTCGGTGACACGTGTTCCCGTACCGGCATAAGAGTGGAAGATGGAGCACGTTTTCCGCTCGGCTCTCTTGAAGCGTCTATTCTCCACACGCCGGGGCATACGAAGGATTCCATCTGTATTCATATCGGAGATGCCCTTTTTACCGGTGATACCCTTTTTACCGGAAAGGTCGGAGGTACTCTCACTGAAGAGCAGGCCATCGATGAGTACGAGTCGCTGCTTCACAAAATCATGCGGCAGCCCCCTGAGACAAGAGTTTTTCCAGGGCACGATTACGGTGTGTTGCCGGTCTCATCCATCGGCAAGGAACGTGACACCAATCCGTTTCTGCTTCAGAAGGATTTTAATGCATTTCTTCTTATAAAGCAGAACTGGGCTGCGTATAAAAAAGCTCACGGTATAGCTTAATTATGGTTTTGTAGGGGCGTTTTTTTTCTTTTACGGTTGTTTTTTATAAATTAAGAGCTTATGCCAACTTTAAAGGCATTATATAGCCGGCGCTCCCGCCTTATTCAGCCTTCAGAATTATAATCAGTGCTCTAATTGAAAAATTAGGGTCTTTTTTTGGTGTGTTTTTTTCAATCATAAGTAAACTGGTGACTATGGATCAGCTTATAACACTACGCACCCTGCCGGTATCTGCTCTTATGAAGAAAGATTTTCAGCTTATTAAAGGAAGCTGTACGGTTGCCGAAGCGCTTCAGATTATGAAAAAGAGCAATGATAGCGGTCTTGTTGTCGAGCCGCGAAACGAGGATGACTGCTATGGTATTGTGACCGAAAAGGATATTCTTGAAAAAGTGATCGATCCCGGAGAGGATGTGCATCGCGATCCATGGAATACTCCTGTTTTTCAGATCATGAGCAAGCCGGTTATAAGTGTTAATTCCGGTCTCAGGATAAAGTATGCCCTGCGTCTGATGAAAAGGACCAATGTCAGGCGTCTTACCGTGATGGAAAACAATAAAGTATTGGGTGTTCTCAATATGACCGATGTGCTTCATGCTGTCGAGGAGCTTCCGATTCATGACAACAATGTAGCTCTTTAGCACCCTTGGAGCACGTCAGCTCTTGAAATTCTTCATCCATATCAGGGCTCTCAAGAGCTGACCGGCAGTCAGGTTCTCCTGTACTGCATTACTCAGAAATACCAGAAAGACAATTTCAATGAGCAGGGCTCCGCCGGCTGCAGCGCCCTCTCATTTAATAAGTGAGCCTCTTTTTACAGCTTCACAAGGAGATTTGAGCGTATGAAACCATTTGATATTGTTATTGTCGGTGGCGGGGGAGCCGGGTTGTATGCAGCCATGGAGGCAATGAAAACCAATCCGGCACTGAATATCGCGGTTCTGTCCAAAGTCTATCCCAACCGTTCACATACCTCTGCGGCACAGGGTGGGGCCAATGCGGCCCTTGCCAACAAGGCAAAGAATGACACCGTTGAAATGCATATTTTCGATACCATCAAGGGCAGCGATTATCTTGCCGATCAGGATGCCGTTGACGTACTTTGTTCCGAGGCGCCGAAAATTATCCGTGAACTTGAAAATATGGGGACGCCCTGGTCAAGAATGGAAGACAACACCATTGCACAGCGCCCGTTTGGCGGGGCCACGCTTCCAAGATGCTGCTACTGTTCTGATAAAACGGGCCATACCATTCTTCAGACACTCTATGAGCAGTGCCTCAAAAAAGGGGTGATTTTCTTCAATGAATATTTTGCACTGAACCTTTCAGTTAACGGCAGTCGTTCGAGAGGGCTGATTGCCATGAATATGAAGAGCGGTAAAGTAGAGGCTTTTCCGGCCAGGACCGTTATTTTTGCTACCGGCGGGTATGCCAAGATGTACTGGAACCGCTCAAGCAATGCGGCGGGAAATACAGGTGACGGCCAGGCTATTGCCTTTCGCTCTGGAATTCCTCTAAAAGATATGGAGTTTGTCCAGTTTCATCCTACCGGGCTGAGAAAGAGCGGCCTGCTCATTACAGAAGGTGCGAGGGGTGAGGGCGGCTACCTTGTCAATAAGGACGGGGAACGTTTCATGGCCAGATATGCGAAAGAAAAGATGGAGCTTGGTCCGAGGGATCTTGTGTCGCGCTCCATTGAAACAGAAATCCTTGAAGGAAGGGGGTTTGACAGCCCCGCCGGCACCTATATTCATCTCGACCTCACCCATCTCGGTGCGGATCTCATCAAGTCACGGTTGCCCCAGATACGTGAAATGTCCATGCAATTCGAAGGTGTTGATCCGATTGAGGAACCGATTCCGATAAGACCGACCGCTCATTATTCAATGGGAGGAATCGATACCGATAACTTCGGGCGAACGGTTATGCAGGGAGTGTATGCTGCCGGTGAGTGCGGCTGTGTATCGGTTCATGGTGCAAACCGTCTTGGAGGAAATTCTCTGCTTGATATTCTTGTGTTCGGTCGTATTGCCGGTCACACAGCGGCTGAAGAGGCCGGGAAATTTGAACCGGTTACAATACCGGAAGTCGAACTCAGGGAACAGTACGAAGAGATCAGGGCAGGCATGAACCCCTCCGGTCATTATGAACGTTATGGTGCGCTTCGTGAGGAGCTTGGTCAGACGCTTGCCCGCAACGTCGGTATTTACAGAGAATCCAGCCTGTTACAGAAGGGTATACAGGAGATTTCGGAACTTAAAGAACGATACAAAAAAGTCCGTGTCTTTGATACCAGTGATGTTTTCAACACCAACCTTATGCAGGTGCTTGAACTGAAAAATATGCTGGATCTGGCTGAAACCGTTGCTCTTGGTGCATATGCCCGTCAGGAAAGCCGGGGTTCTCATACCCGTGTTGATTTTCCTGTAAGGGATGACGAGAACTGGCACAAGCATACATTGGCAACCCTGGTCAAGGGCAAAGTTGTCCTGAGTGAAAAGCCGGTGACCATGGGACGTTATGAACTTCAGGAAAGAACATATTAACTATTTTGCTTATGACGGTGCCAATAGATCAGCATCAGGAAGGGAAAAAAGATGTAACCTTCCGGGTTTTCCGCTTCAATCCGCAGGTCGACAGCAAGCCCTATTTTGACGATTATACCATTCAGGTGGAGAGAGGTATTACGGTCCTCAGGTCGTTGAATTATATCAAGGAGCATATTGATGGATCGGTCAGCTTCAGGGCATTCTGTCAGGCAGGAATCTGCGGATCCTGCGCCATGAGGGTGAACGGCTTCTCCAAGCTTGCATGCACGACACAGGTATGGGATGTGCTTGCCAAATCCAGAGAACCCGGAATCATCAAGGTTGAGCCGTTGCGCAATCTGCCCCTTATCAAGGATCTCATTGTCGATATGGATCCGCTGGTCGACAAGATGAAGCACTACTCAAACTGGATCGACTCCACCATGCCTGAGGCTGAGATGGGTAAAAAAGAGTTCCTGATTCCCGAAACGGAGTTTCTTCGTTACGATAAGGCCACAGACTGTATTCTTTGTGCTTCATGTGTTTCTGAATGCAGTATTTTACGGGCCAACAAGGAGTATGTCTCTCCTGCCGTACTCCTGAAATCCTATCGCATGAATGTCGACAGCCGGGATTCCCTTCATGACCTGCGGCTTTCCGAACTGGTCAGGGATCATGGCGTCTGGGACTGTACGCATTGCTACCGTTGTCAGGAGAGCTGCGTAAAAAGTATTCCGATCATGGATGCCATTCATGGAATACGTGAAGATGCTATTGAGAGCAGAGGAATGAAGGATACCAGTGGCTCCAAACATGCTGAAGCCTTTATGATGGATATTGAAAAGAAAGGAAAACTGGTCGAAGCTACTCTTCCGATAAGAACCAACGGTGTGTTCTGGACCCTGCAGAATCTCCTGCCGATGGCCATGAAGATGATCATGAAACGCCGTACACCCCCGCCCCCGCCGCTGGTAAAACCGGCTAAAGGGATAAAGATATTCAGGAAGATGTTCAGGGAGATGACCGAACATGTCAAGCAGGATCACAAATCTCATAAAAAATAACAGGGGAGAACTGCTGGATGAAGCGATATGCATATTACCTGAGCTGCATCAATGAGTCCATGACCAAAGAGGTGGACCGTTCGATCGAGCTCTGGCAGAATGATCTTGGAATTGAGCTGGTAAAGCTGCACGAAGGCACCTGCTGCGGAGGGAGTAATCTCGATTATGTCAGCCCCAAACATTTCGCACTGGTCAATGCGCGCAATATTGCACTGGCCGAAAAAATGGGGCTTGACCTCATCGTTTCCTGCAATACCTGTTTGATGACGATCAGAACAGCCAAGAAAAAGCTTGATGAAACGCCGGAACTGAAAAAAGAGGTCAATGACATTCTGAAAAAAGAGGGGCTTGAATACCTTGGAACTTCAGAGGTGCGGCATCTGCTCTGGGTGCTGGTTGATGATGTCGGACTCGACACCATAAGCCGGAAGGTCAAAGTTCCGCTGAAAAACTACCGGATTGCCCCTTTTTACGGCTGTCATATCCTCAGACCGTCAACGGTTCTCGGTCATGACAATCCTCTTGACCCAAGTTCGCTGGATCAGCTGATCGAGGCTCTTGGCGGACAAACCATACCTTATAACCATAAAAACCGCTGTTGCGGATTCCATACTCTGCTGGTTGCCGAGCAGGAGTCGCTCAGTGTTGCGGCAGAGGCGCTTAAAGAGGCGATTGAGTTGAAAGCCGATTTTATTGTAACGCCATGTCCACTGTGCCATACGTCGCTTGACGGCTATCAGGCCAAAGCTCTCAAACAGGCTGGTGTTGAGAGTTCCATTCCTGTCTTTCATATTTCCGAAATGATCGGTCTTGCCCTTGGGTACAGTGCCAAACAGCTTGGCATCAAGAGGCACATTGTGAGCTGAAAGATTTATTTATCCACCAGGAAACTGATGCTCGGAAGTCCGATCTCGGGGAAAGTTTTAATAAAAGGCTAAAAAAGCGTAGATTTGCACTTTTACTTTGCTCTCAGCCGGGGAGGATTACCGGATTTTCTGACGGGCATTTTGTTTTGTTAACCCATCAAATTATTGCATTGCATGCTCAAAAATGATCTTTTTCTCCGGGCATTAAAGCGTCAGCCATGTTCCCGGACGCCAATCTGGGTAATGCGTCAGGCCGGTCGTTATCTGCCTGAATACCGTGCCGTGAGAGAGAAAACCGATTTTTTAACTCTTTGTAAAACACCGGAACTGGCTACCGAGGTAACTATTCAGCCTGTTGAACTGATGGGTGTGGATGCCGCTATTATTTTTTCCGATATTCTTGTCATCAATGAAGCCATGGGCATGAATGTCGAGATCATCGAATCCAAAGGGATCCGGCTTACACCGCCGATCCGTTCCCAGGCAGATATCGACAAGCTCATTGTTCCCGACATTGATGAAAAGCTCGGATATGTCATGGATGCGCTCCGCATGACAAAGAAAGAGCTCGACAACCGTGTTCCTCTTATCGGTTTTACCGGTGCGGCATGGACGCTCTTTACCTATGCAGTTGAAGGAGGCGGATCGAAAAACTATGCTTATGCCAAGAAGATGATGTACCGTGAGCCGAAGATGGCTCATGCGCTTCTGGGCAAGATTTCAAGTGTTATCACCGCTTACGTTCTGAAGCAGATTGAGGCAGGAGCCGATGCCATCCAGATTTTCGACTCATGGGCAAGCGCACTCTCCGAGGATGACTACCGCGAATACGCCCTTCCCTACATCAAGGAGACCGTGCAGGCGATCAAGGCAAAACATCCCGAAACTCCGGTTATTGTTTTCTCGAAGGATTGCAACACCATTCTTTCTGATATCGCCGATACCGGCTGTGATGCCATGGGCCTCGGCTGGGGCATTGATATCGGCAAGGCTCGTGCCGAGCTTAACGATAGGGTTGCACTGCAGGGTAACCTTGATCCGACCGTGCTGTATGGCACGCCTGAATTAATCAGGTCAGAAGCAGCCAGGATTCTCAAGTCTTTCGGCCAGCATACCGAGCATTCAGGTCATGTTTTCAATCTTGGTCACGGCATACTGCCTGATATGGATCCGGAAAACCTGAAACTGCTTGTTGAATTCGTCAAGGAAGAGAGCGCCCGGTACCACTGATCGTAGAGAATTTTTTACCGTTTCTTCACTCCGCCTCTGTGCTTATGCATGAGGCGGAGTTTTTTTTGTACCGCGTGCCGGGATTATGCTGATCATTGTGCTGTTCATTCACTTCAAAGAAGCGTTCTGAAAGAACTCATGCAAAAGGCGGCAAAATATCCTTCCTAATGAGGTGAATGGCTGTCTGCCGCCGTCTCTACTTGAAGATGAGGCTTACATTTTTTCGTTATATTAAAATCCTGTATTATTCCACTGGTTTAAAAACGCGTTTATGATCAAGCAATGCAGGTGTTCCGGAGGACTGTCCGACCGCACACGCTATGATGAGGTCGTGCTTGATACCATGCTTTACAGCGCCAGGCTCAAGGAGAGTGTGGCGCGGCAGAACAGCGCCGTAATTGTCGCCATGGCGCGAATGATTGCCGCAACGTTTGAGGCTGGCGGAAAGCTGCTTCTTTGCGGGAACGGCGGCAGCGCAGCCGATGCACAGCATCTGGCAACCGAATTTACCATTCGCTACCGCAGCAGTGTCGATCGACCGGCCCTTCCGGCAATTGCACTATCCACCGATACCTCAGCACTGACGGCCGGTGCGAATGATTTAGGCTATGATGCAGTGTTTGCAAGGCTTGTCGAGGCCTATGGCCGGGAAGGGGATGTTCTGCTCGGACTTTCAACGAGCGGAAACAGCCGGAGCGTTGTCAATGCTCTCGGCTATGCGGCCGGGCACGGTATTAAAACCCTCTCACTGCTTGGAGGAGACGGTGGCGCAATGAAAGGAGTAGCTGATCTTGAAGTTGTAGTGCCCCATTCAGGTTCCGCTGACAGGGTTCAGGAGTGCCATATTACGATTGGGCATGTTATTATAGATATAGTTGAGCGGTTACTCGGATATTACCGCTCGTAGAAATAACAAAAAAAAACAGATCGTTATGCAGATAAAGCAGATTGAAGGTGCGCTCAGTGCCAGGGATACTCGGTTTGCGCTCGTTGTTGCGCGCTTTAATGATTTTATCGGCCAGAAGCTTGTCGAGGGCGCTGTAGACTGTATCCGCCGTCACGGGGGATCAGAGGAGAATATTGCCATCTACCGCTGTCCCGGTGCATTTGAGCTGCCAATGGTCGCCAAGAAAGTTGCAGTCAGCGGCAACTATGATGCCGTTATTACCCTCGGGGTCATTATCAGAGGTTCCACACCGCATTTCGATGTTATTGCCGCAGAAGCAACAAAGGGTATTGCCCAGGTTGCTCTCGATACAATGGTTCCGATCGCCTTTGGAGTTCTTACCACCGAAAATCTTGAACAGGCGATTGAACGAGCAGGGACGAAGGCCGGCAACAAGGGTTTTGATGCTGCCATGACGGCCATCGAGATGGTGAACCTCTACCGCCAGATTTAAGGGGGAACAAAAAATCTTCCGGCTTTGATTTTACATCAAACTGCAGACAGGTAATTCAGGTAATTTTTCAGTTGTTGCGGTAACGCTCAAGATTGTTTCCGATAACCTCGGATGATGCTTTCATAAGCTCTTCGACACTTTTGTAGCTGGATGGCAGCAGAGGGGGGGCGATGATCAATCTGATTTTCCCTTTATTGATTTTAAGGCTTTTTTTAGGGGTGATCAGATGAGTGCCGATGATGGTGACCGGCAGTACGGGAGCTCCGCCTTTCTGGGCAACAAGAAAAGCTCCCCGTTTGAACGGGAGCAGTTCCCCGTTTGCCGAGCGGGTGCCTTCAGGGAAGATATGGACTGAACGCCCGCTTTTCAGCACTTCCGAAGCAAGAAGGAGGCTTTTCAGGGCTTCCCGGTTTTGTCCCCTTTTGATCATGACATAGCCTGCCTGCTTGAGCACCCGGCCGAAGAGCGGTATCTTTCCCAGTTCTTCTTTTGCTAAAAACCTCAGATTGAGGTCCATGGCTCCGAGCAGAAGCGGAATATCTGCCATTCCTGCATGATTGCTGATAACAAGGTAATTCTGTTCAGTGCTGTAATTTTCCCGGCCGATGACCTCGATTGAAATACCGAAAAGCTTAGCGCTGAATCGTCCCCACCATGAGGCAATTTTATGGAAGCCTCCACCTGTAGGATCAATGAAATTAATCAGCAGGGCGTATAACATCCCGAAAAACATGACCGGTATCAGGATGAGAAAAAATAAAAGTGTTCTGAGGTTCATACTTTCCTTATACAGGGTTACTGACCGAGATCATTGAGGAACATGAAGAGTTCGCTGTATTCTGAACTGATCACGGTCGCCACTTTCTTTTTTTCGAGGACCTCACGCAGGGGTGAGGGTATCTCAATCTCCTGATCAAGCGCATCCCGGATTGCTTCAAGAAATTTTACAGGGTGGGCTGTTGAAAGAACAACACCCGGCTTTCCTGCATGGTTTCCTGAGCTTCTGTATTGCTCAAGGGCACGGAATGCAACCGCGGTATGCGGGTCCATGATATAGCCGAATCGGTCGAACACCGAACGGATTGATTCAAGAGTCTCTTCATCAGAAACGGAAATGCCTGAAATATCCCGGCCCATAGTGGTATGGCTGTTGCCGTAGAAATATCTGAGCCTGGCAAAATTGCTCGGATTGCCAACGTCCATTGCCGTTGAAAGGGTTGTGATGGTAGGCCGGGGGGCGTAGCGTCCCTCTTCAAGAAAGCGGGTAACGCTGTCGTTGGCGTTGGAAGCGGCAATAAAGTGACCTATAGGAAAGCCCATCAGTTTCGCCATCACGCCGGCGGTAAGGTTTCCGTAATTGCCGCTCGGAACGGAAAAAAGAGGCTCACTCCAACCGTACAGTTCCTTGAGCTGCAGGGTTGCCCAGGCATAATAGAACGACTGGGGTATCAGTCTTGAGATATTGATCGAGTTGGCGGAGGTGAGCGTCAGACGTTCTTTCAGGGATGGATCGACA
>Ga0268280_1001131_pt1 | contig 18812 bp, 22 predicted proteins | sample saktaG_9_FD_190139 | JGI IMG/M metagenome (GOLD analysis project Ga0268280, IMG submission 190139) | Saline water microbial communities from Sakinaw Lake, British Columbia, Canada - sak_2011_5_24_40m | ecosystem: Environmental > Aquatic > Non-marine Saline and Alkaline > Saline ... | reverse complement strand
CAATATTTGTTTGACATTAACGCTTGAATCATTTCCTCATCCTTTTCCTTTTTAGCATCTTCTAAAACTTTCCAATATTCGACAGGGCTTAACATAAATGCCCCTAAAGAGGTAAGAATCTTTTTTGAGGCATCAAAATCTATGAAGTTTATCCTTCCTTCATCATCCCAACTAACTTCAATATTCAGTTGTTCTGTGGCTTTTTTAACTCTGCTGTCTATCTTTAGGGGTTTTCTTGAAACATATAATCTTGTGGATTTTGAATAAAAAAAGTCAGTTTTCATTTTTATAGGTTCATACCTTGTTTAAATGATTTGAATCATTTAAGTGGGTCTTTGGTCGGGGTGACTGGTTCCGCCCCAGCGACCTCTGGATCCCCGACCCAGCGCTCTGCCTGTCTGAGCTACACCCCGATTTTTTTCCACTTGAATTTTAGCATAAAATCTGTTTGAATTGAATCACAATGAGCCAAGACCAAAAACTTCAATCTATTAAAATGGCTATGGAACAAATTGAAAAACAATATGGTAAAGGAGCCATTATGAGAATGGGTGAAAAAGGAGCCATTAGAAAGGTTGATGTTGTTTCGACCGGCTCAATTGCCTTGGATGTGGCTTTGGGGGTGGGTGGTTTTCCCCGAGGGAGAGTCGTGGAAATTTTTGGCCCCGAAGCTTCGGGTAAAACCTCTTTGGCTTTAAGTGTGATTGCTCAAGCTCAAAAGACGAGTGGCGTGGCGGCTTTTGTTGACGCCGAACATGCTTTGGACCCGACTTGGGCTGAAGTCATCGGTGTTAATTTGGATGAACTTTTAATTTCCCAACCGGATACCGGTGAGCAAGCCTTGGAAATTGTCGAAACCTTAGTGCGTTCCGGCGCGATTGATGTTGTTGTCATTGATTCGGTGGCGGCCCTGGTGCCTCGGGCGGAAATTGAAGGGGAAATGGGTGATGCCATGATTGGTGTCCAAGCCCGGTTGATGTCTCAAGCTTTGCGGAAATTAACAGCTGCGATTTCCAAATCAAGAACAATTGTTGTTTTTACCAATCAGCTTCGTCATAAAATTGGGGTGATGTTCGGCAATCCGGAAACCACACCCGGCGGTTTGGCTTTGAAATTTTATTCCTCCTTAAGGTTGGATATGAGGAAAATAGAAGCGATTAAAGAGGGTGAAGTGGTCATTGGCTCACGTCATCGGGTCAGAGTGGTTAAAAATAAAGTTGCTCCGCCTTTTCGCGTCGCTGAATTTGATATTTTAAACAATGTCGGTATTTCCAAGAGCAGCGACCTTTTGGGAACGGCTGTGGAACTGGGTTTGGTGGAGAAATCAGGCGCCTTTTTTAAACATGATAAACAAATGCTGGGCCAAGGTCTTCAGGCCGCCAGAATTTATTTGGACGAAAATCCAAAAATAGCCAAACAGATTGAAGCGGAAATTTGGAAAAAAATCAAAAAAGAGTGACCAAAAAGCTAGATTTCCCCAAACTTCTTGAGCGAGTTTTGAAATTTCTGTCCATTCGTCCCCGGAGTCGCCAAGAAATTATTAATTATTTAAAGAAAAAAATTCCCCAAGATGAAGCTTTAAGAGAAAAGGTTCTTAAAAAGGCAGAGTCTTTAGATTTGATTGATGACCGTGGTTTTGCCATCTGGTGGGTCGAACAAAGAATGACTTTTCGGCCTAAAGGCAAAAAAGCTCTTTTTTTTGAATTAAGACAAAAAGGTCTGGAAAAAGATTTAATTGAAGAAATCTTAAATGAGAAAATAAATGAAATGGTTTTGATAAAACCTTTGGCTTGGAAAAAGTGGTTGTCTTTGAAAAAATTGCCAAAAGAAGTTGCTCAGCAAAAATTAGTTGGTTTTCTTTCCCGGCGTGGTTTTTCTTGGGAGACAATTAAAAAGGTACTTGATGAAATTGACCAAAAGCAGTAGAATGACTTATTGTTCGTTTTTGAAGAATGCTTAGTAATTGGAAGAATTTTATGAAGATCACAACTTACAATTTTTTTAATCTTCTAAAAGAGATTTAATCTCAAAGTTTTCCCTCGGCATTTTTCTTAGGCAGCAAAAAAGGAGTTTTTAATGGGTATTTTTGATACTTTATTAACTAAGGTTTTAACGAAAGAGGAAGAAGTAAAAGAAAAAAATTTACCTTCAGGCAAGGGCAAAAGAACTACGGCTAAGAAAGCCAAAGAATCTTTTGAGGAAAAATTGCTGGCTCAAGAATTAGCCTTAAAAATTACCGAGCTGGAAAGAAAAGAAGGAGCTTTGGATGAAAGAGAAAAACTTTTAAAGGGCAAAGAAGAAGAGTTGAATAAAACTAGGGCGGAAACTGAAGAGGTCAAGAAAAAAGAAATTGAAAGACTGGAAAAAATTTCGGCCTTAACCAAACAAGAAGCCAGGGATTTAATTTTAGCGGCCACTGAAAAAAAACTGGCTGAAGATGTGGCTCGTAAGATTAAGGAAGCTGGTGATGAGATTAAGGCTCATGCTGATGAAAAAGCGAAAGAGATTTTAGTGGAAACAATTCAACACGGAGTCACGGATTGGGTCGCCGAATACACAGTTTCCACTCTTCATTTACCTGATGAAGATATGAAGGGAAGAATCATTGGCCGGGAAGGTAGAAACATCAGGACTTTTGAAAGAGCCACCGGGGTTGAGATTGAAATTGATGAGACTAATGACATTCGTCTTTCTTCTTTTGATCCGGTCAGACGGGAAATTGCCCGCCGATCAATTGACAAGCTGATTAAAGACCGCCGCATCCAGCCTTCAAGAATTGAAGAAATCATTGAGAAAACCAAGCAGGAAATAGAAAAGATTATGTTTGAAGAAGGGGAAAGGCTTTGTCATGAGGTTAAGGTTTATCGTCTTCACCCAGAGTTGGTAAAACTTTTGGGTCGTTACAAATTCCGTTTCTCTTATGGACAGAATATGATTGTTCATACCCTAGAAGAGACAAAAATCGGTATTCAATTGGCTTATGAAATTGGGGCTAATGTAAATATTGTGAGGTTAGGATGTTTGCTTCATGATATTGGCAAGGTGATTACTGAAGAGGAAGGAACTCATGTTCAGTTGGGGGCTAATTTAGCCAGAAAATATCATATTCCGGAAGAAGTGGTGGCTTGTATTGCCGAGCATCATGAAGACAAACCCTTTTCTTCGGCTGAATCAAGAATTGTGTGGATTGCTGATGCGGCTTCTGGTTCCCGACCAGGGGCTCGTTATGAACCACATGGGGAATATCTGGAAAGAATGACCCAGATTGAAAAATTAGCCAGGGATTTTCCGGAAGTGGAAGAGGCTTTTGCCTATCAGGCCGGCAGAGATGTCAGGGTTTTAGTTAAACCGGATAAAGTCAATGATGACGAGCTGGTGGTTTTAGCCAATAAAATTACCAAATTATTGGAAGAAAAAGCTTCTTATGCCGGACAAATCAAAGTGACTTGTATTCGGGAAACTCGTGCCAGCGAAGTGACCAAAGCTAAGTAGCTTTGACAAATTAAAATTTTTGTTATAGAATCTACCTATGACTAAAAAACAACTTCTTCAATTAGTGGCCAGCAAAGCCCACTCAACCAAAAGGGCGGCTGAAGAAGTCATTGAAGTTTTCTTAGACGAGATTATGAAAGGTCTGGCTAAGGGTGAAAAGATTGTTCTTTCCGGTTTTGGCACTTTTAGAATAGTCAAGGTTAAAGACAAGCCGGTGATTGTTCCCGGAACAACTGAAAAGAGAATTGTCAAAGGCCATCGTGCCGCACGTTTTTCTCCAGGCAAACCTCTTAAAAAAGCCGTCCGCTAAAATGGAAAAACTACCAAAACAAGATAGATTATCTGGTCTTAGATGGCACCAGCTATCTGAAGAGGCTAGAGAACAAGATAAACACCCCGAAGCTTTGAAATTCATTGAAGAAGCGATTGTTAATTATCAACAAGAAAAAAATTATGAGGGCCTTAGTCAAGCGCTTCAAAGTCGATTTTTAATTTACAAACATTTATTTCTTTTAACAAAAGATAACGTCTTTGCTTTCATGGGTCAAAAAGACTCCCAGACAAGTTTATGGATATCTCAGAAATATAATCTTCAAAAAACGATTGGTTCTTGTTATTTTCGTTTAGGAGAAGCAGCCATGCTTTTTGAGAAATATAAAGAAGCTGTAGAACAATACCAAAAGGCCATTAATAATTTTTATGGTTTTAAAGCAGAAAAAGGTGATTACCGGTATCATTTGGGTGAAGCCTTATATAGGAGCGGGGAAAAGAAAGAGGGTAAAGAAAAAATGCTCCAGGGGTTACAAGAAATTCAAAAAAATAAAAAAGGAGTTGATCCGTTTTTAATTCATGTTTGGGAATCTGGCTGTCATTCACGATTAGCAGAATTAATAAAAGACGATGAACCCGAAGAAGCAAAAAAACATCTACAGCAAGCTGAAAAAATTGCCAATTCAGATGAAAAATTAATTATTCGCCGAAGACAGATTAAAGAACTTGCTAAAAATTTTAAGAAAAACATTCACTAATCCCCAAATTGTTCAATATCCCCTAATTCAAATTGTGATAAAATGTCTAAGTAAAATACTTCATTTAAAATGAAAAAGAATAAATTTCCCAGACCAAAGGCACGAAAGATCCCCTTGGATCTAATTACCGATTTTCTTGAAAAGAAAGGTTATAAAGTTATTAAGATTGAGAGGCCATGGAGACATGTGGTGGCGGTGGTAGAAAAAGATGGTCGACGATTATTTTTTAAAATGGCGACGACCATTAAAACTAGCAAAATGACAGAAAATGAATTTAATTGGAATAAATTAGTTGGTTCGCAACTAAATTCCAAATCTCCTTTTTTAGTCCCCAAAAATATTGAACAAGGTTTTTTCCAAAAAAGATTGTTTTTCTTTATTGGTAATTATTTTGGTAATCAAACATTGGCCGATAAATATCCACCAAGGGTTAAACAATTAGATAGGTGGATTTTGAAAATTGCCGAAGCGACTTATCTTATTAGTTTAATTGATTGTCAGTCAAGGTATAAACAAAAAACAAAATCAGTTGGCGAATATTTAATAGCCTCTGCTTCAGAGTGGGCCTCCCAAGTAGATTCTAATGTCCAGCCATTACTTAAGATTATTAAAAATTCAAAACAGCAGATTAAAAGATGTTGGGCTCATGGAGATTTCGTCCCTTGGCATATGTATGATTTGAAAAATGGCAAATTTGGTTTGGTTGATGCTGAACATGGAGGTTGTGGTCTTAGATATTATGATGTCGCCTATTTCTACGTGAGGATTAGACAGAGTTTAGGCGAAAAAGAGTTGGCTAAAAAATTTCTCTTAGCTTTTAGGAATTTGCTTCCCGATGTTGATAAACGAAATTTTTGGAATGACTTAAAGCCCATTTTGTGCCAAAGATTAATGGGTGATTTTTGGGGGACAGAGATTGGTTCTAAGCAAAAAAGAGAGGCAGAATTAAAAAAGTGTGAGGAATTTAAAAAAGATTTAATTGAAGAAAAAATTATTTAAGCGATGAAATATTTCATAAAAACATATGGGTGTCAGATGAATGTTGCCGATGGGGAGCAAATTGCCGGCTGGTACGAGTCTCAGGGGTGGCAAGCTGCCCAGAGAATCGATAAGGCGGATGAAATAGTCATTGTGACCTGCTCGGTTCGCCAAACGGCTGAGGATAGAGTCTATGGCTTGATTAATAACCTAACCAAATTAAAAATTCAAAATTCAAAATTAAAAATTATACTCACGGGCTGCATGTTAAGATATCCATTGAAATGGTTAAAAGAAAAAATGCCCCAAGTTGATGAATTTAGAAAAATGAATGAATTTAAAGCAGAAGAGAAGATTAGGAAATCTAAAACACAAGCTTTTGTGCCGATTATGGAAGGTTGTAATCAATTTTGCTCTTATTGTGTTGTCCCTTCGGCTCGGGGCCGGGAAAAAAGCCGTCCTTTTGAAGAAATTATTTGTGAAGTTAAAGAATTAACCAAAAGAGGCTATCAAGAAATTACTTTATTAGGTCAAAACGTTAATTCTTATGGCAAAGACTTAAAGAAAACCAAAAATTCCTTTGCCAATCTTCTAAAAGAAATTCATCAAGTTAAGGGAATTAAAAAGATTTCTTTTTTGACTTCCAATCCTTGGGATTTAACGGAGGAAATTATTGAAGCGATGAGCCTGCCGAAAATTGATCGCTATTTGCACTTGCCAGTCCAGTCAGGGGATGATGAAATTTTAAAAAAGATGAATCGAAAATATATTGGCAAACAATATCTTGAATTATTAGAAAAAATTAGAAAGCAAATTCCGGAAATTAAAATTGGCACGGATATTATTGTTGGTTTTCCCGGTGAAACAGAAGAGCAATTTCAACATACAGTGGATTTATGTAAAAAGGTTGGTTTTGTAAAAGCTTACGTAGCCATGTATTCGCCCAGATTAAACACCATCGCTTTTAAACTAAAAGATGATGTTCCTCATCAAGAAAAAAAGCGACGTTGGAAAATCCTTGATGATTTAATTAATAAAATTGCCAAAAAATGTTAGAATGCAGATAATATGAGTGGACTTTTTGGTATTGTTTCCCCTAAAGACTGCCGACAAACCCTTTTTTACGGGACTGATTACCATTCTCATTTAGGGACAAAAAAGGCTGGTTTGGCTGTTTTTAATCACCAAATTACTCGTTGTATCCATGATATTTCTAATTCTCAATTCAAATCAAAATTTATTGAAGAACTTTCTAAATTAAAAGGTAAAAAGGGAATTGGCGTTATTAGTGATTTTGATCCTCAGCCAATTATTATTTCCTGTTCTTTTGGTAATTTTGCGATTGCCATTTCTGGTCTTTTACGCAATAAAAACAAATTAGCCAGGGAAATTATGAAACAGGGAGGAAGTTTTTCAGAGATGAGTGGTGGAACGATTAATGCGACTGAGGTGATTGGCAAATTAATTGCCAGAAAAAATGATATTGTCAGTGGTATTGAATATATTTTCAGCCAAATCACTGGTTCTGTTTCTTTGTTAATTTTAACCAAAGAAGGGATTTATGCGGCCAGAGATGTTTCCGGAAAAACAACGTTGGTTGTTGGCCAAGATAATGACATCTTGGCGGTGGCCTCAGAGACTTGTGCTTTTCCTAATTTAAATTTTAAGCCAACAACGGAATTACAGCCCGGGGAAGTTGTTTTATTAACCAAAGAAGGCTTAAAAAGGAAAAAAATTATTAATAAAGAAGGAAAAATTTGTGCCTTTTTATGGATTTATACTGGTTATCCGGCCTCTTCATATGAGGGGATTAATGTTGAAAAGGTTAGGGAAAATTGTGGAGCTAATTTGGCTAAGGATGATAAAATCAAAGCCGATTTGGTGACCGGTATTCCGGATTCAGGAACTGCTCATGCTTTGGGTTATTCCATGGCTTCAGGAATTCCTTTTCGGCGACCATTGGTGAAATATACTGATGGTTACGGCCGAAGTTATACTCCTCCTTCACAAGAAATCAGAAACAGAGTGGCTAAATTAAAATTAATTCCTATTAAAAGTGTCATTGAAGGAAAAAGAATTGTGGTTTGTGATGATTCGATTGTCAGGGGGACGCAATTAAAAAATCAGGCCATTGAGAAACTTTGGCGGAATGGGGCGAAAGAAATTCATGTTCGTGTCGCTTGTCCGCCATTAATGTTTCCCTGCCCTTATCTTTTAGCAACAAGAACAAAAAAAGAATTAGCGGCCAGAAGAGTTATAAAAAAAATAATGGGAAAAAGGTCTTTTGATTTAAATGCTTTTCTTGATGAAAAAACCCCTCTTTATCAAAAGATGGTTAAAGCAATCCAAAAAGAATTAGGAGTAAATTCACTTAAATACCAAACAATTAATGATATGGTCAAAGCCATTGGTTTACCTAAAAACAAACTTTGTCTTTATTGTTGGCAAGGCAAAGAATAGAGCTCAATTATTGAGTCGGTTCTGATTCTTCTTGCGTTGCTGGAGCCTCTGGGGCAACTTCTGTAATTTCAGCTTCTGGTGGTTTTACTTCAGGCGTTGTTTCAGCGACTGGAGCTTCTTGTTTTTCAGGAACTAAACCCATAGGTTGGCCACAGCAGACTAATTCTCCAATTCCGACGGCTTTAACTTCAACGGTATTGCCGCAAATAGCACATTTATAAATTTGTCCAACTTGTGTCATTTTTACCTCCTTTCTTCGAAAATTAAGTTTCTTAATTTTTATTATAAAGGGTTTTTTAATATAATGGAACGATGAAAAAATTGCTCGTGATTTGCGGCCCAACAGCCACCGGTAAAACTTCCCTGGGTCTTCATTTGGCGAAAAAATTCCAAGGAGAAATTATTTCAGCTGATTCCCGCCAGGTTTATAAGGGCATGGATATTGCCACCGGCAAGGATATTGGGGGAGGAAAATGGATAAAAGATCATTGGGAAATTGAAGGGGTTCCTTTCTGGCTGCTGGACGTTGTTGAACCTAATGAAGAATTCTCAGTGGCTCATTTTACTGATTTGGCTTGGGAAAAGATTAAAAATATTTGGCAAAGAAAAAAACTGCCCATTTTAGTCGGTGGGACTGGTTTTTATATTAAAACGATTATTGAAGATATTCCCAGTAAGGGGATTCCCCCTAATTGGTCATTACGTAAACAATTGGAATTAAAATCTATTGGCTCTCTTTTTGAAGAATTAGCAGAGCTTGATTCTTTTCGGGCCGGTCAAATGAATAGCTCTGATCGGCAAAATAAAAGGAGATTAATAAGAGCCATTGAAGTGGCTAGATGGCGGGTGGCTAATCGCTTGCAGGAAACTAAAAAATTACCACAATTTGATTTTTTGTTGATTGGTTTGAGGGCCCCCTTAAAAAATCTTTATCAGAAAATTGACAAAAGGGTAGATGAACATCTTCAAATGGGAGCCGAGAATGAAATGAAAAAATTATTAGAAAAAGGTTTTTCCTGGAAGTTGCCTTCCATGAGTGCCATGGGTTATCAGGAATGGCAGGCTAAATTTGAGAATAAGGCAACTATTAAAGAGGTGGTGACTCGTTGGAAATTTGATGAACATGCTTATGCCAGACGGCAGATGACCTGGTTTAGAAAAGACAGACGGATTAAATGGTTTGACATTCAGAAAAAAAGATGGCAAGATAAGGTGGAAAAAGAAGTTTTTATCTGGTACACTCAAGGTAATGCCAAAGAAAATTGAAATTTCCCATCGGACGATAATCTTCACTGTTTTCTTTCTTTTATTTTTGTGGCTTTTATATTTCCTGCGCGGGGTTTTAATTATTTTCTTTTTTAGTATTATTTTAATGGCGGCTTTTAACCCACTGGTGGATCGTTTACAAAAATGGAGAATCCCCAGAGCTTTATCCATTATTTTGATTTATATTTTAATTTTTGGCGCCTTTGGTTTTGCCATTGCCGGGGTTGTTCCCCCTTTGGTTGATCAAACCAAGAGTTTGGTTTCCCGCTTTCCTTCCTATCTTCAGTCCTTAAGATGGACTGGTTTTGATGAAAATCTTATCTACAACCAATTAAACCAATTTACGGAGAAATTAGGGGTTATCTCAGGAGGAGTCATTAAAATTTTTGTCAATGTTTTTCAAAATGTGGTTGATGTGGTGGTTTTAATTGTCATTAGTTTTTATCTTTTGCTTCAAAGAAAAAATCTTGACCAATATCTTTTACGATTTTTAGGAGAAAATGGCCAAAAGATTGGCGCCAGAATTGTTGATAAGATTGAAAAAAGATTAGGTGGTTGGGTGAGAGCCATTGTTTTATTGATGATTATTGTAGGTTTGCTTGATTACATTGGCCTACGTCTTTTGGGAATTGAGTTTGCTTTGCCTTTGGCGATTTTTGCCGGAATGATGGAAATCATTCCCACTATCGGCCCTTTTATTGCCACGCTTTTGGCGATTATTGCCGGGCTAACGGTTTCTCCCTTAACGGCCCTAGCGGTCGGAGCATTATTCTTTTTAGTTCAGCAATTAGAAAACAGTCTTATCGTTCCTAAACTGATGGAGAAAGAAATTGGCATAAACCCGGTGATTACCATTTTGGCTTTGATTGCGGGAATTAAACTGGGTGGAGTGATGGGGGCGATTTTAGCCATCCCCGTTGTTTTGTTGATCGAAATTATTTTTACTGAAGTCACCTCTTCGGAACGCTTCAAAAAAGTTTAGTCACAAAAAAGCCTAGAAAGCTCATAAGCCAGATTCTGTTTAAACAGTCATCTATCTTTGCCCTCGAACATCGACACTCGGGAAAACATCCTGATAACGTGTCAGTCGGAGGTTGCAGCAGGGAGGGTTGCCTCGTTTCACTCCTTTTAATCAGTGACGATTAAAAAGGACTCGTCTCTGTGGCCCTATCTAGTCTCAACTCACCAGGGGGTTGAGATGCCGTCTTGCGACGGCCACCTTGTTTTCAGCTGTCTGGACTTTCCTCTCTTTTTAAGAGCGACTGCCCGGCTTTCTAGGCCCACCCATCATAGCAAAAAAAGGTTTTTTTTTCAAGTTTTTGCTAAAATGAATTAATGACTTGGTGGCAGACGATTTTTTTATCGGTAATTCAAGGCTTGACAGAATTTTTGCCGATTTCTTCCTCGGGCCATTTAGTTTTTTTCCAAAAAATTTTTGGTTTAAAACCACCGGTGTTGTTTGATATTTTTGTTCATGTCGGCACATTGTTTTCGATTATTTTTTTCTTTAAAAAAGAATTAATGGAAATTGTGAAAGGCCTTTTTAAAAAAGAAAAAAAATCAGGCCGGATTTTTTGGCTGGTTTTGGTGGGAACAATGCCGGCGGTCGTCGTTGGTCTGTTTTTAGAAAAAAACATTAACCAAATTTTTGATTCTTTGAAATTAGTGGGAGTTTCTTTTTTAATTACCGGCGGTTTATTATTAAGCACCTTTTGGTTGAAACAAAAAACCAATAAAGATTTCAAAAGGATGAAATGGTTTGATACTTTGGTGGTCGGTCTTTTTCAGGCCGTGGCCATTTTACCAGGAATTTCTCGTTCAGGAGCGACTTTGGTGGGAGGACTATCAAGAAAAATAAAAAGAGAAACTAACTTTCAGCTTTCTTTTTTCCTGGCTATTCCGGCGATTTTAGGGGCTTTGATTTTGCAAATCCCTCAATTAGTTAATTATCAGTCTGAATTATTAAACCAATCTCTTTTAGGAATGGTTCTTGCCGGTTTTGTCGGTTTTGTTTCTTTAAAAATTTTAAAGAAAGTTTTGTTAAATTCTCAACTTTGGTTTTTTAGTTTTTATTGTTTTTTCTTAGCCATTTTAATCTTCACTTTTCTTTAAAAAATTCCAAATTCGTTTTAGCTATAAATTAGTACTTGACAAAGTTTTTGATTAAGATACATTTAATTTAGATTTAAAAAAGAAAATTTTTAAAAGAAAAAAAGGAGAAAATTTTTAAAAGAAAAAAAAGAAAGATTAGATGGAAAAGCCTCCCGGTGTTGGCAACTCAACAACCTTCCTAAATAATATCCCCTTAGTGGAACTGCCACAAAAGGAAATTGTTTCATTCGCTAAAAAAATTTTTAACGGTTCAAGTAAAGATTTAATTTTTAGAGTTGAAAGCGATTTAAACAGATGCCAAAAACTTTGGGAAGAATTTTCAACCAGAGAATCATTATTTGATTTATGGGATTTTCGTTTAGCTTTTTGGCGAGGCCATAAATTTTCCCCTTATTTTATTACTTTATCTTTTCAGGAAAAAGTTTTGTCAGTTTTGCCCTTATGGTTTGACGGGGAAGACCAGCAATACACTTGGTTTGGCGGTAGTTGGCCAGAAGATAATTTCTTTTTTACTAAAAGAATAGATACCATTCCTTTATTGCTTAAGCTAGTTCCTAGCAAAGCCAGACTTTTTTGTATTCGAAGTCAGGAAGGAATTACTGATCAACCTGGTCTTTTGGAGAAAGATGAAGAAAAATATGTTTTAGATATTAAAGATTTTACTTCATTGGATAATTTTTGGAATCTTTTAAAAAAGAAAAAACGTTACAACCTTAAAAGAGATTGGAAAAAAATTCAATCTTTAAATCCAAAAATTGTTTATAATGATTTTTCTCATTTAGAGCATCTTTTTAAATTAAATATTGGCCGTTTTGACGGCATGGTTTTGGATGACAGCAAATCAACCTTTTTGCCTAAGGAAAAACAAGTTATCTTTAAAGAGATTGTTAATTTAGCCAAAGATTACAAGGTGAGAATGATTTCGACGATGATTAGTAACAAAATTGTTTCGGTTGATTTAGTGGCCATTTACAATAATATTTATTATTGCTTGGGTGGTGGTTGTGATGTTGAGGGTTATTCTGGCTTGGGTAATTTTGCTAATCTTAAGTTAATTGAAGATGCGATTTCTTTAGGAGTTGAAAAGATTGATTTTTTACAGGGTGCTTTAAATTGGAAGGCTTCTTGGAGATTGACTCCCATTCCTCTTTTTAAATTTGCCAAAGACGCTTGAATTTGAAGATAACCAGTTCGAACATCGTCCCCACTTCTTCGCCAGCTGGCAGATCAGCGTAAACGATAGGGAAGAAATGAATGAAAGTTTAATGAGGAGTTTTTTGCTTCTTAAATGAACAAAAACCCCTCTTTAAGAAAAGAGTAGGTTTTTGCAGGATTTAAAAATCCTTTAAAGATTATCCAATTCTGAACATTTTGGTACCGCAAGTTTCACAAGTGGCTTTGCGAGCGGCTTTACCGTTCTTTAAAGTCACGTTTTCTACGTCTTTACCATTTCTCTTGGTGCGGCACTTTACACAATAAAAATCTGGCATGAATTTTCACCTCCTCTCTTTTTTTAAGGACAGGAAATTATCTTAGCTTCAAGTATAACACAACTTCGAAGCTAATGATGACTAGAGTAAGAACAAGGGTCTTTAAAAGGTCTTTCCTGATTAGCTTCAAATTAACAAAATAGGTGGAAACATCGGAAATTTTTGAGGGCTTTGGTTCTTGGAGCGGAACTTGAGGCTTAATTAAAACTTCCTCTTGACTTATCTGGGATTCGGTGTTTTTAGAGACGGAAATTCGTGGTTGTTGATCGAGCTGTCTTTTTAGCTGAAGAATGATTTTTTGTTGCTTGGTCTTTCTTTTTTTACCCATTTTGTAATTGACAATAACACTTCGACCTTTTAAAATCAAGGTATGGCACTTTCCGGCCAATTGAATTTGATTTTATTTGGGGTCATTTTTTTTTGGTTGATATTTTCAACCATTATCTTTTATAATCTTTATAGTCACTATCAAAAATTAACCAAGGGGATTACCAAAAAAGATTTAAAGTCAATTTTAGAAGATCTTTTAAAGAAATTTGAAAAAGAATCAGTTCGGGTTGATGAGTTGGTTAAAGAAACTCAGAAAATTCAAAGCGAAAACGGTTATAATATTCAAAAGATGGGTTTAGTTCGTTTTAACCCCTTTTCGGAAACCGGTGGCAACCAGAGTTTTTCTTTAGCTTTATTGGATGGTGAAGACAGCGGTTTGGTTATCACCAGTCTGCACAGCCGGGAGATGACCAGAATTTACGCCAAGCCGGTTAAAAAACAAAAAGCTGATGGTTTTGAATTGTCAGCGGAAGAAAAACAAGCGATTAAAAATTCTAAAAGAATTAAGTAGTCATGAAAAATCGTAAATTATTAATCATTATTGGTGGCATTTTAATTTATTTGGCTTCAGCCGGAATTTCTTATGGGGCTTTTCAATTTTTGAGTGGTTCTGGCACCGGTTTAATTTCACCGGTGGAGATGCCTCAAACAGGTGATGGTTTTAAAATTGATCCTAATGCGCCTAAAACCGAGAAATGTCCTTTAAATGGCGGGATGTTTTCCAAAGCCGAGAAACAGATTTGGGAAAAACGCCGGCCTTTAACGGTGATGATTGAAAATCATGCTGATTCCCGACCTCAATCTGGTCTTTCCAAGGCAGATGTGGTTTATGAAGCCGTGGCTGAAGGAGGCATTACCCGCTTTTTAGCTGTCTTTTATTGTAATGCCTCTGAAGAAGTGACGGTTGGTCCAGTTCGTTCCGCTAGAACTTACTTTATGGATTTTGCTTCTGAATATGGTGATTATCCTTTATATGCTCATGTTGGTGGAGCAAATGTCCCAGGTCCGGCCAATGCCTTAGGCCAAATTGGCGATTATGGTTGGCTGGATAAAGGCAATGACATGAATCAATTCTCCATCGGCTTTCCAACTTATTGGCGTGATTATGAAAGAATTGGCCATGCGGTAGCCACCGAACATACGATGTATTCCACCACGGAAAAACTTTGGGAAGTAGCTTCCAAAAGAGGCTTGAATGCTACTGATGAAGAAGGTAATAAATGGAATGCTAAGTTTACAGAATGGAAGTTTAAGGATGATGAAAAACTTGAAGCAAGAGGAACAACCAGTAAAATTGATTTTTCTTTTTGGAACAACAATCCGGATTACGCGGTGACTTGGGAATACAATAAAGACCAAAATCAATATCTTCGGGTAAATGGTGGCCAACCCCTTAAAGATCTTAATAGTGATTCTCAAATTCAAGTTAAAACGGTGATTATTCAATTCATGAAAGAAAAAGGTCCGATTGATGAAGTTAAACATATACTTTACACCACCACAGGCACCGGCAATGCTCTTATCTTTCAAGATGGTAAAGCCATCGAAGGAACTTGGGCAAAAGAAAAACGCCAGTCAAGAACTAAATTTACTGATGGTTCTGGTAAGGAAATTTCGTTGAATCGTGGCCCGATCTGGATTGAGATTGTGCCCTCTGGGCAAAAAGCAAATTATTAACATGCTTCAAGACTTGATGGTTTCTAAGGTCAGGGTAAAACTGCTCCAAACTTTTCTTTCCCAACCCAAAGAAATGTTTTACATTCGCCAATTAGTTCGTTTGATTAGCGAAGAGATTAATGCTGTTCGCCGCGAGCTGCAAAGAATGGAAAAATTCGGCATGGTCAAGAAAGAAAACCGCGGCAACCGGATTTATTACTGGTTTAATAAGGATTATCCCTTATATCAAGATATCCTCTCAATGGTTAACAAAACGGTTGGTTTGGGGGGTGAAATTTTAAGGAAAAAAGGTAAAATCGGCAACATTCGCTTTGCCTTTATCTCCGGCCGGATGATCAGGGGTTTAACTCCCAAAGCTGAACGAGTTGATTTATTGGTGGTTGGAGAGCTGGATTTAAATAATTTAGCCGGTTTGGTGAAAGAACAGGAAGGTAAATTGGGACGGGAAATTAATTACAGTGTCATGACCAAAGAAGAATTTGATTTTCGCAAAAGAAGAAGAGATCCCTTTTTACTAGGAATTTTATCAGAACCGAAAATAATGATTGTCGGTGATGAAGAAGACTTGTTTATTTAATGGCAAAACAGAAAATTATTAAAACCGGTCATAGCTTGGCCGTCACCATTCCTGCCCATTTTGTCCAATCATTGGGAATTAAACCTGGGCAGGAAGTCCAAGTTGAGGTTGAGTCTGAAACCGGACAGATTATTTGTAAATTTTCCGGGGCCAAACAACTTTCTTTATCCCAAAACTTCATTAAAAAGGTAAAAACAAAAAATGAATAAAAGACATTTTTTGCTTTGGCTGATTTTGGCTTTAAGCCTAATCTCAATTTATGTTGATCTGCCAGGCAAAATTCACCTAAAACTAAATTGGTTGAAAATTGACCGTGATTTTTCCCGGCCGATGATTGATTGGCAGTTGGGCAAGTTTCGTTTTCAAAGAGATTTAGAAATTAAAAAAGGAATTGACTTGGCTGGCGGGACACATTTGGTTTTTCAATCGGATATGAAAGATGTCTCATCAGATAATCGCCAGGCCGCCATTGAAGCCGCCAGAGACAATATTGAAAAAAGAATCAATCTTTTTGGGGTGACTGAGCCGGTGATTCAAACCGCCAAAGTCGGCGAAGATTATCGCTTGATTGTCGAGTTGGCTGGGGTCCAGGATATTAACCAGGCCATTGATTTAATTGGACAAACGGCCCAATTGGATTTTCGGGAATTGCCCAAAGACGCCACACAATCGGCAACTGGTCTTGATTTTAAACCGACCGGTTTAACCGGTAAGGATTTATCTAAGTCGGAGGTAAAATTTGATCCCAATTCTGGCCAGCCAACCGTAGGGTTAGAATTTTCTACTGAAGGAACGAAAAAGTTTGCCGATATTACCAGTCGTAATGTTGGCAAGCCGGTGGCTATTTTTCTTGACCAACTGCCGGTGACTGCCCCTAATGTCCAAGAACCGATTACGACTGGTGATGCCATCATCAGTGGCCAGTTTACTTTGGAAGAAGCCAAAAAGCTTTCAATACAACTCAATGCCGGGGCTTTGCCGGTGCCGATTGAACTGATTGAGCAAAAAAATGTTGGGGCAACCTTAGGAGCGGAATCAATTCAAAAAAGCGTTCAGGCGGGATTGATTGGTCTAGGAATGGTCATTCTTTTTATGGCGGCCTATTATGGCAAGTTGGGGATTTTGGCTGATTTGGCTTTGGTTGTTTATGGTTTGCTAACCTTGGCTTTATACAAATTAATTCCTATTACTTTGACCTTGCCGGGTATCGCCGGTTTTATTCTTTCCATCGGCATGGCCGTTGATGCCAATATTTTAATTTTTGAAAGAATGAAGGAAGAAACACGGGCTGGCAAGCCGCGGCCGGTGGCGATGGAGCTGGGTTTCGGCCGGGCCTGGGATTCTATCCGCGACGCCAATACTTGTACGTTAATTACCTGTTTTATTTTATTTAACCCTTTTAACTGGTCATTTTTAAATTCCTCGGGCATGGTCAGGGGCTTTGCTTCCACCCTCTTTTTAGGGGTGGTTTTAAGTTTGTTTACTGGCATTGTGGTGACTCGGACTTTGATTAGAACTTTTTACCGAAAGGAAAGGATTAAAGTATGAAGTGGATGAAATACAAATGGCTCTATTTTCTTATCTCTGGAATTGTCATTATTCCTGGCATGGTTTCTTTGTTTATGTTTGGTTTAAAACCAGGTATTGATTTTACCGGGGGAAGTTTACTAGAATATAAATTTAAAAAATCAGTTAATCCTCAGGAAATTCAAAAAAGCTTGGTTGATAAAGGCTACAATGTCAGCTCGGTCCAAATCTCCGGCAATCAGACTTATTTATTAAGAATGCCACCTTTGGATAAAGAAAAAGCTCTTGGAGTAAAAACAATCTTGTCGGAAAGCTTTGGCGAAAGTCCGGAAGAAATTCGTTTTGAAATTGTCGGTCCAATTTTAGGACAAGAACTCCTAGTTAAAACGATTGTGGCGATTATTTTAGCCGCCGGTTTTATCTTGGGTTATGTGGCTTGGCGCTTTAAGAATACCAAATTTGGGATTTGTGCTATTTTGGCGATGTTTCATGATAGTTTTGTTATGTTGGGTTCTTTCTCATTACTAGGCCACTTTTTGGGAGTTGAGGTGGATACTTTATTTGTGACCGCGCTTTTAACCGTTCTTTCTTTTTCCGTTCATGACACAGTGGTGGTTTATGACCGCGTTCGGGAGTCACAAAAATTATTTCCTAATACCCCCTTTGAAGATTTAGTTGATAAAGCGGTGACCGAAACTTTATCTCGGTCGCTGAATAATTCTTTAACCATTATTTTTATGTTGATTGCTTTGCTTTTATTAGGGGGAGTAACAGTTAAATGGTTTGTGGCGGCTTTGCTGATTGGAACTGTTTCCGGAACCTATTCTTCAACTTTCAATGCCGCCCCGCTTTTGGTTGTCTGGGAGAATCTTTCACAAAGAAGAAAAATTAAAAAGTGAATTATGTTTACGTTGATATGTTATAATTAAACAAATGAAAAAAATAATTCTTAATCCATTAATTCCATTTGAAAATAAGTGGGTTGCCTTGACGACTGATAGAAAGAAGATAATTGCTTCAGGTAGAACTATCAAAGAATTAGATAAAAATTTAATTAAACAAAAAATTAAAGATGTTATCTTAACGAAAGTTTTGCCTTTTGATCAGGTACTTTCTCCTTAATGACGCAAGTTGTGGTTTTAAAGATATAAGGATTATTATTTAATTAAATCCTTAGTGATTTGTTTAAGACGTTTAAGAAGAATTCCTTTTTCATTTTTTATTTTTTTATCTACCACTTCTGCAAAAAGCTGATTTAAAAGTTTGCCAATCAATGGTCCTGGATGAATTTTTAAAGCTTTCATAATTTCATTGCCGTCAATTTTTAAATCAGTGACTAAAAAGGGTTCTTTTTGGACTTCGATTAGCTTTTGTTTAAATAATTCCATTCGCCAAGATGTTTCTCTGGCACCACCACCTAGACGATCAGCCGTTCTTAAGATAAGCATATCCTCGAGGTTTTCTTTGCCAACATTACGGATAAAGCGACGAATGGCTTGATCAGTTTGTCGCTCATCAACGGAAAATTGATGCCATCTGACGAGCAGGACTAATTTTTCGGTATCTTTTTTAGAAAGTTTTAAATGATCAGCAATATTTCTAGCGATGGAAGCTCCCAGCATTTCATGGTTATAAAAAGTAATGATTCCTTTTTTATTTCTGGCAACAGTTGGTTTACCGACATCGTGAAGGAGAATAGCTAAATTGACAATCGGTTCCAGAGATTTTGAAAATTTTAAACTCATGACGGAATGAGTGCCCACATCAAAGATGTGATGACGCTGCGGGCTTTTTTGCTCAACCCCAAAGCCACTTTCAACATCAGGCAGAATTTTTTCCGCTAATCCGGAATTGCGCAAGAGCATATAACCGTCA